>Ga0302167_10000010_pt1 | contig 319882 bp, 299 predicted proteins | sample I_Fen_N1_1_FD_193496 | JGI IMG/M metagenome (GOLD analysis project Ga0302167, IMG submission 193496) | Peat permafrost microbial communities from Stordalen Mire near Abisko, Sweden - I_Fen_N1_1 | ecosystem: Environmental > Terrestrial > Soil > Wetlands > Permafrost | place: Sweden: Abisko... | reverse complement strand
GCAGGTTCGAATCCTGCCACCCCGACTAAAGTCTTTTCATCTATTTGAAAAGACTTTTTTTTTTGCTCTAAAATTAAAACACTAATTAATTTTAAATATAGTAAAGCGAGGTGATCACGTCCCGATTTTCAATCGGGAAGACCGCAGGTTCGAATCCTGCCACCCCGACTAAAGTCTTTTCATCTATTTGAAAAGACTTTTTTTTTTGGATAAAATAAAAATGCATACTGCTACTTGTTTTTTTCTGAGTTTTGAATTTAAAAACCATACATACCACCCGAAACTGAAATTTGTTCTCCAGTAATCCAGGCTGCATCATCGGAAGCAAGAAACACAACAGCTTTAGCAATATCTTCGGGCTGACCTCTACGACCAAGCGGTGTATTGGCAACAAACATTTTTTCATACTCACTACCAGGCGTGACACCCGCACTAGTAGCACCTTCAGTTTCCGTGGCACCCGGCAAAACAGAATTTATACGAACGTTTTTTGCTCCCAGTTCTTTCGATAAAGAAATCGTTATGGCATCTAATGCCGCTTTGGTCGCAGAGTACAAAGAAACTCCTGCCATCGGCGATTTGCTTGCGCCTGAGCTAATATTGATGATATTGCCCCCCTTATCACCAAACATTTTCAAAGATGCCTGGATAGTAAATATAGGTCCCAAAACATTAACGTTAAAATGCTGATGAAAAGCTTCTGCCGATGCCTGTTCAATAGGTAAAAATTGCTGGAATACAGCATTGTTTACCAAAATATCCAAGGTACCAAAAGCCTTCTTTGTTTCTTCAAACAACATAATTACATCAGCTTCTTTTGATACATCTGCCTTTACTGCAATGGCTATACCCCCATTATCTGTTATTTCCTTAACCACACTATCTGCTCCTTCTTTGCTTGAAGCATAATTTACAACAACCCTTGCGCCTTCTGCCGCAAAGCGTTTTGCAATAGCTGCACCTATTCCTTTTGAGGCACCGGTAACCAGCGCTACTTTGTTTTTTAACTTACTCATTATTCAAATTTATTTAGGATTATTATTTAGACAGATAGGTCATACCACCATCTACAAGGAGTTCAGCACCAAGCATAAACGATGAATCATCAGAAGCCAGGAAAACCGCTGTTTTACCAATATCAGATGGCTGGCCGATTCTGCCTATCGGCATTTCTTCTGCAAAGTGTTTTTTTAAACCTTCAATTTGTTCTGCAGGAACAAACTTGTCAAATGCTGGTGTATCTGTTGTACCTGGTGTTATAACATTTGTTCTGATCCTTCTGTCTAAAAGATCGCTTGAAAATCCTTTTGCAAAATAGATTACGGCCGCTTTTGCAGCACCATAAAGTGTAAATGACGGATATGCCCGATGTGCTGCATTTGATCCGATAAGAATAATAGAAGCACCATCGTTTAGATAGGGCAGTGATTTATGAACAGTGAAGTAAACGCTTTTCAGGTTTAAATTAATTGTTTTGTCAAATTCAGCTTCCCCTAAATTTGCCACAGTTCCTACAGTTCCACCACCTGCATTGGCTACTAACACGTCTATTTTACCAAATTTTTCAGCTGTTTGTTTAAATATTCTTTCCAGATCGTCAAGATTGGTTACATCGGCATTTATGGCTATAAAATTATCTCCGAGCTGAGCTGCAGCAATGTCTAAAGTTTTTTGGTTTCTGCCGACAATAGCTCCTACAGTACCTTCATTTTTAAATGCTTCAGCAATACCAAATCCAATACCGCTATTGCCGCCTGTAATTACGGCAACCTTATTTTTTAATTTACTCATTTTTAAATTATTTTAAATTTGTTACGCAAAGATACCATCAATAGTATACATTTGTAACTATTGATAGTGTAATCTGGTTACCATTGGGTAACTACAATTTTAAAAATATGAGAGACGATAAATTTTGTAATTCGAATTGTCCCTTTACAAGGGCTATTGGTACCGTTGGTAATAAATGGAAACCGATAATTATAAATGTAATTAATACCCGTACCATTCGCTTTGGCCAGTTAGATGCAATAGTACCGCACATTTCAAGGAAAGTATTAACTGAACAGTTAAAAGAGCTGGAACAAGATGGATTATTAGAAAGATTAGCTTATAAAGAATTACCACCAAGGGTAGAATATAAGTTGTCTGAAAAGGGACTAGCATTTCTGCCTATATTAGAAGCAATTAAAGAATGGCAAGGTAAGTTTGAGATAATATCAATTGCAAATAGTAATTAATTTGTATCGGCTACTACTTTTATTTTCAAGCTTTATAAAAAAATACAAAATCAGAAAAGTAAGAAAAACGATAGCAATCCTGCCCTCCCTGTAAAAGTCTTTTCATTCTGGTGAAAAGACTTTTTTACATAAAAGGGAATTCCTGTTGAATTATTACAGCTCAGTCACTTCTACTACAAAGAACTTTCCGCCGGCTGAAAATTCCTGTTTCCATAATTTTCTGTCCGTTTTGCCAATATAGTAGGTCATAGTATTCGTTGCACTTCCTCCCAGTGCGTCAGTTACAGTAACTACCCAGACTTCCAAATTACCTTTTTTAGTTTTGTATGTATCCGATTTTACACTTTTAACAGCTGCTGTAAATAATCCTGTTTTTTGAGGGTTATAATCAAAAATAGTAATCTCTTTTGTGTAACCTTCTTTAAGCGGCAGTAATCTTAACAAATAGGGATAAAAACTGCTGTCAAAACAGGCATCAGTTAGCGTTTCGCTGATGATCTCTTTTTCTTTTCCTTTAGCCGTATGGTAACCGGATACCCCATTGCTATATTTTAAAACAATATCCCGCTGCATGTTAAAAGATGAATGGTATAATGGAGCAAGAGAAGGCAATGCAACGATGGTGGAATCTGTCCATTTTCCTTTTGCATTTTTAATTTCCACATCGGTTATAATGGTAAGATTTTTTTTTGCCGCATCAACGGTAGTGATAATTTTTGCGATTTCGAACTTTGCAGTGTCTTTCACAGTATACCAGTTCATGGCATATTTTTCACTTTTAATCCATTTTGTTTCGATGCTTTTATCTCCCGGCAGGAGTTTTGTTTGCGCAGTAAGACTGCATACCACAAAGGCAAATGTAAGAGTAAATAACTTTTTCATATGTATGTTTTTTCCCTTATCTGACGCAAAAATATAATTTTGTTACAAGAGCCCTAATCATAACTTCCTGCGTCCTATAAGGTTGTATAACATACTATCAAATTTTACTATTTCAGGACTTCTGATATTGAAAACAGCGAAACAGCTGATAACGAAAAACAAGTACTTCTACTTCATCAATCATTGCTATGTTTTAATTCTTTTAGGTAAAAAAACTTACAGTATTAAAATGTTGTTATATTTACCGATCATAACATCACACTTATCTCTATGGAAAGTTTTCTTTTAGTGGCATTATTTTGTTTCTTGATTTACCTCCTCAATACAATAAAAGGTCGTTTTGATCATCTCGAAAACGACATCCAGAAACTTAGTAAAAAAATAGATCTTTTAAAAACAATAGAAAAGCCTTCTGAAACCGGTTCAGTTGCTCCAATTGTTATTAAAAAAGAAGAAATCAAATTTGAAAGCCCGGCAGAAGTAAAACTTCCAACTATCACAACTCCCAAACAACAAGTCCCTGAGATTAAATCGGAAAAGCCTGTTTTTTCTATGGAGTCACAAACTTCCATCCGTCAGGAAAGTATCAAAAAACCTGTTGCTCCTGTTGAACCGCAAAAATCATTCTGGGAAAATTTCAAGGAAAAAAATCCGGATTTAGAAAAATTCATCGGAGAGAACCTAATCAATAAAATTGGGGTTTTAATTCTGGTTTTAGGAATAAGTTATTTTGTAAAATATGCGATCGACAAAGACTGGATCAACGAACCTGCCCGTGTTGGGATTGGAGTTTTATGCGGTGCATTGGTTATGGGAATAGCGCACAAACTACGTAAAAATTATGCTGCATTTAGTTCGGTTATTGTTGCGGGAGCCATTGCTATTTTTTACTTCACCATCGGGATTGCTTTTCATGATTATCATTTATTCAGTCAAAGCGTTGCATTTAGTATAATGGTCGTTATCACAGCATTTAGTGCTTTAATATCATTGTCATATGACAGAATCGAATTGGCAGTTCTTTCCCTGATTGGAGGATTTGCTGTTCCGTTTATGGTAAGTACCGGCGAAGGAAATTATGTGGTACTTTTTAGTTATATTATCATTTTAAACATCGGAATTTTAGCTATAGCATTTTATAAAAAATGGAATCTGGTTAATATACTCGCTTATCTGTTTACAGTTCTTTTATATGGAGCGTGGTTGTTTAAAGACTTAAGCTCTGATAAACCACATTATCCTGGTGCTTTAATATTTGGATTTATTTTCTATTTTATTTTCATTTTAATGAACATTGTAAATAACATCAGATCAAAAGGAGAATTTTCTAAAACACAACTGACAATTTTAGCCAGTAATACTTTTTTATTCTATGGTGCAGGAATGGCAATTTTAACCTATTATCACCCGGAATTAAAAGGTTTATTTACCACCACGCTTGCGTTGTTAAATTTAATTTATGCCTGGTTTTTGTACAAAAAATTCGATCTGGATCAAAAAGCTGCTTATTTGCTCATTGGATTAACGCTGACCTTTATAACACTAGCAATCCCTATTCAGTTTGAAGGCAATTATATCACACTGTTTTGGGCCGCCGAAGCTGTCTTATTATTATGGCTTTCTCAAAAATCAAAAATAACAAGTTATCAATTTGGCTCTGTAATTGTTCATATTTTAATGATTTTCAGCCTGGTCATAGACTGGAATAAATACTACAATGGCGGTTTAGTTTTAAATATTATCATTAATCCAATATTTATTACCGGTGCTTTTTCGGCATTTTCTTTATATGCTGTCTGGTATTTATTGAAAAATGAAACAGAAAAGACGACTATTTTTACGATTTCTTTTAACCCTGAGAAATACAAAAACGTCATTTTACAAGTAGGAATTCTAACGACGTATCTGACCGGTTTATTCGAAGTTATTTACCAGTCCAATACAAATATCCAAAGTATTTACAGTGCTATTGCATTACCAATCTTATATCATTTAACATTCTCTATCCTATTTTCTTCTTTGATTATTAAGAAAAAAACAGATTCAGCCTATCAGATTATAACTGTAGTTGCTATCGCTAATATTGTTTTATTTGCACTTTGGTTCTCTAATTATCCTTTTCTGGAACATAAGGAAATCATAAGTACCGGAACTGGAAAATCAATTGCATTCTATCTTCATTATATCTCCCTTTTGATCATTATTTTTACTGGATGTCAATTGTTTCAAATTAGTAAAAAAATTGATTTTACTTTTTTAAAAAGCCGGTATTTTATGTGGATTGCTGCTTTCTTCATTATATACATTGCGAGTTCAGAAGTGATGCTTCATGGTTTAATTTTAATGAATTCACCTGTCACAACCCATGACATACAAACGAGTGCTTTGTATGCAAGTTATAAATCTGATCTTCCCTATTTACGAGAACTCATAGCCGATGATTATATTGGATTAGCAAGAACTAAAATAATCAAAACAGGATTTCCTGTTTTGTGGGGAATTCTCGCTTTTGTATTTTTAATAATTGGAATAAAAAAGCAATACAAATCTTTAAGAATAATTGCCTTATCCTTACTTGGATTAACGATCTTAAAATTGTTTTTATACGATATAAGCAACATTTCTGAAACCGGAAAAATCATATCATTTATCCTTTTAGGAATTTTAATTTTGATTATCTCGTTTGTATATCAAAAAATCAAAGTATTAGTTATTGACGAAAACAAGACTCAGGAAACAAATGAAACCAAATAAATTTATAGCATTACTTTTTATTGCAAATCTTTCGTTTGGGCAATATCAAACCACCGGAAAAATAAAAAAAGTTTCTCAGAACGGCCTGCATGAAATTGTTTTATCTCCTGAAATCCGATCATACTCAAAACAAGATTTAAGCGATATTAGAATATTTGATTCTAAAGGAAAGGAGATTCCGTATTTTATTCAAAGCAATAATACTGTTTCTTCTCATACATTTGAAGAATATAGCATTCTTTCAAAAACGGTTTATTCTAAAAAGAGTACTTCGATTATTATTGCTATCCCGCCTAATCAGCACAACAATAAAATTTCGCTTTTTATTGCAAATTCTGATGTAGATAAAAAATATTCTATTTCAGGAAGCGACAACCAAAAAGAGTGGTTCGGAATATCTGACGAACAAACACTTTACAATTTAAACAGTCCGTCAGAAACAAGCGTTATCAAAACCATTTCGTATCCTTTAAGCACGTATCATTATATAAAAATAGATTTTGACGACCAAAAAACACTTCCCGTTAATGTTCTTAAAGTCGGGAATTTTAATACCCAATTACAAAAAAATGCACTACAGGAAATTACTCCGAAGAAATCCGTAACAACAGAAATTCCTTCGGAAAAAGAAACTCAGATACAGGTTATTTTTGATACGCCACAGGTTATAAATCAAATTTCATTTGAAATTTTAAAACCAACATATTACAAACGTACCGCCATACTTTATAAGAAAACAAAACGCAAAGTAAAAAGAAAATCTCAACTATTCGAAGAAGAAATTGTTTCTTTCGATTTAAATTCAAATACAAAAAACACCTTTACTTTTCCTGAAATATTCGAAAAAGAATTTTTTATTAAAATTGAAAACGACGATAACCAGCCTTTATCATTTTCAAAAATCAAGTACTATCAAAAACCCGTTTCTATCGTTGCTGATTTAAATGCTGATGAAAATTACATTCTAAAAACGGAGAATAAAAATTTGCCTGAACCACAATATGATCTTTCAAATTTTAAAAACAATATTACTGATTTATCACCAACAACCGTATATGATGTTCAGCAACAAAACAGGGCAAAAAATCAGACAGAAAACAAATCCTTTTGGCAGCAACCATGGTTTATGTGGCTTTGTATTTTGCTGGGCGCCGTTACAATCCTGTTTTTTACAGCAAGCTTAGTAAAAGATTTAAAAAGAAAGAATTAAAACTGATCTTAAATTTAACATTTAAATTCTTTTTTAAGATTCAAAGCGATTATTTGTTCTTTTTACACTAAAAACTAGAATAAAATAGAACGAAATTTCGTTCCTGTTTTTCATTATCAGGGAAATAAAAATCTGCAAAACACGCACTATACAACGATTAACCGAAGATTCTTAAATGTTAACAAAATAGATTTTCAGAAACCATAAATAATTGTATTTTTACGGTTCAAAATTCAGAAAATAAATGGGCAAAATCATTGCGATTGCTAATCAAAAAGGAGGCGTTGGAAAGACTACTACATCTGTAAATCTTGCGGCCTCATTGGGTGTTTTAGAAAAAAAAGTATTATTGATTGATGCTGATCCTCAAGCGAATGCCACATCTGGCCTTGGGATAGATGTAGAATCTGTTGAGATTGGTACCTACCAGATACTTGAACACAGCCACACCCCGAAAGAAACCATTATTAAATGTTCAGCTGTAAATGTTGATGTAATTCCTGCTCACATTGATCTTGTTGCTATCGAAATCGAATTGGTTGATAAAGAAAACAGAGAATACATGCTTAAAAAAGCATTAGAAAGTGTAAAAGACGAGTATGATTACATCATCATCGACTGTGCACCTTCACTTGGTTTATTAACCCTGAATGCTTTAACAGCTGCTGATTCAGTAGTTATTCCTATACAATGTGAGTATTTTGCACTTGAAGGATTAGGAAAATTACTAAACACAATAAAAAGTATTCAAAAAATACACAACCCGGATCTTGATATCGAAGGATTGCTGCTAACCATGTACGATTCGAGATTACGTTTATCCAATCAGGTTGTAGAAGAGGTTCAAAAACATTTTAACGATATGGTTTTTGATACGGTTATTCAGCGAAATGTAAAATTAAGCGAAGCTCCAAGTTTTGGCGAAAGCATCATTAATTATGACGCAACAAGCAAAGGAGCAGTTAATTACATTCATTTAGCTCAAGAAATTATAAAGAAAAACAGCAAATAGTTTTTATGACAAAAGCAATTAAAAAACAAGCCTTAGGAAGAGGATTATCAGCATTATTAAAAGATCCGGAAAACGACATTACATCAGTAGAAGACAAAAATGCTGACAAGGTTGTTGGAAACATCATTGAGCTTGAAATAAGTGCTATAGAAATAAATCCGTTTCAGCCTAGAAGCAATTTTAATGAAGAATCGTTACGTGAATTAGCCACTTCTATTAAAGAACTTGGTGTTATTCAGCCTATTACTGTTCGTAAATTAGACTTCAACAAATACCAGTTAATTTCCGGAGAACGTCGTTTGCGCGCTTCAACTTTAGTTGGCTTAACACATGTTCCTGCCTATATTCGTATTGCCAATGACAACGAATCACTGGTTATGGCTTTGGTAGAAAACATTCAGCGTCATGACTTAGACCCAATCGAGATTGCACTTTCGTACCAGCGTTTAATTGACGAAATTCAATTGACACAGGAACAAATGAGTGAGCGCGTTGGGAAAAAACGTTCTACTATTGCCAATTATTTACGTCTTTTAAAACTGGATCCAATCATTCAAACAGGTATTCGTGATGGTTTTATCAGCATGGGACACGGTAGAGCAATCATTAATATTGAAGATTTAGACATTCAGACTGATATCTATCAAAAAATAGTGAGCCAAAATTTATCTGTTCGTGAAACAGAAACTTTAGTAAAAAATTATCACGAAAGCTTAAAGCCAAAAGCAGAAGGAAAACCAAAAACAGAATCTTCTTTTGTAATTAGAGAAACACAAAAAAACACTTTCAATGATTATTTTGGTGCGAAAGTTGATGTAAAAGTCGCCGGAAACGGAAAAGGAAAAATCACAATTCCTTTTAATTCTGAAGCTGACTTTAATAGAATTATAAAATTAATAAACGGATAGTGAATAAGATTGTCCCCATAAGTCTATTGTTCTTTCTCATAGGAACCGTATCTCTTTTTGCTCAGGCAAAAAAAGACACGGTTTTGGTTGTTAAAGACACTAGCAAGTTACAGGAAATAGACCCGCTTACACCCGCAAAAGCAGCATTTTACTCGGCAATCTTGCCTGGTCTGGGTCAGGCCTACAATAAAAAATACTGGAAAATCCCGCTAGTTTACGGAGCAATTGGTACAAGTTTATATTTTTATCTTGATAACAATAAAAAATACCACGATTATCGCGATGCCTACAAACGAAGACTTGAAGGATATAATGACGATAATTATCAGTTTCTGGATGAAAACAGACTTGTGGCAGGTCAGAAATTTTACCAAAGAAACAGAGATTTATCGGCTCTGTTTGTCGTTGGTTTTTATGTTTTAAATATTATCGATGCCAATGTGGATGCAGCCCTGATTCAATTCAACGTAAACGAAAGATTATCATTGCGTCCGGAAATTTATCCGGATGATGTAACTTTTAGACCAAACGTTGGACTAACTTTTAATTACCACTTTTAAATAGCACCGGTTATTTAAATTCAAAAATATACAAAATGAAAATTGCGCTTTTAGGATACGGAAAAATGGGTAAAGTAATTGAACGAATTGCTTTGGAAAGAGGTCATGAAATTGTTTTAAAAAAAGACGAATCTAATTCATATGACGGACTTTCAACAGCTGACGTTGCAATTGACTTTAGCGTTCCCACTGCAGCAGTATCAAATATTTCGAATTGTTTTAATCATAATGTACCTGTAGTTTCAGGAACCACAGGATGGTTAGAGCATTTTGATGAAATGGTGGCACTTTGCAACGAAAAACAAGGTGCATTTATATCAAGTTCAAACTTTAGTTTAGGAGTTAATATTTTCTTCGAATTAAATGAATACCTGGCGAAAATCATGTCCCAATTTGATTCTTATAAAGTTACGATGGAAGAAATTCATCATACTCAAAAACTGGATGCTCCAAGCGGAACAGCTATTTCTTTGGCAAAAGGGGTCATTGAAAACAGCAACTATGCAAACTGGACTTTAGATGAAGCAAAAACAAACGAAATTCACATCGAAGCTAAAAGAATTGGCGATGTTCCGGGAACCCATACCGTGACTTATGACTCAATTGTAGACAGCATCGAATTAAAACACACTGCTCACAACCGCGAAGGTTTTGCTCTTGGAGCTGTAATTGCTGCTGAATGGCTTGCCGGTAAAACAGGTATTTACAGCATGAAAGATGTATTAAACTTAAAATAACAGATTGAAATTTTAAGGCCGAAACTAAAAAAACCTTAAAACTTGAAACTTTAAACAAAATATTATGACACTATATCTTTGGTTCGTATTTTTCTTAGCCGTACAGGTAATTCACTTTCTGGGAACCTGGAAACTGTATCAGGCTGCCGGCAGAAAAAGCTGGGAAGCTGCAATTCCGGTTTATAATTCAATAATCTTAATGAAAATAATTAGCCGTCCAACCTGGTGGACTTTACTACTTTTCATCCCGATTATAAACCTAATTATGTTTCCTGTTGTTTGGGTAGAAACCTTAAGAACATTTGGTAAAAAATCTACTTTAGATACTTTACTGGGGATTTTTACTTTTGGATTTTACATCTATTATGTAAACTATACCCAGAAATTAGAATATAATGCCAATAGAGAATTAAGACCGCAAAACAAAACTGCCGATACTATAAGTTCACTTCTTTTTGCTATTATAGTAGCAACATTAGTACATACGTATATTGTACAGCCTTATACAATTCCTACTTCATCTTTAGAGAAATCATTACTAATTGGTGATTTCTTATTTGTAAGCAAAGTAAATTATGGTCCGCGTGTACCTATGACAACCGTAGCATTACCAATGGTTCACGATACAATACCATTCTTAAAAAGAAAATCATACTTAAGCTGGCCACAATTACCCTATTTCAGGTTGCCTGCTTTAGAAAAAATAAAACGATCAGATATTGTTGTTTTTAACTGGCCTGTAGATACCGTTCATTATTTTTATGAACCAAAAGGCAGACCGGGAGTTATAAAACCTATCGACAAAAAATCAAATTACGTAAAAAGATGTGTTGGTATTCCGGGTGACAGTTTATCAATTGTAGATGGTTTTGTTTTCATTAACGGAAAAAAATTAATTTTACCGGAACGTGCTAAACCGCAATATTCATATTCAGTAGCCTTAGACGGAAAAACTTCGATCGATTTTGAATCATTAATGAAAGAGCTGGACATAACTGATGGCGCCTATATTAAAGATCAACAAAAAAGGGACACCATATATTTCAGAGCTCTGACAGAAGCTAGTGCCGAACGTTTAAAAAACACTCCTGGAATTACTGCTGTAAAAAGAGAAATTGACAGAGGAAACGATAATGCAATCTTTCCTCATATCAACAAATGGAGTCAGGATAATTTTGGCCCAATTTATATTCCGGAAGCTGGAAAAACCGTCGCACTTACAAATGAATCTTTACCATTTTACAAAGAAATCATTACAAAATACGAAGGAAATACTTTGCAGTTAGATGGTTCTCATTTTATAATTAATGGCAAACAAACCAATAGTTATACCTTCAAACAAAATTATTACTGGATGATGGGAGATAACCGTCATAACTCTGAAGATAGTCGTTACTGGGGTTATGTTCCTGCAGATCACATCGTAGGAAAACCTGTTTTCATCTGGATGAGCTGGGATACTAACGGAAAAGGAATTAACAAAATTCGCTGGAACAGAGTTTTTACTACTGTTAATGGTGAAGGACAACCACAATCTTACTTTAAATACTTCCTAATTATTCTTGCCGCTTATTTTGTGGGTGAATATTTCTGGAGAAAAAGAAAAGAAAACAAAGCATAACAAACGTTAATTCGTTAAACTGATAAATCGTTTAATCGTGTCTCAAAAAGTACGGTTAAACGATTTACCGATTAAACAAAAATCACAATGAACTCTCTATTACTTCCTACTTATTTTCCTTCGATAAGCCACTTTGCAGTTATGGCACAATCTGAAAATATTACTTTTGAAATGGAAGATAATTTTCAGAAACAAACCAACAGAAACCGTACTTATATCTATAGTCCAAACGGAATTCAGTTATTGAATATCCCTGTTAAACATTCAAAAACGATACATCAAAAAACAAAAGATGTTTTAATTGAAAATGAATTCGACTGGCAAAAACAGCATTTTAAATCACTGGAAGCAGGATATAGAAGTTCGCCTTTTTTTGAGTTTTTTGAAGATGATATTCGTCCGGTCTTTGAAAAGCAACATACTTTCCTGATGGATTTAAATATGGAAGTGTTAGATATCGTAACGAAGTGCCTGCGAATGAAATTAGAGTTTTCGAAAACGACAGAATACTTTCACGAGGCTGAAAACATAACCGATTTCAGAATTTTGGCAAACGGAAAAAAAGATCCTAATACATTCGAAAAATACACTCAGGTTTTTGATGACAAACATGGTTTCATCAATAATTTAAGTGTTTTGGATTTACTTTTTAATGAAGGTAAATTCGCAATGGATTATTTAAAAAACCAAAAAGTACTATTGTAGCTTTCTATATATATAAAATTTAGAAAAAACAGCTTTATTTAATTTTTAAAAATTTCGATAAAGTTTCCATGATAAGTGCTTTCTCTTTAGAAAAATTTTAATTCTTGTCGCATGACTTCCGGGCCGAAGAACCTTTTTTTTTTACGGCATCTAATTTAAATCTAATACTGGATTACCCTTAATTTATTTTATTTTACCTGCTTTAAGTTAAATCATCACTATAACAAAATAATAGTTTAATTTTAATTCAAAAGCGTTAAAAAGAAACCTATTTATTTTTGTTGCGACAACTCATTAAGATGTTACTGCTTAACGATTATCATTTAAAAATACAATTAACCTTAAAATAAAAAAGATGACTATTGGAGTTGGCGGATCTGATGCAAATACAGAGCTGGAAAAAATACAAAATATGACGCTGAATGTAAAAGCTATTCAGCCGCAAGAATATCAAATGCGTATTCAAAAAGCAGTGTCGATTATGAAATCGACTGGTTTTAAATCACTATACCTGAATGCCGGAACTAACCTATATTATTTTACAGGGACGAAATGGAATGCTTCTGAAAGAATGGTTGGTGCATTATTATTTGAAGATGGCACTCTGGAATACATTGTCCCTAAATTTGAAGAAGGGACTTTTAAAAAATTCATGCAGATAGATGGCAAGCTAAATTGCTGGGAAGAACACGAATCTCCCTATCTGTTATTTAGAAAAATACTGCAAGCTAAAGAAATTAATAACGGAAAAATAGCTTTAGACGAATCCGTCAGTTATTTTTTGATCGATGGTTTGACCAAAGCTAATCCGGATTATGAATTTGAGAATGCCCAACCTATTACAACAGGCTGCCGTATTCAGAAATCGGAAAATGAAATTGCGATAATTCAGCAGGCAAAAGAAATTACGATGGTCGTTCAACGCGCAGCAGCACGTATTTTATATCCGGGAATAAAAGCAGAAACAGTTGTTGATTTTATAAATAAGGCACATATTAAAGCAGGGATTTCTTCAGGTTCTTATTTTTGCATTGTTCTGTTTGCAGATGATTCGCAATATCCGCACGGTGTAACTACTCCGCAGGACCTAAAAGAAAATGACATTGTACTTATTGATACCGGTTGTCGCTTAGAAGGATATTTGTCAGATATCACACGAACTTATGTCTATGGAACGCCAACTGCAGCACATATAAAAATCTGGAACTTAGAGAAGGCGGCACAAAAAGCAGCTTTTGATGCGGCACAATTAGGTGCAACATGTGGTGCTGTAGATGATGCAGCGCGAAAAGTAATCGCCGAAGCCGGTTTGAGTCCTGATTATGAACTTCCGGGATTACCTCATCGTGTTGGTCACGGAACGGGGTTGGATATCCATGAATACCCATATCTGGTTAGAGGGAATCCTACTGTTTTGCAAGAAGGAATGGTGGTAAGCAATGAGCCTATGATTTGTATTCCGGGACAATTTGGAATCCGTCATGAGGATCATTTTTATATGACTTCAAAAGGACCAAAATGGTTTACAACTCCTATGCATAGTATTGACAATCCATTTGGTATTGGTATAAATTAATTTTTTTCTTACTATATAAAAAGGGGAAACGATAAATCGTTTCCCCTTTTCTTTTAACCAAATCACCTATTACTTAACCAATAATTTTTTATGCTCTGTAAAACTACCATCTGTAGCCACTACAATATACACTCCTTTTCTAAGACGGTGTACAGGATAAGAAGTTACGTTTTCTAACACATCGACTACTGCTCCGGTACTATCATAAATAGTTATTTTTATACTGGATGAATTTAAATTCAGAAAGTTAAAATTTACCACATCTGAAACCGGATTAGGATACATTGTAAATGATTTCATAAAATCGACCTGATGGGCTCCGGCACTTCCGTTTTGTAAATTAATCGTTAGTGGTGTACTCCAATCACTAAATTCAGTGGCATTTTTTGCTCTTACTCTAAATTGATAAACAGTTTGCGTTCCCTGTTTTGGAATCCATAAATAATACGTTGTTGAATTTCCAAAGGTTGTCCACCCTGTCGTTGAATTATTTAATTGCACTTCATAGTTTGTAGCATTTGAAACTGTATTCCATGAAGCGTAAAATCCTGTGGCATAGATTCCGGCATTACCAATATTACCCGGAGTAGGCAATGTTATCGGATTTGGTGGCACTACAGTACCTGAAACCACAGTATAATCTTCTACTTCTCCATCGGCAATATTGCCACAAGCTGATGGATTTGAATAGTATTTCATTACGATGCGCATTCTTGTAGTTCCTGTAAAAGCAACCGGAGTAAAACTGCCTGTAGCTGTACCATTGGAAGAAATTCCATCAATCACTTTTTCTGAAGCATCAAAAACATTGTTTTTATTATAATCAATCCAGATTCCCCAATATTCTAAATAGGCATCACCTGAAAAACCAGCTTTCAAACTTACATTTGTAATTGTGTTTGGACTTACCGTTATTACTTTAGAAGAATAATCAGCATAACCTCCCGCATCTTTACCGGAAGTATTCGTAAAACTTCCGATAGTTACTGAATTGATGTATTCATATTTATTATCTGCTTGTGTAGTACAATAAGATGAATTTGCAGTAATAATCGCAGTAACTTCATTAGAATATGCGGAGTAAACAGAATTTGCTTTTGCACGCACTCTGTATTTATAGGTGTTTCCGGCTGTTAAACCTGTATTTGTATAGGTTACTGCCGTACTTGGCAATGTTACTATTTCAGCAAATACATTATCAGTTCCGGCTCTTTCAATTACAACATTCGTGGCGTTTACAGCATTATTTACCCATGTTAATTGCACTTGTAAACTGGAATTATTAGCAGTTGCAACTAAACCTGAGGGAGCTAAAACAGTTGTAGTGGTTTGAGCTCCGGCTAAAATTAATTCGTTAGGCCTTGTGTTATACGCATAATCCAAAACGCTGTAACCAACTCCTCCTGCTTCTACTTTAACACGCATCCAACCGTAACAAGTACGCCCTCTGCTCTTGTATTCAAATCCTACATATCCGGTTTGATTGTCCCAGACTGTGTACGTTGCTGTTCTTAAATCTAACTGATCCGGATATGCAGCCCCAGGAGCTACAAAACTGCTGGACGCATCAATCGCGGTTCCCTGATTGATTAAGGCAATATTCCTTGTTCCGGTCTGACCAACTAATCTTTTGCCATACGTTTCGATTTTTAAAGCAGCAGCAGCAAATTGCCACGCTCCATACTCTGTGTTATCTCCAATTCCTAAATTAAAATACTGCCATGTTTGTGCTGCCGAAGCAACATAATCAGGATTATTAACATAGAAAATTCCGTAAGGTGCATCAAATTTCAAATTGATAGTTTTGGCAGCATTATCAAGAGTTGAGATGCCACCTGTAATTGCAGCATCTTTAAAGGTTATTACCACTGCAGCATCGTTCGCCGGAATATGGACAGTTGCTTTTCCTGTAAAAGAAACGACCAGCTTGTTATTTGCCTGAAGTGTTAATACTGCTGTTAATCCTGAAGGAACACCTGTTATTGTATAATCAGTTCCTGAAGTAAAGGTTCCGCTACTTTTAGTAAAAGTTCCATTATTGGTCGATAATGTGATGGCACTGGTTGCTGTAACAGCCCCATCATTAGTTTCTGCTTCATATAAAACACTGTCAGATAAAGTAACTGCTGTTTTATTTGACATTCCGGTATAAATTGGCGCATTAGGCTGAGTATTATAGGCATATTCAGAAATGGTATAGCTATCACCATTGGCCGCAACATCGACTTTAAACCATCCGTAGCAAGTTAGTCCTTCGATTTTATATTCAAAACCTACATAACCGGATTTTCCATCCCAAGCGGTATAATTTGCCGTACGCAAATCCAACTGATCCGGATAAGCACCCGGAGCAGTCATATTACTGGATGGTCCTACGGCTACATTTTGTGCCAGTAAAGAAATATTTCTGGTTCCGCTTTGGCAAGCTAACTTTTTACCATAGGTTTCAATTTTTAAAGTATTAGCAGCATAACGCCAACCGCCAAATGATGTGTCATCTCCTTTTTCGATATCAAAAGGTTTCCATGTTAGAGCAGAAGAAATACTAATATTAGGCATATCTACAAAGAATATTCCGTAAGGATCTGTAAATTTCAAATTGAAAAATAAGGACGTACATGATAAACCTGTCGTTCCTCCGGCAAAAGCAGCCGGTAAAAATGTAATTCCGGCCGTTGTATTTTGTGCTGCGGCATGATTTACAGCTTTTCCTGAAAGCGTTACGGTTAGTTGTCCGCTTGAGTTTACGGAAACTACAGGTATAATTCCAGCCGGAAAAGTGTGCGTAAAATGTGTCCCTGCCAACATAGTTCCCGAGTTTAATGCAAAAGTTTTGCCGCCGCTTAACGTTACAATTGATGAAGAATCAAAAGCTCCGTCATTTACAATTGTTTCTTTAAAAGTGGTTGCACTTGCGATTAAACTGCTTTCTGTTGTGTTTACTCCTGTATCGATTAAATTTTGAGGCTGCCAAAGTGTAATTCTTGCAGGATGCTGTAATGCGGCCATCATTCTGTCGATCTGCCCTTGTGTATACATTTTATAACAGCCTTGTGCACCATTATATCCCATATAGTTTTCAAAGTTTACCTTGTCACCACTGCAATTTGTTCCCGGCGTACAGCCAAGTGTGTGTAAACCGTCCTCTGGAGGTGTATCATCAATTTCATCTGTTCCGGAGCAGCCACCTTCAAAAGTGTGAATCAGGTTCATAAAGTGACCAAACTCATGTGTCAGGGTTGCCGAAAATTCTTTACTGTATGAGTTGTCATAAAGATAGGCACCGTTAAAAACAACACGTGCAGTATTGTTTGCTGTCATATCAGAATTTGGGTACCAGGCCACTCCCGAATTATTATAAACGCCATCGTTATACAAATCATTCTGAATGTACACATTCATGTATTTAGTATTGTCCCAGGCATCTGCTGCGATCTGATCATCATAACCGCCCCCATTTCCGTAACCATTTTTTGCAGGATGAAAAACAACACCGTTTGTACATCCACCGTTAGGATCTTTTTTTGCCAGTTTAAATTCTACTTTTATAGTTCCTCTTCTTGCCTGAAAAAAAGGTTCAACAGTTTGATAATCAGCATTTCTTCCGTTAAAATCATCGTTTAACTGGGCCAGATGATTAACGATCTTTTCGTAGGTAATTGTTCTACCACTTTGTACATCTCCATAAATATGAAAAACTACAGGAATGGTATAGGTAACTTCTTCTGTTTTTGCATTTTTACTTTTACGCTGAAGGACAAACTTTTTGCTAAAAGTGTCAAAATCTTTTTTCTCCTGAAGTGAGCGTGGATTATTCCGGTACACTTTCGCATTTTCTTCTGTCGTCCGGCAAGGGAGTCCTTGCGCGCTAATTTTTCCTATCGAAAAAACCAGCAATAATAGTAGTAGTTTTAATTTCATAATTTATTTGGGTTAATTTGTTAACACCAAAATTAACAGGATAGAAACTACTTTATTGATACTATCTTAGTCAAAAATAATACATAGTTATCAACTTTTTAACTTTAAAAAAGAATATTACTCAAAAATAAACGACTTAAATTAAGCATTTAAAAACAAAGTCAGAATTTAGCCATATACTAGTTCCCAATCTGAATGTTAAGCCTATTCCAAATAAAAAGGAGAATTTCTTTTATCGAAATTCTCCTTTTACTTATCGTTTATTAAAACTTACTTCGCTCCCGGCGGACATTTTTCTTGTATGAATTTTATAAAAGTATCTATTAAATGTTTTCTCGTACCTTCTCCTTCATAGATACTATGGGAACGATTTGGGTAGATCATCAAATTAAAAACTTTATCGTATTTAATTAATTCGTTAATCAAAACTTCGGCATTTTTATAATGTACGTTATCATCGCCTGTTCCGTGAATATAAAGCAAATTCCCTTTTAAGTTCTTTGCATATGTTACCGGTGAAGCCTGAATATATGCCGCTTCATTTTCGTTTGGCAATCCCATGTAGCGTTCTGTATAGATATTATCATAAAAATGCTGATCTGTAACTGCCGAGATGGCAACTCCTGTCTTGTAAATTTCAGGATACTGGAACATCAGGTTTAAAGTCACAGCTCCACCACCACTCCAGCCATGAACAGCAACTCTGTTTGTATCAATAAAATTCCATTTTAAAATTTCTTTCGCTGCCATTGCCTGATCACGAGTATTGATGATTCCGATATTTTTATAAATCGATTTTCTCCATTTTGTGCCCTTTAAAACTGGAGTTCCCCTATTGTCCATTGCAATCCCTATATATCCTTTTGGAATTAACAAATCTATAAACCTGTTAAAATAAGGCATATCATTCGCAACAGAAGCCATTGGCTCGCCATATACATAGAAGAACAATGGATATTTTTTTGTTGGATCGAAGTCAACGGGTTTTGCCATAATTCCGTCCATTTCAACGCCATCAACAGTTATTACCTTAAACTTTTCTAAAGAAAAATCACGTACCGGTTTGGTAAAAACATTCGCTTCTTTTGGAAGTATTTTTTTATGGTCAGAAAGCGAAACTAAACGGATATTAAAATCCCTGTTGATATTAGAATTTGTATGTTTTGCATACGATCCGTCAGTAGAAAATTCATATTCATTTGTTCCTTCAAATATTTCAGGAGTGACTCTTTTTGTTTTTCGGGAATTTAAATTGGTTTCGTACAAATACCGCTGAGTTGCATCTTTAGGACTTGCGATATAATAAACTGACTTTGTTTTATCATTGTATGCCTTAAAATAAGCATCAAATGTTCCGGTCGTGATAAGTTCTTTCTTTTTTCCGTCCCTGCTAATTTTATAAATATGCATCCAGCCATCCGCATCAGAACTCCATAAAAAAGCTTTTCCATTATCTACAAACTGACACGGAAAACCATCATATACTCCGGAAGAAATGTCAAAAACATCAATCCACTCATTTGATTTTTCCTGATAAATTAAATCTGCCTTACCGGATTGCGTGTTGCAATTATAAAGAGAAGCCTGATTTTGATTTCTATTGAGCTGCACGACCATTACGGCATCTTTGTCAACCCATTCCATTCGAACCAAATAATTATTATCAGGTTCACCTGGAATATCAAGCCAGTTTGTCTTTAGAGCACTAATATCAACAATACCAATTTTTACTGATGAAGGTTTTTCACCGGCTTTTGGATATTCAACAGGAACTACGAACGGATATAAAGCATCTGTATTATTAATCATTAAATGAAATTTTGTGCTCGAAGCATCAACCCGCCAAAAAGCAATACTCTTTCCGTCAGGACTCCAGCGAAATCCATCACGTGCGGCAAGTTCTTCTTCATAAACCCAATCAAAAGTTCCGTTGATTATTTTATCAGTCCCATCTGTTGTCAATGGCGTTATCTTACCAGAACTTAAGTTTTCAACATAAATATTATGCTTCGACACATAAGCAACATTTTCATTGTCATTAGAAAACTTAGCAAACATCAGGGAAGATTCTTCTAAATTTGTTCCCAGCTTTCTGCCTTTTCCTGTTGTTAAATCAAAAAACCAGTAATCGCCCTTTGTATTGGCTCTCCATACTTTTTTTGAATTGGTATAAACCAATACTTTTGTCTTATTTTGATTCCATACCAATTCTTCGATTTCTCCGCTGAAACCGGCAGCTTTTAATTGTTCACGGGTTAAAACAGTACTATTCTGATTTAATTTATCAACATCGTAAACTAAAATATTCTCCTCTGAATTTATCCAGAACGAATGTGAATTGGGTAACCACTTTAACTCATTTATGTCAATATTTTTTTGGGCAAAAATACCTGAGCAAACAAAAAGCAGTGCTAAAAATTGTTTTTTAATCATGATTTATTTGGTGTTTATTAGCTGTTCTATTTCCTCTATTTCGATGGGCATTTCCTCACACAGATTAATATTGCCATCCTCGGTCAGTAAATAATCATTTTCTAATCGGCAGCCAATACCTTCTTCCCGAATATAAATTCCGGGTTCGCAGGTCAGCACCATTCCTTTCTCAAAAGGTTTTGAGTATAGCCCAACATCATGAACGTCCAGTCCCAGATAATGTGCCGTCCCGTGCATGAAGTATTTTTTGTATGCCGGATTCTGAGGATCCTGAGAAGCTATTTCTTCTTCCGTAATCAATTGTAGTTTAACTAATTCTGCTTCGATTAATTTTGCCATTTGCAATTCGTAATCTTTCGACATAACACCGGGTTTCAAAAACTTTGATCCCTCTTTTAAGCAATGCAAAACCGATTCGTAAACTTCTTTCTGACGTGGCGAAAATTTCCCGTTTACCGGAAGACAGCGCGTAGTATCAGAATTATAATTTGCATAACAAACACCAAAATCGACCAACACCATCTCCCCATCTTTACAAACTGAATCATTCATATTGTAATGAAGTGCGCAGGCATTTTTACCTGAAGCAATAATGGGTTTGAACGCATGACGGTTTCCGCCATTTTTAATATATTCGTAAGCCAGTTCCGCTTCGAGTTCGTATTCTTTTGCTTCAGGTTTTACAGCTTTCAACAGCGCTTTGAACCCTTTGACGCTTATTGCAATTGCTTTTTGAATCAGGGCAATTTCTTCATCAGATTTTATTGGTCTCAGATCCCGGGTAATTTTAGCAACGCGCTCATATTGATGCAATGGATATTTCTGTTTACACCACTGAATCATTCGATCCTGACGCGTATTCATTTCTGATGTCACTCTTTTAATATGTTCATTATGCCCTAAATAGATGGCATCTGCTTCGAACGCAAAAAGCTGTATTGCTTTTTCAAATTCATGAATCCATTTTACATTCTTGATTCCGGAGATAGCCGAAGCTTTTTCTTTGGTCAAAAAATCCCCTTCCCAGATTAAGGTATGTTCGCTAACTTCTTTTACAAATAAAATCGCCTTATTTTCTTCTTTAAAAGCATCCGGATAAAGCACCAGAATCGTTTCATCCTGTTCAATTCCTGACAAATAAAACAGATCATTGTTCTGTGCAAATCCCATGACATCATCTGCATTATTAGGCATTACATCATTTGATGTCAAAATTGCCAAACTGTTGTTTTGCATCTTTGCCACAAACCTTTTTCGGTTATTTTCGAATAAAGAAACCGGAATCGAATCGTATCTCATATTTTATAATTGAAACATTTTAGTATTGACAGAAGGTGTTTTTACCGAAAATAATCTCCTCGATTATTTTTCCGTTTGCAGGCGCCAGACATAAACCTATCATCGCATGTCCTGTGGTAAAAGTCAAATTTACGATTTTTTTTGACCTTGTAATAACTGATTGAAAATGCAAACGGAAAATTACTGGATCCAAAAACTACAACGGAACCTAACGGAATCAGCATTTTTCTTAAATCTTCTTTGGGAGCAGGAACCCGGATTCACTGCAATACTGAACCAACAAATCATCTCCTAAAGCTAACACTTCGTCTGCAATGGCATTAAAAAAACAGCTTTTTCAGGACCGGAACATTTTTTATAAGTTTCAAATGCCTGATGGGTTAATGTAACAGCTTCTTCTATTTCGTCCTGAGTTGCTTCTGTAAAAACCCACGGATTTTCCTTGTTTAGTTGTGGATTAAATGTTTTGAATGTTTTTTCTCGGCCAGCTTTAAGTTTATTTCCTATATAATTTTTCCCTGTAATCATTTTACTGTGTTGTTTTTTGAATAAATATTTTACAATTTTTAAAGAAGAAACTTGTAAAACCAATTGTGCTAGCAGACCATTATAAATTTTTATAATCAGGCAATACCGGTCTGGATGCTAAGGCTTTTGTAATAATTTCTAAAACATGCTCTCTTTCAGCACCTCGAAGCGGTAATCTTGGAGCGCGGACATTTTCTGTTCCAATACCTGTTGCTACTTCTGCAAGTTTAATATTCTGGACTAAAAAAGCATTAATATCTAACTCTAATAAGGGCAAAAACCATCTGTATATTTTGAGGGCTTCATCGATTCGACCGGCTTTAGCCAATTTGTAAATCGCAACTGTTTCTCTCGGAAATGCATCTACCAAGCCCGAAACCCATCCATCAGATCCCATCAATAAACTCTCCAGGGCCAAAGTGTCAACTCCTGATAATATTTTTAACCGGTCCCCAAAACGATTAATCATTCTGGTTACATTAGAGATGTCTCTGGTTGATTCTTTTACGGCCTGAATATTATCGAATTTCAAAATTTCTTCAAACATATCCAGTGTTACTTCAATTTTATAATCTATAGGATTGTTGTATACCATAATCGGAAGCGATGTGTTTTTTGCTACTTCAGAAAAATACGTTACTGTCTCGTAATCAGAAGCTTTATACCGCATAGGAGGCAGCATCATTAAACCTTTTGCTCCATCTTCTTCTGCCTTATTTGCTGCCAGAATCGCACCACGTGTAGTTTGTTCGGCTATATTCATTATCACAGGTACCTGATTATTAACCATGCCAACAGTACCCTTTACTAACTCTCTTTTTTCCTCTTCTAAAAGTGTACTGGCTTCGCCGAGGGTTCCTCCAAGAATTATTCCTTCAACACCGGCTTCTAATTGTGCTTTTAAGTTTACTTCAAACATTCTGAAGTCTAATTTATCATCTGCAGTAAACTTTGTAGTTACTGCCGGCATTACCCCTTTCCATTGAATACTCATAATACTGATTTTAATTAGAACCAAAATTATTTATATTGAACAAAGCAGGAGGCTTATAAATTACCTTAAAATAATACTATATTATCACATATAAGCCAGTTACGTAAAAAACAGACTAATATATTGCTATTTTTTTAACGAAATAAAATATATTTGAAGTAACTAACCTAACCCAACCATGAAAGTTTTCCCTTTTAAAATCCCTAAATCGGGAGAAGATCCCCTTATATATCAAGAAGACAGAGAAATTGTTTTTTATGACAAACTTCATCAACATGAAGAGATTCAAATCAGTTTTATCGAAAAAGGTCAGGGTGCAATTTTTGCAGGTGATACTATTTCACATTATCGTGACGGCGACATATTACTGATTGGGAGTAATTTGCCACATGTTTTCAGGAGCGAGGTTATTAATAATGAAACCTCTGTGATGCTTACTTTATTTTTTACGACAAACTCATTTGGCAAAGATTTCTTTACGCTTCCAACTTTTAAAAATATTCATCCTTTTCTAGAAGACAGTAAAAACGGCTTTATAATTCATAACGCTCCAAAAAAAATTACCAAATCTTTTAAAAAATTAAAAAAATCAGACAATTATGAGCGTTTCATTTTGTTTTTAGGAATTCTGAAATGGCTTTCAACTAATGATAGAGCGCCTTTGTCAAATCATTTGTATGATAAAAAAATTACTGATAATGAAGGCAAAAGAATGCAGACGGTCTTTGAACATGTGATGACTAATTTTCAAAAAAATATAAATTTAGATGAAATTGCCTCACTCGCCAATATGACCAAAAATGCTTTTTGCCGTTATTTTAAAGTCCGGACCAATAAGTCTTTTTTTCAATTTTTAATAGAAGTAAGAATTGAGCATGCCTCAAAATTATTAGCCAACAATGATGAACTTTCTGTTTTAGAAATTGCTGAATTGTGCGGCTTTAATAATATCTCCAATTTCAACAGAAAATTTAAGGAATTAAAGCAAACTTCGCCTTTACAATATCGAAAGCTAAACTTATAGCCACTCGAAATATGCTTTTTTTTAACCACAAAGTACACTAAGATTTTACTTTACGTTTAGAAAACACAAGGTTCGCAAAGCTTTGTGTTGATCTGGCTTTGCGAACCTTGTGTTTTATAATGCGATACCGTTTAAAAAATCTTTGCGTACTTTGTGGTTAAAAAACTATTCCATCGAAAGTCTTGCCATAATTGGGTAATGATCTGAATTTTCGAAATCAGAGAAGCTCTCAAATTGTTTTACTTTCATTTTACTGTCTGTAAAAATATAATCAATTCGGGCCGGATAATAGCGAAACTTATATGTTGCCCCAAAACCTTCTCCCGCTTCTTCAAAAGCATCTTTTTGTTTTCCTTTTATACTTCGGTAAACATAGGAGAAAGGGCTATTATTCATGTCACCACAAATAATAAACGGAGTGGTACATTTTTTAATATTTTCCTTAAATATTTCTGCCTGCTCCTGCTGTTGCCTGAATCCTTTGCTTATTCTGGTATAAATAAGCTGTGACTTCTCCTGATTGACATTATCAATATTATTCGAAATATCACTTACGTCCGGCGAGATTTTGATCGATTGCAAGTGCATATTATAAACCCTGATGACATCTTTTCCACGCTTTATATCGGCATAAATAACATTGTTATCTGAATTTGGAAAAATAATATTTCCTTCATACAAAATAGGAAATTTAGAAAAAATTGCCTGTCCGGTTTTAATCTGTTTCCCGTCAATAAAAATATAACGATGGGGATATACTTTTAAATCGATATGAGCCGAGTTTGAGTATTCCTGAATGCAGAGAATATCAGGATCTTTTTCGTCGATAAAAGCTTTTATATTAGAAGGGATATCGTCGCGGTCCAACCATTTAAAAACATTAAAAAGACGCACATTATAACTCATAACAGAGAAATCTTTTTCGTCTTTGACATATTCCTTAGCAGAGAATTTATAAAACTTGCTTATAAATGTAATTCCTGTTAATAAAACCAAGCCAGATAAAATAAGACGTTTTTTAAACTGAATTGCCCAGTAAACAAAGAACAATCCGTTGAATACAAAAAAAGCAGGCATAAAGAGTGTCAGCACCGATAAAAGCGGAAAGCTTCTAGGTGCTAAAAAAGGTAAAACATAGATACTAAAAGTCAGGACCGTTAATACTATATTCAAAAAGAACATTATCTTATTAAACCACGAAAGGTTTTTCATATTTCTATGCTAAAAGGATTATTTTCCAGCTTTAAATAAAAACTCTTTTTCTTCTTTTGTCAGACAATCATAACCGGACTGGCTAATCTTATCTAAAATTTCATCAATTTGCTGTTGCGTTTTATCTTTCGTAACAATTCTTGATGTAACTTTTTCTGTAGGTTTTTTATAATTCTTATGTACTTTTTTGAAAGGGGTCGAAGGGGATTTTTTAAAGAGATTTACAAAGAAATCGAGTGTTCTGGAAACTATTTTACTTAAATCTGTTCCATTTTGAAGTAGTTTAATGAATATGAATCCAAAAACTGCTCCGGCTAAATGAGAAATATGCCCGCCGGTATTATCCAAGCGGAACTGCATTAAATCCAGCACCAAAATTACAGCGGTAATGTGCCAAAGCTTAACATTACCAATAAACATTAAACGCACACCCATCAAAGGCTGATATGTTGTTGCTGCAACCAGGATTGCCATAATTGCAGCCGAAGCTCCTACGATATAACCTGCAACATTTAGAAAGTAAAAACTCAAAGCAAAAACAACACCCGAGAAAATTGCACCTAAAATATACAATCCCAAATATTGTTTCTGAGTAAAAAACGTCAGGAACAGATTACTCGCAAAGTTCAAAACCATCATATTAAACAACAAATGCCAAAATGATGCATGAAAAAAAGCATAGGTTAAAAACGTCCAGGGTTTAAATAAAAAAGCATTAGGATCTGATGATAAAGCCAACCAGTTTGGATATGTAAAACCACCTCCTGAATATTGATAAAAGAATACCAACGAGATTATAAAACAAGCAACGTTCCAGTAAATAACACGCATTGCTATACCGCCTAATCTGTATTGTAGTTTTAAATCATCAAGAATATTCATAAAAGCTTCTTTTGGTTTTTATTTGCGATATTAAAATTAAAAATTAATTCCAACGATTACTATTAAACTGGTTCTTTTTCCAATACCACATGATTAAAAATCCAAAAAGAGCGCCTCCAATATGTGCGTAATGTGCTACACCATCTCCAATTCCCATAAATGAATTACCCAGAATTCCGAAGAATCCGTCATATAAAAGCATATAAACAGGTACAAAATACTTCGCTTTTATTGGAATAGGAATAAACATAAGTGCCAGCTCTGCATTTGGAAACATAAAAGTAAAAGCAACAAGCAATCCGTAGATGGCTCCTGATGCTCCAACAACAGTCCCTAAATAAGCTTCAGTAAAATGCTTAAACTCAGAAACTGATAATATTTGCTGCCATCTTGTATCTATTTTGCCTTCATCTAACAATTGCAAAATCTGAACTTTATTAAAACCATTAGCAATTAAAGTATTCATTGCATCCTGATAGAAATAGTAGTTTACGGCAAAATTTACCAAAGCAGCTCCTAAACCACATGAAATATAAAAGAACAGGAACTTTTTACCGCCCCAAAAGTGTTCTAATGTAGAACCAAAAGAATACAAGGCAAACATATTAAACGCAATATGCATTACTCCTCCGTGCATAAACATATGCGTAAGCGGCTGCCAAACTTTGAAACCGGGGTTTTCAGGAAAAAATAACGAAAAATATTCGTAAGAAACCGGTACTAATTGCGAACCAATAAAAAATATAATGTTGATTATCAACAATTGTTTTACTACGGGAGTCATATTCATCATAAGGCAAACTTTTTATCAATATCTTCCACACGCATGGTGATGAAAGTTGGTTTTTGAAAAGGTGAAATATTTGGATCTTTACAGGCAAACAAACCGTTTACCAGGTTATCCTGTTCTTTTTCGGTTAAATAAGATCCTGTCTTAACCGCTAAACTTTTGGCCATAGATTTGGCTATTGTATCATTCTGACTGTAACTGCTTGCCGGTATCCCATCTTGCAAATCGCTTAATAATTGCTCTATTACCATCGAAACTTCGCTTTCTGTAATATTCACAGGAATTCCGGAAATGACAATATGATCTGTTTGTGCTTCTTCAAAAACAAAACCTGTTGTTTCTAATGAAGGCTTTAATTCTTCGATTAAGGTCATTTCATCAGAAGAATAGAATAAATCAAGAGGAAACAACAATTGCTGACTTGAAGCCTGATTTACAGTCATATTCAACAAAAATTGTTCGTATAAAATTCGTTGATGTGCACGTTGCTGATCCACAATGACCATTCCTGATTTTATTGGCGAAACAATATATTTTTTATGAATCTGGTACGTTCCCTGGCTTGTTTGTTCAATCTCATTATCATTAAACAAAGACGAAGTTACTTCTTCATTTTCGAATGTAAAAGGAGAACTTTCAATAGTGTCAGTTTCCAAACCTACATACAAACTTTCCCAGGTTGCCGTTGGTTCTACTCGTTTATTATATCCTGAATATGAATTTGAATTTGAACCCGAGCCAGAACCTGAACTAAAACCAGAACCTGATCCGGAACCCGCTTTAGAATAATGTTGGTTGGTTTTATCATCCGTAAACGGATTAAAAGTTCCATCTACCTGAATTGTTGGCGTTTCTGCCTCCAGATCCTTATAATGATACGGTGTGTCTAAATTGGCATCACGATCAAAATCAAGAACAGGCGAAACATTAAACTGTCCCAAACTATGTTTGATCGAAGCTCTTAAAATGGCATATAAAGCCTGCTCATCATCAAACTTAATTTCTGTTTTGGTTGGATGAATGTTGATATCAATTGTATTTGGAGGAACTTGTAAATACAAGAAATAACTCGGTTGCGAACCATCTTTCAAAAGTCCGTCATAAGCTGCCATAACAGCGTGATGTAAATAACCGCTTTTTATAAAACGATCGTTTACAAAAAAGAACTGCTCTCCCCTGTTTTTCTTCGCAAATTCAGGTTTGCAAACAAATCCCTGAACATTAATGATCTCTGTATCTTCATTAACAGGTACTAATTTTTCATTGGTTTTACCTGACATAATCCCCACAATACGCTGGCGATAACCTGCGGCCGGCAAATTATACATTTCGCTTCCGTTATGATAAAACGTAAAATGTATGTTGGGATGTGCCAAAGCTACACGCTGAAATTCATCCATAACATGGCGAAATTCAACTGTATCTGATTTTAAGAAGTTGCGACGGGCCGGAATATTAAAAAACAAATTTTTAACTGCAAATGAAGTTCCTTTTGGTAAAACCGCTACTTCCTGCGAAACAAATTTACTGCCTTCTATTATAATATGGGTTCCAAGTTCGTCCTGATCTTGTTTGGTTTTCATCTCCATATGCGCAATTGCGGCGATAGAAGCTAATGCTTCGCCACGAAACCCCTTTGTACATAATGAAAACAGATCCTCGGCCTGGCGGATTTTAGAAGTAGCATGACGTTCAAAACACAAACGCGCATCGGTAACACTCATACCTAAACCATTATCAATAACCTGAACCAATGATTTTCCTGCATCTTTAATAATCAACTTAATATCAGTTGCTTTAGCATCAACAGCATTTTCTAATAGCTCTTTTACGACTGAAGCAGGTCTTTGCACCACTTCTCCAGCGGCAATTTGATTAGCAACGTGATCAGGAAGTAATTGAATAATACTCGACATTAAGAAAAAATAATTAAAAGGTTAAGGTTAAAATTTTGAAACCAAGAAGTACAAATTTAATGAATTTCTCTTGGCTTTTAGAATAAGTCTTGTCATAAAAAAAACAAAAAACCTGTACTATTTTACACAGTACAGGTTTTAATATTTTTAAAACAAATGTGTTTTACTCTTTATCAATCTTTATTGGAGTCTCTTCTATCTGGATTGCCCCTGAAGACAATAAAGGCTGGTTAAACGGGTGAGACATTGAAGCTTGTTGACGAATGTAAGCCATTTTGATTGCTGCAATTGCCGCTTCAGTTCCTTTGTTTCCGTGAATACCTCCACTTCTGTCAATAGACTGTTGTATATTATTATCTGTAAGGACACAAAAAATAACCGGAATATCAGTCTGAACATTCAAATCTTTAATTCCCTGTGTTACACCTTCGCATACAAAATCAAAATGCTTGGTTTGTCCCTGAATGACACATCCAATTACAATCACGGCATCTACATTTTGTGTCTGCAACATTTTTTTTGCGCCATAAATCAACTCAAAACTCCCCGGAACATTCCAGCGAATAATTTGTTGGGCCGGAACTTCGTTATCGATTAAGGCATCAAAAGCGCCATTATAAAGTCCTTCGGTTATAGTTTCATTCCACTCAGAAACAACAATCCCAAATCGAAAGTCTTTCGCATTTGGGATCGTGTTTTTATCGTATTCTGATAAATTTTTATTTTCGGTAGCCATCTTTATATTTTAGATTTTTGATATTAGACTTAAGATTTCAGATTCTGAAATACAAATCTACAATCTTAAATCTAAAATCTAATATTTTTATTGTGCTAATCCAATCAATACATCAACAGAAGCTGCTTCCGGAGTTGCATCGTAGTTTTCTTTAATATCTGTTAAATATTTCAGCGCGTCTTCTTTTTGACCTAAAGCCAATGCAGTTTTACCGGCTTTTAATAAGAAACGAGGTGTTGTAAAATCGTTTTTGTTAGATTCAGCAGCTTTTACATAATATTCTAAAGCTTCTTTTTGTTGGTTTTTTTGAGAATAAGCATCTCCAATTCCACCAATTGCCAAAGCATTAACGATAGCTTCTTTTGATTTGAAGTTACCCAGGTATTTAATAGCATCATCAAATTTACCCGTATTTAAATACGCCATACCAGCATAATAGTTTGCTAAATTTCCAGCATCAGTTCCGGAATATTCCTCAGCAATTTTAATAAATCCGAATTTACCTTCAGAACCATTCAAAGCTAATTTGTATAATGAATCACTTGCCACACCATTAGTAGCTTTATCAAAATTTTGTTGAGCAACAAACATTTCGCTTGCAGCTTCGTCTTGCTTAGGAGCTTCAATGAATTTTTGGTAAGCCAAATATCCAATAGTCGCAACTGCAATACCAGCAACTAAACCAATAATGATTTTTTGATTTTTAGCAACCCAATCCTCAGTTTTTGAAGCAGTTTCATCTAATTTAGAAAAAACACCAGCTGTTGTGCTGTCTTTTTCATCAATAATTACCTGTTGTTCTTCATTTACTTCTTTAACTTCCTTTTCCTTTGGTGCTTTATATCCTCTTTTATTGTAAGTAGCCATTTAAAATTAATTTAGTGAACGGCAAAAATAAAATTTTTATTGAAACTAAAGCAAAAAAAAGCAAATTTATATCCATTTTAAAAAAATAATTCACTAAACACCCGCTCCTTCCTGTCTAACAGCGAAATAATTCATCATGAAATGCTGCTAAAAGCCCATTATCTGGATCTTTTTCGATAATTTCTATCCTATTATTTTCTACTCAATACAACTTGCCAAATCTCCCGAAAAGTAATTTTTAGTAACAGATTTCACAGATTTTCACAGATTAAGCATTTATTGAATTAAATTTGCTGAACAAAATCCTTTTTAATCTTTTAATCTGTGGCAGAAAAACCTAATCTCCAGGAGAAAGTCATAATTGGAAACGCCAACTTTTATCATTACAGTTTCAAAAAAAAATGTATTTAAACAAAATTTCTTTATTCAATTATAAAAATTTCTCCGAAGTCAGTTTTGATTTTGACCGCAAGATCAATTGTTTTGTGGGTAAAAACGGAATTGGCAAAACCAATGTACTCGATGCAATTTATCATCTGGCTTACGGAAAAAGTTATTTTAATCCGCTTGCCGTACAAAACATAAAACACGGAGAAGAGTTTTTTGTTATCGATGCCGAATTAGAGAAAAACGACAGAACAGAACAAATTGTTTGCAGTTTAAAAAAAGGGCAAAAGAAAATCCTGAAAAGAAACGGAAAAGCTTATGATAAATTCTCTGATCATATTGGGTTTATTCCGCTAGTAATCATTTCACCGGCAGATCGCGATTTAATTGTAGAAGGAAGCGAAACGCGTCGTAAATTTATGGATAGCGTAATTTCGCAATTAGACGCTACTTATCTACACCAGCTTATTCAATATCAAAAAGTAATTGTGCAGCGAAATGCTTTGTTGAAATATTTTGCTTTGAATCATACTTTCGACAATGATACCTTATCTATATATAATGAACAGCTCAATAGTTTTGGCCAATCGATTTTTGAAAAGAGAAAAGATTTTCTGGAACAGTTTATACCTATATTTAATGTACATCATCAGGCCATAACAGGATCTGAAGAAACAGTGCAATTGGTCTACGAAAGTCATTTGTATGAAAAAGATTTATTGACACTTTTAAAAGAGAACATTAATAAAGACCGTGCACTCCATTATACAAGTGTTGGAATTCACAAAGACGATTTATCGTTTGAAATTGATTCACATCCCATAAAAAAATTCGGATCACAAGGACAGCAGAAATCTTTTTTGATTGCGTTGAAATTAGCTCAATTTGAATTTCTAAAGAAACAGAGCGGTGTAAAACCTCTTTTATTGTTTGATGATATTTTTGATAAGCTGGACGAAACCCGCGTTGCGAAGATTATCGAAATGGTCAATAGCGAAACTTTCGGTCAGCTTTTTATTTCAGACACGCATCCGGAACGCACCGAAGCGATTGTAAAATCTACGCATCAGAGTTATAAGATATTTAATTTATGATTTTTTGCCACAGATTAATAGAATTAGCTTGATTTCAAAACTTTGACAAAGTAACCACAATATTGTCATTCCGAGGAACGAGGAATCTCCACAAGTAACTCTACAAAGATCGGCAATTTTGATTGTGGAGTTTCTCACGGAGATTCCTCGTTCCTCGGAATGACAAAAACTGCATTTATCAAGAACCAACATTTTAAAAATAATTCTTGCTAATTCGTCCAATTCGTGGCAAACTTATTTTTATTTCACTTTCTATTAAGAATTCAAAATTGAAAAATCATTACTTTAGCAACACCATTTCTAAAAATTCAATCTCATGAAATTCTCCAAAATTTTATTACTATTATTTTCAATTGCATTAATTTCCTGTAATGAAAAAAAATCTAATTCTGTTGAATCAATTGCTCCAAAAGAATTTGCAGAAAAGATAAAGACAACTGAAAACCCACAAATTTTAGATGTTCGAACTCCTGATGAATTCGAATCAGAACATATAGACAATGCCCAAAACGTAAACTGGAACAGTGACAATTTTGCAGCAAAAGCAGCGTCATACGACAAATCTAAACCTGTTTATGTGTATTGCCTAAGTGGGGGAAGAAGTAAAAAAGCAGCTGCAAAGCTAAGTGAATTAGGTTTTACAAAAATTTACGAATTAAACGGCGGAATCATGAATTGGAATCGCGAAGGATTGGGCAAACCTGCTACTGCTCAGGTTGGAATGACGATGAATGATTTCGATGATTTATTAAAGACAGACAAAAAGGTTTTAATTGATTTTTATGCCGAATGGTGTGGCCCATGCAAACAAATGGAACCATTTCTTTTGAAAATGCAAACAGAAATGAAAGACAAAGTGGTAATCATCCGTATCGATGTTGATAAAAACAAAACATTGGCAACTCAACTAAAAGTGGATCAGCTTCCTACTTTAGCCTTATACGAGAATAAAGCTGTACAATGGAAGACTACTGGTTTTATCAGCGAAAAAGACTTAAAAAAACAACTGCAATAACACAAAGAATATGCTAACAAAAGAATCATTGCAATTTTTAGACGATTTAAAAAAGAACAATAACAGAGACTGGTTTCAGGACAACAAAAAACGCTACGAGATTTTCAAAAAAGATTATCATCAATTAGTAAGTGATTTTCTTGACGTAATGAAACCGCTTGATCCATCGTTAGAATTACTGGAAATTAAAAACTGTACCTTTAGGATCAATCGTGACATTAGGTTTTCAAAAGACAAATCTCCTTATAAAGCGCATTTGGGCGTTTGGCTTTCTACCGGGGCAAAAGGTGCAAACCGTGCCGGATATTATGTACATATTGAGAAAGGTGCGAGTTTCATTGCCGGGGGATTTTATTCGCCTGAAGCAGATGATTTAAAGAAAGTCCGTAAGGAAATTGCTTTTTTCCATGATGATCTGGAAGCGATTTTAGAAGATAAAAATTTCAGAAAAGAATTTGGAAGCCTGGACGCAAACGAAAACAATTCACTTAAGAATCCGCCAAGAGGTTACGAAAAAGACCATCCTGCAATTGAATTTTTAAAATTAAAAAGTTTCACCGCCACTCAAAAATATGATATTTCCGAAGTTACTCAGAAAGATTTCGTTACCAAAATGAGCAAGAAACTAATCGCTTTAAAACCTTTAAACGAATTTATCAATCGCGCTTTAGAAACAGACGAAGAATTTTAAAAAAAGTTCGCCACGAATTTCACTAATTATCACTAATTATTTTTTGACACTTTGTGAGGCAAAAAAACTAAGTAAATTCATATTCGCGCTTAACCCAATATGAATTAAAAAAAGTCAGCCACGGATTCGCACAGATTAAAAATCTTTAATCTGTGGCAAAAAACAAACAGCTTAAAAATTACTACAAATTAATTCGTGAAATTCGTGGCAAAAAACTTCAATGAATGAAAAGAAAAATACTTTTTCTGGGAGAATCGTATCGCGCTGATGCTATTACGTGGATGAAAGGTTTGAAAGAATTTGGCGATTTTGAAATTTGCACCTGGGAACTTCAAACACCAAACAATACAAAACTCAACCGATTCAAGCGTATTTTAGAATATGCGTTCTCTCCTATTTCGATTCGGAAAACAATCAAACAACAAAAACCGGATATGATTATTGCTGAAAGAACGACCAGTTATGGTTTTCTGGCTGCAATTTCAGGAATGCGCCCTATTGCCATTGCGCAACAAGGCCGAACTGATTTATGGCCGGAAGGTTCTATTTTACTTCCTTTCAAGAAAATCATTCAAAAACACGCTTTCAAAAAAGCCAATTTAATTCATGCCTGGGGACCTGTTATGACCATTTCTATGAAAGCAATTGGCGTTGACATGAACAAAGTTTTGGTTATCCCGAAAGGAATTGATTTATCACTTTTCTCTCCTTCGACCAATAATTCGAACAAAATAGAAGCAATTGTCACGCGTTCTCTACAACCGGAATATCGTCATGATTCTATTTTAAAAGCTTTTGCTATTTTACATCAGCAAGGAATTGATTTTTCGCTGACAATTGTAGGCGATGGAACACGTTTGCAGTTTCTAAAAGATTTAGCTGCAACTTTACAAATAGATAATAAAGTAATCTTTACTGGAAGAATCCCGAATACAAAACTTCCTAAATTATTACAACAATCGAATATTTACATCAGCATGCCCATTACCGAAGGTGTTTCGGCTTCCTTATTCGAAGCAATGGCTTGCAATTGTTATCCCGTAGTTTCTGATATTCCCGGAAATCAAAGCTGGATTAAGCATCGTGAAAACGGACAGTTAATAGCAATTGACAATATCGAAATGCTTGCTGAAGAACTCATTTGGTCTTTTGAAAATACTGAATCCCGCAACAATGCTATTCTTCAAAACCGAAAATTTGTAGAAGAGAATGCCAATTACAACATCAACATGAAAATTATTGCCGATAAATATCATGAGTTGCTGGATTCCAGAAAGTGATTTAACCGCAAAGAACGCTAAGCTTTTTTTTTATTTTTCATTTGCGAAATTTTGCGTAAAACCTTTGCGTTCTTTGCGGTAAAAAAAATTTACGCGTAACTTTTCTTCAATTCCTACGACATACTATTAAATTGTTTAATTTAATCTGATAGTAATCATGAATAATAGAAGAAACTGGTTAAAACAAATAAGTTTAGGCACAATAGGTTTAGGTATTATTCCATTTGAAACATTTGCAAATTCTTCGGCAGAAGAATATCTTTTACCGGACTTCGACAAATCCCCAATACTATTACGATCAAACGAAAACCCCTATGGTCCTTCGCCGTTAGCCCGAACTGCAATGGCAAAAAGCATCACTATTAGCAATCGATATGGCTGGAAATTTTCATCAGAATTAATCAGCATGCTTGCCAAAAAAAACAAGGTTTCAGACGATAATATTTTATTAGGTGCGGGTTCAACCGAAATTTTAGATTTAGTACTGCAATACACCGCTTTAAACAAAGGCAATTTTATACTCGCCGAGACTACCTACAACTACTGGACAGCTCCATCTGAAAGATTAGGTCTTAAAAAAATTACTGTTCCGTTAACCAAAGACAAGAAACATGACTTACCAGCCATGCTGGAAGCAATTGATTCGGATACAAAAATGATTTATATCTGTAATCCTAATAATCCTACTGGTACAATATGTGAGAGGGAAAAACTGGTGCCATTTATAAATGAAGCAACTAAAAAAGCGATTGTTTTTGTAGATGAAGCTTATATCGATTTTACCAAAGAACAATCATTGAGCAATCTTGTTATTGACAACAAAAATTTAATTATTACCAAGACATTTTCAAAAATGTATGGTATGGCTGGCGCTCGTGTTGGTTACGCCGTTGCACATTCTGCTACTATTAATGAACTTAACAGTGTAAAATCGTCTCCTGATAGTTCTATAAGTGTAGTATCAACAGCCGGTGCACTAGCCTCTTTACACGACGAAAATTTCATTAAACAAGTTTACACTGACAACGAAGAAGTGAAAAAATATACAATCGAAAAACTTACTCAACTCAATTTAACCTGCATTCCGTCTCATTCAAATTTTGTTTATTTTTCTTTGAATAATTATAAAAAAGATTATTTCAAACAATTGGAAGATCATAATATAATGGGAACAAAAATTTACGAAGAAAACGGAAAATGGACCAGAATCACAATAGGCACCATGAAAGAAATGCAGCAATTTATTGAAGCCATAAAATAAAATTTTATAAAAAGCCTGATTATGGCCTTTCTAACTTATTTCTAATCATTTTATTGTTTGTTATTTCATAGAAAATCTACTCAAATAAATTATAATCCTTACTTTTGAGCTCAGAAATATCCCGAAAAACCGGGACTCAAAAAAGCCTTTTATTTATGGAAATCCAATCCAATTTTTCTTTAAAAAACTACAATACTTTTGGTATCGAAGTCAAAGCCAGACAATTTGTTGCCGTTCATTCAGTTGATGAATTGAAAACTATTCTGAAGGAAAATAAAAACGAGAAGAAATTTATTTTAGGCGGAGGAAGCAATATGCTTTTAACTAAAGACATTGAGGCGCTGGTTATTCATATAGATCTAAAAGGCAAAAAAATCATTAAAGAAGACGATGATTTTGTGTGGGTAGAAAGCCAGGCCGGAGAAAGCTGGCATGATTTCGTACTTTATACCATCGAAAATAATTTTGGAGGTTTAGAAAACATGTCATTAATTCCCGGAAATGTAGGTACAACTCCTGTTCAGAATATTGGCGCTTACGGAACCGAAATAAAAGACACTTTTGTTTCCTGCGAAGCGATAAATATTGAAACCAGGGAAATGAAAACTTTCACCCATGCTGAATGCAATTTTGGCTATAGAGAAAGCATCTTTAAAAATGAGGTTAAAGACCAATATATTATTACCTCTGTAGTGTATAAACTAACGAAACACAATCATAAAATCAATACTTCATACGGAGATATCACTGCTGAACTGGCTAAAAACAACATTGCAGTCCCAACTTTAAAAGATGTGAGCAATGCTGTAATTGCAATAAGACAAAGTAAACTACCAGACCCTAAAGAGTTGGGAAATAGCGGAAGCTTCTTTAAAAATCCAATTCTTCTGAAATCTGATTTCGAGAAAATTCATCAGAAGTTTCCTGAAATGAAATATTATGAAGTTTCAGAAACCGAAGTAAAAGTCCCTGCAGGCTGGTTAATTGAACAAGCCGGTTTTAAAGGAAAACGTTTTGGCGATGCCGGAGTTCACAAAAATCAGGCTTTGGTCCTGGTAAATTACGGAAACGCAACCGGACAGGAGATTTTAGCCGTTTCAAAAGATGTTCAAAAAACGGTTTTCGAAAAGTTCGGAATTCATATTGAAGCTGAAGTGAATGTGATATAAAACACTAATTTCACGAAATTAACACCAATTAATTATGGAAATTCGTGAAAATCGTCACAAAAACATCAAACTAATTTTCTCTAATGACACAAAGTATTTCCATACGAATCGAAAATCCAGATGACGAAAAAGTTCTGGCAATCACAGAAGAATTGTCGGAAAATCTTTATCTTCGTTTTGGAAGTGATGGAAAGAATTCTTTTCAGGACTGGCAAAACGACAATTCAGAATTTGTATTTGTTGTAGCTGAAATAGATAAGGAAATTGTGGGATGTGGAGCAATCAGGCCGATGGGTCATAATACCGCTGAAGTAAAACGAATGTATGCTAAATATCCGGGAAAGAAAATCGGACAAACAATTTTATCGTTTTTAGAAGACAGAGCTTTAACCCTTGGCTATATTAACTTAGTTTTAGAAACACGAGTAAAAAATAAAAGTGCCGTTCAGTTTTATCAAAAACAAAATTATAAAGTAATTCCGAATTACGGAAAATATACAGATCGACCTGAAGCCATTTGTCTTGGAAAATCTTTAAATAAAAATTCATAAAAATGTATACTCCTAAAATATACAAAGAAGAAGATCCGGAATCAATCAGAACTTTTTTAAAAGAGAATAGTTTTGGAATCCTGATCAATCAGACTCACGGAAAATTATGTGCTACTCATATTCCGATAGAACTTGAAGTTAACTCCGATGGAAAAGAAATCCTGCAAGGACATCTTTCAAAACTAAATCCACAGGCAGAAGGTTTTGCACAAAACGATCAGGTTTTAGCTGTATTTACAGGTCCGCATAGTTACATTTCATCTTCCTGGTACGATCATGAAAATGTACCAACCTGGAATTACATAGCCGTACATGTTTACGGAAGAATTAAAATTGTAGATGAAGCGGCTTCAATAGAACAACTTAAAAAATTGGTTGATAAATACGAAGCAAATTCTGAGAACCCGGTTCGGGTAGAAAATCTATCTGCCAAAACAATGCGCGAAGCAAGAGGGATTTTTGGCTTTGAAATTGAAATCGACGAAATTCAGGCAACAAAAAAACTATCACAAAACCGGGACGACCATAATTACAAAAACATTATTACGGAATTAGAAAAAACCGAAAACCCTCAGGCTATTGCTGTTGCGAAAGAAATGTCGAAATGCCGAAAGTAAATCGGCTTTAGCCATTGAAATCTAGGAATTCATAAGTACATTTGCACGCGCAAGATTCAGAAATTAAAAGACATTAAAATCAGATGCTTATAACTTTATTTTACTTCTTTATTGCTATTGTTTTTATCCAGGTTTTCTACTATTTAGGAATTTTTGGAAAGTTTGCTTTTGGCAAACCACAAGAGATTACATCAAAAAAACTTCCTGTTTCAGTAATTGTATGTGCTAAAAATGAGGAAGAAAACGTTAAAAAGTTTGTTCCGTTATTAGCAGAGCAAAATTATCCTGATTTCGAAATTGTTTTAATTGATGATGCTTCAAGCGACGAAACTTTAGAAGTTTTTGAAGAATTTGAAAAACAATACAGCAACATTCGTTTGGTTAAAGTACAAAACAATGAAGCTTTTTGGGGTAATAAAAAATACGCTTTAACATTAGGAATCAAAGCTTCAAAAAAAGATTATTTACTTTTTACGGATGCAGATTGTTATCCAACTTCAAAAGACTGGATTACTGCCATGACTTCGCAATTTACAATGAACAAAACTATTGTTTTGGGATATGGTGGTTACGAAAAAATTGAACGTTCTTTCCTGAATAAAATTATTCGTTTTGAAACTGTTTTAACGGCTGTGCAATATTTTTCATGGGCAAGACTAGGGCTTCCGTATATGGGAGTTGGAAGAAATTTAGCCTATAAAAAAGAAGAATTTTTTAATGTAAATGGTTTTATTGAACACATTCAGGTTCGTTCCGGCGATGATGATTTGTTTATTAATCAGGCTGCAAACAAAAACAACACGACTATATCTTACATACCGGAAAGTTTTACATACTCGAAACCAAAAGAAACGTACAGAGAATGGTTTACCCAAAAAAGAAGACATATTTCTACTGCGCAGTATTATAAATCATTCGATAAAATACAGTTAGGCTTGTTTTTTATCTCACAGTTATTTTTCTTCATATCAGCAATTTTGTTGTTAGCATTCCAATTTCAATGGATTGCCGTGTTGGCTATTTTAGCAACGCGTTATACGGTTGCATGGACTGTGATTGGGTTTTCTGCAGGGAAATTAAAAGAAAATGATCTTAAAATTTGGTTTCCTATAGTAGAAATCATGCTTATATTCACACAAATTAATATCTTTATAACTAATATCTTTTCAAAACCTGTATATTGGAAATAAATTCTAAAATAGAAAAAGCAAAAAAGGGCGATCAAATCGCCTTTACTTTTTTATTAGATTATTTTTGGAATGAGGTGTACGGCTTTATGCTAAAGCGTACTGAAAATGAAACTACTGCCGAAGATATTACTATTGAAACCTTCTCGAAAGCTTTTGATAAAATTGCCAGTTATAACCCCGAATTTCAATTCAATACCTGGTTAATTGCTATTGCAAAAAACGTATATATTGATTTATTACGTAAAAAGAAAACTAATCTTTTTATAGAAATCACAGATACCGAAGACCAGCAGGCATACAATATTGCCGACACTACTCCATCAGCTGAAGATGCCTTAATTAAAGAGCAAAATCTTTCACGCTTACTTCAATGCATCAAAGAACTGAAACCACATTATCAGGAAGTAATCCAGTTACGCTATTTTCAGGAAATGACTTATCAGGAAATTGCCCTAAAAATTGATGAGCCTTTGAGCAATGTAAAAGTAAAACTACTTCGTGCTAAAAAATTATTAGCAGAAATCATCGAACGAAACAGATAATTTACTATCTTTAGATAAAGGATAAGATATTATTCATTTTATTCTTAAAAAAATAAATTATCCACATACTAAAAACTACAACAGTTCCGTTGTTAGCTAAACCCAAAACCTTACCGCTTATGATTTAACGTTACTTAACCTTAAAATCCATAAACTATGTCTAAATCAAGTATCTACGAAGCAAGCTGGACCAATCTTGTTTTCGAAAACAAAAACAAAGAGTACGGTGCGTATCAATTACGCCAGGAAAATTCAAAAACCACCATTACCGCTCTATTTATGGGTTTGCTATTATTAGCCGCTTTGGGAAGTGTATCAATGTTAATCAACCATTTCAGGACGGTAGATCCTGTAGAAACGGAACCTGTTATTTACGATCCGATAACTCCGGTTATTATCGATCAGACTATTGTTCAGCCAAAACAGCCTGAAGCAATTACTCCTCCACAACAGAGCGCACCCGCAGCACCATCTGTCAGCACTCAGCTATCACATCCTGTTGTAGCGCCAGTAGATCAGGCTACACCAGATGTTATTGCACCAAACACAGAAAACAGAACTGTGGTTGACAACACAAATTCCGGAACAGGAACAGCAGTAAATGTTTTACCAACTACGGGAAGTGGAACCGGAGAACCTGCTCCATCAGCGGGTAACACTAATGATCCAGTCAATACGGCAATCTTAGACAAATTACCGGAATTTCCGGGAGGAATGGCTAAGTTCTACACTTATGTAGGTAACAATTTCAACAGACCGGAACTGGATGCTGAAAGAACTTTAAGAGTCTATGTTTCCTTCGTAATCGAAAGAGATGGCTCAATTACTGACATCATGGTAAAAAATGATCCTGGTTACGGAATTGGAAAAGAAGCTGTAAGGGTTCTAAAATCATTAAAAACAAAATGGATTCCCGGAGTATTAAACGGGAAAGCAGTTCGAACTGCCTATAACCTTCCGATCACGATAAAAACGGAAGCAGAATAAAAACAGAAAAGCAGAACCTTAGTTCTGCTTTTTTTTTGGCTTTTATACTAAACCATTATTTTATTGAACCATTAAGAGATTAAGAAAAATTAAGTTTTATATTGCTTATTAATTTTAACCTCATAAAGAACCTTAACTGTTTTAAGCTTAATGCCGTTTACCTTCTCTCATCCCGCAATAATTCTTCCTTTAAAATGTTTACCTACAAATTGGTTTTCATTAACCACACTTATAATTGGCAGCTTAACTCCCGATTTTGAATATTTTATTCGAATGAAAGTTCAGAGTAATTACAGTCATACTCTTTATGGAATATTTTGGTTTGATCTGCCTTTGGCTATTTTACTTTCTTACATTTTTCATAATCTGGTTCGTAATGCTTTATTTTTTAATTCGCCAAACATCATTAAATCAAGAATATTGATTTTTAACCACTTTAATTGGAATTATTATTTTAAAAAGAATTGGCTCGTAGTAATAATTTCAGCCTTAATTGGAATAGCTTCTCATTTGTTTTGGGATGGCTTCACACATAATCATGGTTATTTTGTAAATGAAATTTCTGAACTCAGAAACACGTGTAGTATTTTTGGAAGTGAAGTTCCAGTCTGGAAAATAACCCAACATCTGAGTACTTTAATTGGTGCACTAATAATAATTTTATCATTTCTTAAACTCCCAAAGAATGCAATTCCCAAATCAGTCATTGACAAAAAATACTGGATAATAATTAGCATACTTATCTTCCTAATTTCAATTTTAAGATTTTTATTTAAAGTAAAAAGTATTAATTCCGGAAATATTATTGTGACCGTAATTTCAGCTTTTTTAATTTCCTTAGCAATAACTCCTATCTTAATTAAATCTAACAGAAGTGAAAAATTTTAACAAAATCAATTACTTTTACACCACCTTAAAAGGAAATTCAGATCTATTAAAATTAAAAACTAAAAAATGGGAATATTTTCAGCTATTCTTGGCAATGCCGGCTCGGTAAGCCAGGAAGATTTACTTAAAAAATACGGACAGCTTTTGACGGATAACGAAGAAATCGAAATGGGTTTTAAATTAATCCGCGACACTTTTGTATTCACAAACAAAAGATTAATTCTGGTTGACGTACAAGGAATAACAGGAAGCAAAACAGAATATAAATCAATCGCTTACAAAAGCATTACTCGTTTTAGCGTAGAAACTGCAGGAACTTTTGATCTTGATGCCGAATTAAAAATTTGGGTTGCCAGCGAATTACAGCCAAGTATCGTTAAGCAATTCAACAAATCTGTGAATGTTTACGATGTACAAAAAGTATTGGCTTACCACGTTTTAGGATAGACCATTATACAACAAACCCCGACAGGTTTCAGAAAACTATCGGGGTTTGTATTTAGACAAAAAACTATTTTTTCTTTTTAGTAGTTGTTTTTTTAGTCGTGGTAGCTTTTTTGGTTGTCGTTACCGGAGCAGTATTTACAATTTTTTGTTGTACATATGCTTTGTACAAACCATCTTTTTCTGCTCTTTTCTTAGCATCTTCGGCTCTTTGTTTGGAATCAGGATGTGAACTCATCATTTGATCGATAAAAGAAGCTTCTGTTCCTTCGCTCATCTTAGCCAAAATCCTAAAAGCAGATTCTTCAGCATTTACATTATAACCGTTCTTTTTCAGGAAATTGTAGGAGAACAAATCAGCTTCTGCTTCTTGTTTACGGCTAAATTTACTATCTATTATCGCACTTCCAATTTTACCTAACTGACTATCCGTAACACTAGCAATCGTAGCCGATTGTGATGCTGCTCCTTCTAACAATGCTTCTTTTCTATAAGCTGCCTTAATTGCATCCTGAGAATCATGATTGGCAACGTGCCCTATTTCATGACCAATTACAGCAAGCAATTCATTATCATCCATGATATCCATTAATCCTGAATATACGCGAACACTTCCATCGGCAGTTGCGAAAGCATTTACTTCTTTCAATTTATAAACTTTATAGTTTAAAGTATACCCGTCGCCAGCAGTATATTTTCCAAATACTCTGTTTAGTCTTAAAGTGTAAGGATCAGTCGCAGCTGCAACTTCATGTTCAGCATCCATTTTATCTACAGCAGCTTTAGATAATGCAGCTGCATCAGCATTACTAAAAGTAAAACCAGTTACTCCTTTTTGAACAGCTCCAATGGCTTTTTCACCAAAATTAATCTGCGCATTCATTTTAGTAAAACCAAAAGTGGCAAACAAAACTCCCAATACAATAAATTTCTTTTTCATGTTTTATATTATTACAATTTAACAACAAATGTATTACAATCTTTGTGTATTCCTATTTCAATTAAATTCATTTTATAACAAATAAAGATATAAATATTAAACGAGTAAAAATCAGCCTGCTATCATAATTATCAAACTTATTCAAATAAACCAATAAAAAACAAGCTTTTAATTCGGCATAATGATTTAAAAACAATAATTTAACAAGCTCATAAGATTATCATCAAAATAGTTTTTACAAACCCTAAAAAGATCAATACCAAATTAAATCTTAAAGGAATCTCCAAATAAACTACATTCCTTATCTTTGTACTTTGAATTTTGATATATGGAAACAGTCATTGAAAATATACCAACCGGAAAACCTAAATGGTTAAAAGTTAAACTTCCAATTGGACAAAAATATACTGAACTTCGTGGTTTAGTAGATAAATACAGCCTAAATACCATTTGTACTTCAGGAAGTTGCCCAAATATGGGCGAATGCTGGGGCGAAGGAACGGCTACTTTTATGATTTTAGGAAACGTTTGTACCCGTTCATGCGGATTTTGCGGTGTAAAAACCGGAAGACCCGAAACGGTAGATTGGGACGAACCTGAAAAAGTAGCACGTTCTATAAAAATCATGAACATCAAACACGCTGTAATTACAAGTGTTGACAGAGATGATTTAAAAGATGGTGGTTCTATTATCTGGATTGAAACTGTAAAGGCAATTCGAAGAATGAACCCAAACACAACTCTTGAAACTTTAATCCCTGACTTTCAAGGAATCGAAAGAAACCTGGACCGAATTGTAGAAGCAAATCCTGAAGTAGTATCTCACAATGTTGAAACGGTTCGTCGTTTGACCCGTGAAGTACGTATTCAGGCAAAATATGATCGTAGTTTAGAAGTTTTACGTTACCTGAAAGAAAAAGGAATCAACAGAACCAAATCTGGAATTATGTTAGGTCTTGGAGAAACTGAAGAAGAAGTTTTCCAGACGATGACTGATTTACGCAATGCAAATGTTGATGTTGTTACTATTGGACAATACCTACAGCCAAGTAAAAAACATTTGCCGGTAAAAGAGTTCATAACGCCTGATCAATTTGCCAAATACGAAAAATTTGGCCTTGAATTAGGTTTCCGTCATGTTGAAAGCGGACCATTAGTTCGTTCTTCATACAAAGCACAAAAACATATTTTATAAAAAGTTTAATCGTTTATTCGTTTAATTGGTCAATAGATTAAACGAATAAACAATTAACCGAATAAATCTAAAGATTGAAAACAAGAATTGCCATTAATGGTTTTGGAAGAATTGGCAGAAATTTATTCCGATTACTTTTAAACCATCCTGAAATTGAAGTCGTTGCTATTAATGACATTGCTGATAACAAAACCATGGCGCATTTGATAAAATACGACAGTATCCATGGTGTCCTGCCCTTTAAAGTAAGTCACGATGAAGAAGGTATTATTGTTAATGAAAAACATTACCTCTTTTTTCACGAAAAGAAGATTTCAAATTTAGACTGGAAAAGTCATGATATTGATTTTGTAATAGAATCTACAGGAAAATACAAAACACACGAAGAACTAAATGCACATCTTGAAGCCGGAGCAAAAAAAGTAATCCTTTCGGCTCCATCAGAAGTTGATACTATAAAAACGGTAGTTTTAGGTGTTAATGAGAATATTCTGGACGGTAGCGAGAACATAGTTTCAAATGCAAGTTGTACAACAAATAATGCTGCTCCGATGATCAAAATCATCGATGAATTATGCGGAATTGAGCAAGCATATATTACAACAATACATTCTTACACAACAGACCAAAGTCTTCACGACCAGCCACATAAAGATTTACGCCGCGCCAGAGGCGCAAGTCAGTCAATTGTTCCAACAACTACAGGTGCAGCTAAGGCATTAACGAAAATTTTTCCTAAATTGCATGAAAAAATCGGTGGTTGCGGAATTCGCGTTCCTGTTCCCGATGGTTCATTGACAGATATTACGTTTAATGTAAAACGCGCTGTTACAATTGAAGAAATAAATAAAGCATTTCAAGAAGCCTCAAAGACAAATTTAAAAGGAATATTAGATTACACAGAAGACCCTATTGTTTCTGTTGATGTAATTGGTAACACAAATTCGTGTCTATTTGACGCACAATTAACTTCCGTTATTGATAAAATGGTAAAAGTTGTGGGTTGGTATGATAACGAAATAGGCTATTCATCAAGATTAATCGATTTGATTTTGCTTCTGAGAAAAACATAAGATTCATTGTAAAAGCATTGCCATACATGAAACATTACTTTTTTATTCTTTTTTGTTTTCTTAATTCGTTTTTGTATTCTCAAACCAAAAAGAATACGGATAGCACCTTCTATTACAACAAGTTAGTAAAAACAAATCTTAATAATAAAAATTATGAAAAGGCTGTTTTTTACACTAAAAAATCAATTATTTTTTGCGAAGCAACCCACAAACCCGAAGGTTTGGCCAATCAAACTTTTAAGCTTGGAAAAATTTACTACAATCAAAAAAAATACGAGGACGCACTAAAAAACTTTCACAAAAGTGTTGCTTTATTTAATGGCATAAAGCCAACTTGTACCAAAGCTTTAGCCTTACATTATATTGGCGTAACCAATACTGCAAAAGGAGACTATGAAACTGCTGATATCTATTATAAAAAAGCAGATGATCTTTTAAAAGGACTAAATATTGTTGATCATGCTGAAGTTCTTAGCTATCAAAAAGCAGTTGCTTTAAAAACAAGCAAGAATTTACCATTAGCAGCATCAGCCTTTCGGGAAATAACTCAAAAAGCAGACAATCCTTATCTTATAAAAACAAAAACCAATTCGTATTATCAGCTTGGTTTAATTGAAACCCAGCTTCACAGAAATGATTCTGCTATTATTTATTTTGACAATGCTCTAGAATACAATGAAAAAGGCAATGATTTACAGCAAAAATCAAAAATCATTTTAGCTATAAGTAAGTACTACAAACAAAACAAGAATTTTGATCTTGCTTATTCTTATTTAGATGAACACTATCAGATAGAGAATTACATTTTAAAATTAAAAAACGCAAAATTAGATCTTAACGAATTTGAAAAATTCAAAAAAAATCAATCTCTAAATAATACCATCAAACGCGAAAGCGAAGAGAAAATTCAGCTAAAAACCTATCGGTATTCAAAATTGGTCAGTATACTGGCCATTGCCCTTATTTCGATTTTATCTCTTTTAAGCTTAGCATTGTATAAAAACAATATTATCCGGAATCAGAATAATTTACTTTTAAGAGAAAAAAACAAAGAACTCATTTTGGCTAAAAATAAAGCTGAAAAAGCTTCAAAAGCCAGATCAGAATTTTTATCAACCGTAAGTCATGAGCTGCGAACCCCATTGAATGCTATTAACGGAATTACCCATTTACTCCTTGAAGATAATCCTAAAAAAACACAATTAAAATATTTAGAATCTCTTAAATTCTCCGGAAATTATCTCACAACGTTCATCAACGAAATTCTTGAAATTAATAAAATAGACTCTACAAAAGTCGAGATAGAAAATATCAGCTTTAATTTAAAGGAATTGTTATTCAACATTCAAAGCTCTTTAAAAGAACTTGCAACTGCTAATAAAAATTATTTCAATCTTGAAATCGACGAAACTATTCCCGACAATCTAATTGGAGATCCTACTAAAATATCTCAAATTATTCTGAATTTAATCAACAATGCTTTAAAATTTACGCAAAATGGGAATGTAAATGTAATTGCAAAATTATTTGCCATAACCGAAGAAAATGCTACGGTCTATTTTGAAATTGTAGATACCGGAATTGGCATCCCTGAAGACAAACTACAAACTGTTTTCGAAAGTTTCTCACAAGGATCAATAGAAGTCAATCGAAAATATGGCGGAACCGGCCTGGGACTTACCATTGTAAAAAAACTGATTGAACTTTTGGGCGGAGAAATAAAATTAAAAAGTGAAGTAGGCAAAGGCTCTACTTTTACTTTTAAACTAGATTTTAAAATTAACAAAGAACCTCTTGAAGTGGTAGAAGAAAAAAAACCATACAGTGACAATCAATTAAAACATAAATCAATTCTACTGATCGAAGACAATAAAATCAATCAGATGATTACCCGAAAAATGCTCGAAAATAAAGCTATCACCTGCGAAATCATTGATAATGGTGAAGATGCAGTTGAACTTTTAAAAGTAAAACGTTTTGATATGATTTTAATGGATGTTCATTTACCCGGAATCAACGGAACGACAGCTACAAAACTCATAAGGGAATTTGACAAAATAACTCCAATTATTGCTTTAACAGCTATTTCTCTAGATGAGAACAGAGATATGCTTTTATCTTACGGAATGAACGATGTGATTACAAAACCATTTGTTCCGGATGAGTTTTACAGCATTATTGCTAAGTTTTTCGATTAAAGTTTCTCTAAGTTGCTAAGGTTCTGAGGCGCTAAGTAGCTAAGTTTGTTTTTATGTATTCCAGAATTGTCGTGTCAAAATTTTGCTGATGGTTAATAAACGTACTTTTTATTGGCAAATAATACAATTGCGAAGCCAGTTTCGAATCCTTTAAGCGCACGTAATCTTTTTCTGTTGTAATGATCTTTTTATTTTGAGCTTTACTTTGAACCAGTTCCAAATCAGAATCCGAAAAATTATGATGGTCCGGAAAAGTCAGGCATTCATCATTTTCATTTTTCAAATAATCAAAAAACGGAGTTGGTTTTGCAATTCCTGCGAGAAGTAATTTCGATTCTGATTTAATTTCGTTTACGGCTCTTTTTTCATTTTCTCCATAAATAAAATCATCATAATTTATAAACGTAAAATAGATTTGTTGCGAACAAGTCAATTTTAATTTCAAGCGAATTTGTGCTTGTTCATCATCTGATAAATCTTTTGGGCATTTTGTCACTATTACAATATTAGCCCTACTGGCTCCGCTCCTGCTTTCGCGAAGATTTCCGGTTGGCAGCATAAAATCATCAGCATACAAATCACCATAAGAACTCAATAAAATATAAAAACCTGCTTTTACTTTCCGGTGCTGATAAGCATCATCCAGTAAAACAACCTGTGGCTTTTCATTCTGCGAAAGCAATTGTATAATTCCGTTTGTTCTGTTGGCATCAACTGCCACCTGAATATTGGGGAATTTTTGATAAAACTGAAAAGGTTCGTCGCCCAGAATTTCGGCATTTGAAGTTGAACTGGCTAAAACAAAACCTTCTGACTTTCGTTTATAACCGCGGCTTAAAGTTGCAATTCTATATCTATCCGATAATAACCGAATCAGATATTCTATTTGAGGAGTTTTTCCCGTTCCGCCAACACTTAAGTTTCCTACAGCGATAACCGGAATATCAAAAGAGGTTGACTTGAGAATTCCTTTATCAAAGAGAAAATTCCTTATACTTGTGATCAATCCGTATAAAATGGAGAATGGGAACAGTATTTTTCGAAGTATATTCATTTTACGAAAGTATAATTTTTTTCGTTAATTTGTTTTATGAATTCGTTTCAGGTTTCAGGTTTCAAGTTTTTTCCCGGCAACATAAACCTCAAATAAAACCTGAAACCTGAAACAAAAATGAAAAAATGAAAATCAAAGAAATATTAGCAGTTCTGGAAGAAATGGCACCTTTGGCTTACGCCGAAGATTTTGACAATGTGGGTCTCTTAGTTGGTGATAGTGAAACTGAAAGCAGCGGAGTTTTAGTTTGTCACGATGCTTTAGAAAATGTAATTGATGAAGCTATTGCTAAAAACTGCAACCTTGTAGTTTGTTTTCACCCAATTTTATTCTCCGGAATAAAAAAAATTACAGGCAAAAATTATGTCGAACGCGCAATATTAAAAGCCATTAAAAATGACATTGCTATTTATGCCGTTCACACGGCTCTGGACAATCATTCGGCTGGAGTAAATAAGATATTTTGTGATGCTTTGGGACTAACCAACACGAAGGTTTTGATTCCGAAACAAAGTTTTATTCAAAAACTAGTTACATATACCACTCCTGATAATGCTGAAAAAGTTCGAAACGCGATGTTTCAGGCTGGTGCAGGAACTATTGGCAATTATGATAATTGCAGTTTTAATACCGAAGGATTTTTTACTTTTCAGGGAAATGAAGACAGTAATCCTGTTATTGGAGAACGAGGAAAACTGCATACCGGAACCGAAATAAAAATTGAGGTTATTTTCGAAAAACACTTGCAATCCCGTATTCTAAAAGCTCTTTTTGCGAATCATATTTATGAAGAAGTAGCCTACGAAATTTATGATTTAAAAAATTCACATCAAAATATTGGTTTAGGAATGATAGGTGAATTTGAAACAGAAATGGATGAAAAAGATTTTCTTCTTTTTGTAAAAGACAAAATGATTGCGAATGGAATTCGTCATTCTGCCTTTACAGGAAAAAAAATTAAGAAAGTTGCCGTTTTAGGCGGATCAGGAAGTTTTGCCATAAAAAATGCAATCAATGCCGGAGCTGACGCTTTTTTGACTGCCGATTTAAAATACCATCAATTTTACGAAGCCGAAAACCGACTACTTTTAGCCGATATTGGTCATTTTGAGAGCGAACGCTATACAAAAAACTATATTGTTGATTATCTTCGAAAAAAAATCCTTAATTTTGCCATCATTTTATCAGAAGAAAATACAAATCCAGTTAAGTACTTATAGAATATGGCGAATACGAAAGAATTAAGTGTTGAGGACAAGTTAAGAGCAATATACGATTTACAGCTTATTGACTCTAGAATTGACGAAATCAGAAACGTGAGAGGTGAGCTTCCTTTAGAAGTGGAAGATTTAGAAGATGAAGTTGCAGGTTTAAGCACGCGTTCAGAGAAACTGAAAAGTGAACTTGAGGTTATTGAAGATCTTATCAAATCGAAGAAAAATGCGATTGATGAGCACAAAGAGGTTATCAAAAAATACACAAAACAACAAGAATCAGTTCGTAATAACAGAGAATTTAATTCTTTGACTAAAGAGGTTGAATTTCAGGAATTAGAAATTCAATTGGCTGAAAAGCAAATCAAAGAAATGAAAGCTTCTATCGAACATAAAAAAGAAGTTATTTCTAACTTAAAAGAAAAACTTGACGCTAAAAGTTCGCACTTAAAACATAAAAAATCTGAATTAGATGCTATTATGGCTGAAACTCAAAAAGAAGAAATCTTCTTATCTGAGAAATCAGCTGAGTTTTCAGGTCAGATTGAAGAAAGATTATTAGCTGCTTATACTAGAATCAGAACTAGTGTTCGTAACGGTTTAGCTGTTGTATCTATCGAAAGAGGAGCATCTGCAGGATCATTCTTTACTATCCCGCCACAAACTCAGGTAGAAATTGCTTCTAGAAAAAAAATCATTACTGATGAGCACTCTGGAAGAATTTTAGTTGACAGCGCATTAGCTGAAGAAGAAAAAGAAAAAATGGAACAATTGTTCTCTAAATTCTAAATACGAGTCCCGATTTAATCGGGACTTTTTTTTGTCATTATTTTTTTTGCCACAGATTAAAACGATTTTCTAATCTATATTTTTTCGCCACGAATTTCACGAATTAGCACGAATTAATTAGTGTGAATTCGGGAAATTCGTGGCGAAACTTTTTACTAATCTGTGAAAATCATTTTAATCAGTGACAAAACATTTTTTATCTTTATAAAAAAATTAAGTTTTGGGAATTAAAAAAGGAATCCGTTTTATTACATTAAAATCGGTAGGATCATACATTAACATTTTGAGTTATGTTCGCCCGCAAAAAGCTGCCGAACTATCTTATTCACTTTTTAGCCAGCCCAGAGTTGGAAGATTACAAAGAGAAGATTTACCCAAAATATTAAAAAACACGGAAACCGAAACGTTTCATCATAACGAACATCATTTTCAGACGTATATCTGGAAAGGAAACGAAACCAAGATTTTACTTGTTCATGGTTGGGAAAGCAATGCTTCACGCTGGAAAAAAACGTTACCACATCTTCAAAAATCAGGAAGCACCATTATTGCCATTGATGCTCCGGCTCACGGACAAAGCAGCGGTAAAGAATTTAATATTCCGCTTTATGCTGAATTCATCAACAAAGCAGTAGAAAAGTACCAGCCTACGATTATTATTGGGCATTCTATTGGTGGGGCGGCCTGCGTTTATCATCAATATTTATTCCCGAATACCAGCATTAATAAAATGGTGATTCTTGGAGCACCCTCAGATTTAAAAACTTTGATCGACAATTATATTGCCATGTTGAGTCTAAATACGAGAATGTTTTCGCTTCTTGAAGACAAATTCATAAATCGTTTCAACTTTAAAATTGGGGATTTCTCCGGACAAAAATTCGCCTCTCAATTTAATGTTTTCGGTTTTATTGCGCACGATACTTCAGATAAGATTGTCGCTTTTGAAGAAGGTAAAAAAATTGCGAGTAACTGGAAAAACAGTCAGTTTGTAGAAACGAAAGGTTTAGGTCACGGCATGCATGATGACGAATTGTATGAGAAAGTGATTGAGTTTTTGTTTTCTGAAGGTTCTGAGGTTCTGAGCCACTAAGTCGCTAAGGCACTATGTTTTTTTATTACTTTATGTATATTGTGCATTTCTTTGCGGAGTTTCTAGTGTGATCCTTCGTTTCTCAGGATGACAAGATTGCGAATATAGGATTGTAAAGAAAAAATCCGTTTAAATCTGCGCTTTTGCAAAGCAAATCTGCATTATCTGCGTTTCATTATCAGCTATTATTTTGTTTTAAGTTTTTTCTTTATTCAGGATGACATAAAATGAGAATAAAACTTAGCGACTTTGTGTCTTTGTGGCAAATCTAAACAACTATTTTAAAAGATTTCAACATTTCTTTTTCGCCTTTTCCCGTAATTACTATCGCTCTTGAATCTTTGTTTCTTCTGATCCAGTCCTGGTCGAGCATTTTATTCAATAACAAGGTTCCTACTGAACCTGCGATATGATATCGTCTTTCGCTCCAGTCCAGACAAGGTTTTAAGAATATTCGTTTTTGTTTTTGGGCTTCTTCTAAATTAATTCCAAAATCTGAGAACCATTTTTCACCTTCAGGACTAATTTCAAAATTATTATTTTTTTCGACTATAATTTTTTGTTCCAATAAACTATCGGCTAAAGCCACGCCTATTTTACCCGCCAAATGATCGTAGCAGGTTCTGCAATATTTTACGGGAGGATAATTTTCAGTTTTCTTTTTTGGAGAATTCTCCAGATTTGGAATAAGATTCGCCATTGCTTCAACAACGTAGGCAACTTCTTTATTAGAAAATCTGTAGTATTTATGTCGGCCTTGTTTTTCTACAGCAAGTAAATCAGCTTCCAGAAGTTTCCCTAAATGCATACTCATATTTTGCGGAGATGTATTTACAGCAACCGAAAGTTCTGTGGCGGTAAAAGCTCTTCCGTCTAACAATGTCCACATAATTGCTGCGCGTGTAGCGTCTCCAATTAATCCTGCTGCTTTTATAAATTGATCTTCCATTTAGACTTTCATAGTTAAATACAGAATGAAGTATTCTTTTGTAAAGTTAAATAACTTTGCTAAAAACAATCTATATGACCACTACTTTATTCCGTCAATCGGATATTGAAAATCCTTATTGGATATATAAATCTATGTTGGATAAAAACCCAATTTATTGGGATAATGAGAATAAAATCTGGGCTATTTACTCGTATGAATATTGTGTTGAAATTCTAAAAAATCCCGAAGCTTTTATTCCTGTTATAAATCCGAATAATGAACAAAAACTAAATAAACAAGCTTTAGATATTTTAAATAATCTCACCCGATTATCAAATGGAATTGAGCATACAATAAATCGTGAAATTGCCAATTTACTGTTTTCGAACCTGAAATCTATAGCTATCAATACTCTTATTTCTCAATTGATAAAAGAGGATCTAATCGAAAATGAAATTGATTGGGTTAATTCGGTTTGCAAAAAATTACCGCTTTTGGTTGTTTTAAAAAGTTTTGGTTTTGCAGCAAATGATTGTGCTTTTATAGTAAGCAAAATCGAAGCTTTGGTCAAAATAATGCTTCCGGCTAAAAGTGAAGAAGAAGTAAGATTAATCAATGAAGTTGCTGAGAGAATATTTCCTGTCGCCGAAAAACAACTTTTGTCATTAGATTTCTATGAACCTTTATTAAATAAAACATCCGCATTAGAAGTTCTTTCGCTTGACGAAATTAAAAAAACAGCTATTAGTAATTTAATCGGATTGTTTATTCAGAGTTATGATGCCGGAAGAGGAATTTTGAGTAATTCGTTACTACAAATTATCCATCACAAAACTTTTTCGGACAAAAGAGAAATACAAAAATCTATTATAGAAACGTTGCGATTTGATCCTCCAATTCATAATACCAGAAGAATTGCAAATACTGATATTAATTTAGGAGAAACGATAATTAAAAAAGGTGATAAAATAGTAATTGTTCTTGCTGCCGCTAATCGGGATTCTCAGAAATTCGAAAATGAATCTGATTTCGATATCAAACGTTTTAATAATAATGAGAATTTGACTTTTGGTATTGGAGGCCATCAATGTTTAGCCAAACATTTTTCAATCAACCTCGCGACTGAAGTTTTATCGCTTTTATTTGATCAATATAAGACGATTAAACTTTTAGAAAATAATATAGAATATGAACCCATGATAAATGCCAGATTGCCTAAACATATCTGGATTTCAATAAAATAAAAAAAACAATATGATAGCAGTAATTTTTGAAGTCATCCCAAACGAAGGAAAAAAAGCAGAATATCTTGATATTGCAGCAAGCCTTCGCCCGGAATTAGATTATATCGAAGGATTTATATCGATAGAACGTTTTCAGAGTTTTAGTAATCCTGAGAAAGTTTTATCATTGTCTTTCTGGAAAGACGAAGAAAGTATCCAGCAATGGCGAAATCTCGAAATGCACCGTCACGCTCAGGCAAAAGGCAGGAATGAAGTTTTTAAAGATTATCATTTAAGGATTGCCACTGTAGTTCGCGATTACGGAATGTTTGAAAGGAAAGAAACTCCGGAGGATAGTTCGAATTTTCATAATAAATAAAGGTTCAAAGATTGTTGTTTTTAGAGCTAATAATCCCCAGTTTGTCATTCCGAGGAACGAGGAATCTCCGTTAGTAGCTCGCCAATTATTGATATACTTTGTGTTAGTTTCTTACGGAGATTCCTCGTTCCTCGGAATGACAAGATTGTAGAAATTCTAAGAAGTCTAATCATCTAAAATCTAAGAAGTCTAAATTTTGCTTACTTTTGCAGTATGGAAGAGAATTTAAAACGTCTGAATAAATTTATTGGTGAAACAGGATATTGTTCACGCCGTGAAGCTGATAAACTTATTGAAGAAGGACGCGTAACAATAAATGGTGTTGTACCTGAAATGGGGACTAAAGTTTCGCCTAATGATGAAGTACGTATTGATGGAAAACTAATTGTCGAAAAACACGAAAAATTAGTATATCTGGCTTTCAACAAACCTGTTGGAATTGAGTGCACAACGAATCTTGAAGTTCGAAATAATATTGTGGATTATATTAATTACCCAAAACGTATTTTCCCAATCGGACGATTGGATAAAGCGAGTGAAGGATTGATTTTTATGACGAATGATGGTGATATCGTAAACAAGATTCTACGAGCGAGAAACAATCACGAAAAAGAATATACAGTAACGGTAAACAAACCTATTACCGAACGTTTTATCCAAAGGATGGGAAATGGCGTTCCTATTTTAGATACGGTTACCCGAAAATGTAAAGTAGAACAAATTAGCCAATTTACTTTTAAAATCATTTTAACGCAGGGTTTAAACCGTCAAATTCGTAGAATGACCGAATATCTGGGTTATGACGTAACGGCGCTTAAACGTATCAGAATCATCAATATTTCGCTTGATATTCCGGTTGGCCGTTATCGTGATTTGACTGATGATGAAATTAAAGAGTTAAATCTTTTAATTGAACCGTCAAGTAAAACCGAAGAAGCGAGTTTACCAAAACCTGAAGCTCCAAGAAGAAGAACAGATTTTCTCTCGAAAGACGATGTTCCGAAACGAAGAACCGATTTTATCTCAAAGGATGATCCGAGATTTAAGAAAAAAGGAGATTACTAGATTGATCTTATAAAAATACCCCTTCGCCAAAAACGAAAGGGTATTTTTTTATATGCATTTGATATCTTATTTCATCAAAACCATCTTCTTCTTTTAAATAAAAATGCTCCAAAAGAAGACAAAATAACGGATACAAAAAGAAGAATCCAAAAACCATATTTGCTTTCTTCTAATCCATTCGGGACATTCATTCCGTATAAACTCGCAATTAAAGTTGGGATCATCAGAATAATAGAAATTGAAGTCATTTGCTTCATTATATTATTCATATTATTCGAAATTACAGAAGCATAAGCGTCCATCATTCCGGTCAAAATATTACTGTAGATATTAGCCGTGTCCTGCGCCTGACCTAATTCGATATCAACATCTTCTAACAAATCCGGATCAAAATGCTCTCTATGGGCTTTTAAATTTTTAATTCGGTGAAACAAAACATGGTTTGCTTTTAAAGAAGTAATAAAAAATACCAGACATTTTTCTATTTGCAAAAGCGCCTGTAATTCTTCGTTTTTAATTGATTTCTCTAAATTATCTTCGGCTAATTTTATCTTTTGATTAATTTGTTTCAGATACTTCAAATACCAAACACTTGATGACAAGAGCAATCTCAAAACCCAGTCAAAATTATCTTTAACTTCAATATTTTTACGTCGTGAATACAACATAAAATCATGTATGATTTCTGTTTTATAAAAAGTGATTGTAACGCAGATATCATCCTTAAAAATTACACCAAGCGGAATAGTCTGAAAAGGTAGTTTTATATCATTACTTTTTATGGGAACACGCATGATAAAAAGTGTCCATCCATCTTCTATCTCAATACGGGGTCTTTCGTCGATATCTTCGATATCGTTATAAAAAGCTTCGGGAATTTGAAGTTCTTCGAGTAGGTCTTTTTTTTCTGTTTCTGAAGGAGCTTCAATGCTGATCCAGCAATCTGGAGTCCATTCTTTTGTCTCGATTAATCCGTTGTTGTTTTTGTAAAAGGCTTTCATTTCAAAATTGCAGGGTTTTATCATAGCAATTTGAAGAATTCAAAAAGCTATTTTAATTTAATACTAACGAATAATAATCGTCCATTGGAGAAGTTGTTTTTTAAGTGCTGCAAAAGTATCTTTATATTTTTAAAACCCCAAAACTTTAAAGCAATAATTAGACATTAAAAAACCGTCTTAGCCATTAGACCGAGACGGTATTTAATTTTATTACTGTTTCTTCAGAAACTCATAATACAACGCTTTTGATAAAAATGTTTTATTCTGATATTCATCAATTTCTTCTTCTCTTCTAATTTCAATTGATTGTCCATTTAAATGAAGTTTAGAAAAATATGCTCTTCGGGCTTCATCATTAAAATTCAAATCGCTCAAGAATAATGGCTCAACACATTTGTTGGCCGAAATATTGTAGGCAGTAATTAGATTTCCCCAGTTTACAAAACTGCATAACAAAACTGTTCCGTAAAAATACCAGACCATCTGGTTTGCCAGATATGCATTTGTTTTTTGCTTTGTAATTTTAAAAAATACAAAAACCAGACCTATAATTGCCAAAATCAGAAAAGCATAAACTCCCAATCGCTTATACGTTAATCCAAAAACTGAAATATACTCTGAGTTTTTAATGATGGTACTTACAATCAAAAGTCCGTTTAAGACAATCCAGATCTTAGCCAGTTTTTTAAGGTTAGTTGCTTTTTTATCAAAATTGAATCCTCCTTTAAAGTAAAACATGATTACGCCAACGGCCATGATAATGGAGAAAATTACAGAATTGACTCTTTCATGCGTATCGGCACTTAAGTTTGATTTTTCTATGACTTCAAAAAACTGCTCGTAATTGTAGGTTACAATAAATATTAAAAGCATAAAATTGAGCAATACTAAAGTGATCTCACCGCTTTTTCTCTCGAAGTCAATATCCAAAAAGGAAAATGTATTCTGATTTTTAATTTCGGCTATATTTTTAAAATCATTGTCTAATAATTCATTTTTCTCATAACAAACTTCGGGTACCCAGTAATTCCAGAAACTGAATGAAATATAGAACCCAAATACTCCAATCAGAATAACTTCTACAATATCGATGTCTAAAGTATAATCTGTCAATAAAGAAGAGAAATGAGTACTTCCGAAAGAATAGGCTGTAAAAAATACTATTATAAAAATTGCCGGAATAATGAAATAAGCGACCAGCTTCTTGGCAAAGTTATTATGGATTTTTTTCTCGGGAAGCCATTGACTGAACATAAAAATACGGCCTATTGAAGCAAATGCATTTAAAAACACGAGCGGAAATACCTGTATGATTTTAAGTTTTGATTCCTGAGTCTTAAACTGTAAAAAGAGAACTGACATTGCCAAAGCCAAAAAAGAAACAAAATCTCCGTACCAGGCAAAAGCCAGACAAGATAAAACCGAAGTAACAACCAGGATCAGATGCGACCTGTCTGTAAACCGATCCTGAAAGAAATAACAGATTGAACCGGTTAACAATAGTCCAAAAATAGCGAGGTTTACTCCTACTGACTCGTTGTAAAAAAGCAGTGTAAATAGTATACTGCAAGCTAGAATGATTTGATGTTTTTTCATATTTGTTGAATTTATTAATTAGAGTTCAAATTTTAAAAGTACTTTGTTATTCAAAGCATTTAGGCAAAAAAATATAGTTCTTACGATTTCATTAATTTTTCAAGATAAGAAAGGTGTTCTTTAAAGGCCGCACGTCCTCTGGGAGTCACCTGATAAGAAGTTTTTGGCTTTTTGCCCACAAACTCTTTTTTGACTTCGATATATTCTGATTTTTCAAGCGCTGAGGAATGACTGGCTAAATTACCATCTGTGATGTTTAAAAGATTTTTCATCTCAGTAAAATCAACCCATTCATTGACCATCAGAACGGACATAATACCCAATCTGACACGGCTTTCAAAATCTTTATTTAGTTTATCAATGATTCCCATTGCGTGGATTATTTATATTTTTTGAACATTATTAATCCGTACAAGATATGCAAAATACCAAAACCGATGATCCAAAAAACTAAACCATATCCGATATAAAAAAGAGAAATAAATCCTAATACTAACTCACAGAATCCTAAATATTTAATATCTGAAAAAGTATATTTTTCAGCATTTATAAGTGCTAAGCCGTAAAATATTAACGTAGCAGGAGCGATTAAACCGTAAATCTCGTGATGCAAAAGCGCCAGACAAAATATTCCTCCAGCCAATAACGGAACCGCTAAATTGAACAACATATTTTTTGTGGCCGATGTCCAGATAGGTAAATCGTATTTTCTGCTTTTTCTAATAGTAAACGTCAATCCAAAAACAAAGGCAAAAGCCAAAATGATTAATCCTGTAAAGAACAATTGAGACACTAAACTAGCAGGAATCGTAATTTGCTGTCCGCCAAAATATTCAATTCCGTTTGCTTTGAATAATTGATAAACGTACAATCCGCCAATCAATGCTGATAGGCCTGCAAAAACTCCTGAGAGCCCACTTAAGGATATAAATCGTGAAGAGCGTTCCATCATGGAACGAATGTGTGCTAAATCTTCTTGGTGCTTCTGACTCATAAATAAAGTACTTTGTATTGCAAAGTTATATTTTATTTTGAATTGGCAAGTAGAAAATTGTTTTTTATTGTGATTATTTTTTTTTGATGCGTTAAAATAGAGCAGTTTTGTCTGAATGTGTAATCCCTATGGGATATTTTGTGGGTTACTTATATTTTTTTCTACCGACCTGTAACTCCTAGCGGAGTTTTTTATTGTTAACGGATAATTTATTCTATATTTTATTAATATTTTTCTATTAATCGTTGGCTACCGACATGTAACTCCTAACGGAGTTTTTTTTTACCGAATAATTTAATTTACATTTTTCGATTTTTCCCTACAAACATTTAATTTCTACGAGATACTCCGTTAGGAGTTAGATATCGGTAGAAAAATAATTATCGATATTCTTTTTGTCCCGTAGGGACTACATCTATTTTTTGCGGTGTAGTTGCGTGAGGGATAGGAATAAGCTACTGAAGTAGCATGGATAGCCCGACCCAATTTGTGAAAGGCGCTTAATACGCGATTGCAAGGGAGCGCCTTTCATAAATTGGGTCACGCCCAAAGTATATAACGCAACAAAGCCTACTCGATTGAATAGGCTTTGTTTATTTTTATTTGAGAAAATTATTTTTTTGCGCTTCTCATTTTTCTTGCTAAAAGTGTGTTTTTAAGCAGCATGGCGATTGTCATTGGTCCTACTCCACCAGGAACTGGCGTTATAAAAGATGATTTTTTGCTAACTCCATCGAAGTCAACGTCACCTTTAATAACATATCCTTTTGGGTTTGAAGCATCGTCAACTCTTGTGATTCCAACGTCTATTACTACTACTCCGTCTTTTACCATATCTGCTTTTAAAAATTCAGGAACACCTAAAGCTGTAATAATAATATCAGCATTTTTAGTAAATTCAGCTAAGTTTTTAGTACGGCTGTGGGTTAAGGTTACTGTAGAATCTCCAGGATTTCCTTTACGGCTCATTAAAATACTCATTGGTCGTCCCACGATATGGCTTCTGCCAATAACAACGGTGTGTTTTCCGGCAGTTTCCACTTTATAACGTTCTAACAATTCCATAATTCCAAATGGTGTTGCCGGAATAAAGCTTTCCATTTCTAAAGCCATTCTTCCAAAATTTGTTGGGTGAAAACCATCAACATCTTTATCAGGGTCGATTGCCAGCAAGATTTTTTGTTCGTCGATATGCTTGGGTAAAGGCAACTGAACAATATAACCATCAAGATTATCATCTTCATTTAGCTCTTTAATTTTAGCCAATAACTCATCTTCGGTAATATCTTCCGGTAAACTCACCAAAGTGGAATCAAAGCCAATTTGCTGGCAAGATTTTACTTTACTTCCTACGTAAGTTAAACTTGCCCCGTTTGTGCCAACGATTACTGCTGCCAAGTGAGGTACTTTTCCTCCGGCATCTTTTATCGATTGAACTTCGGCTGCAATTTCGTTTTTAATGTCTTCAGCTGTTTTTTTACCGTCTAGTAGTTGCATTGTTTTTGTTTCAAGTTTAAAGTTTCAGGTTTCACGTTAAAAGTGAAACGTATATTTATTGAAAAAAGTTTCAAATTTCAGTCTCAAAACCTGAAACCTGAAACTTGAAACTTTTTTCTTATTTTATTATCTCGGCATTCCGCCTGGCATTCCTTTCATGCCTCCCATCATTTTCATCAGGTTTTTTCCGCCTGGCCCCTGCATCATCTTCATCATCTTGCTCATTTGGTCGAATTGCTTCATTAACTGATTTACCTGCTCGACTTTGGTTCCGGAACCTTTAGCGATTCTGGCTTTCCTTTTTACGTCGATTATGGCAGGTTTGCTTCTTTCGATTGGCGTCATCGAGTGAATGATGGCTTCGATATGTTTGAAAGCATCATCTTCTATTTCTACATCTTTCATGGCTTTTGAAGCTCCCGGTATCATACCAACCAGGTCTTTCATATTACCCATTTTCTTTACTTGCTGAATTTGCGTTAAGAAATCATCAAAACCGAATTCGTTTTTAGCGATTTTCTTTTGAAGTTTTCTGGCTTCTTCTTCGTCAAATTGTTCCTGTGCTCTTTCTACAAGAGACACAACGTCTCCCATACCTAAGATACGCTCGGCCATACGATCCGGATAGAAAATATCAATTGCTTCCATCTTCTCTCCTGTACCCACAAATTTGATTGGTTTGTTGACAACCGATTTAATCGAAATTGCAGCTCCACCACGAGTATCTCCATCTAATTTGGTTAAGATAACTCCGTCAAAATTCAGGATATCGTTGAAGGCTTTTGCTGTGTTTACAGCATCCTGTCCTGTCATGGCATCTACAACAAACAAAGTTTCCTGTGGCTGAATTGCTTTATGAACACGAGCAATTTCGTCCATCATTTCTTTGTCTACTGCTAAACGACCCGCTGTATCGACAATAACGACATTGAAGCCGTTTGCTTTTGCATGTTTGATGGCATTTTGAGCAATCTCGACAGGATTTTTATTATCTGGTTCTGAGTAAACCTCAACACCTATTTGGTCTCCAACAACATGCAACTGATTGATCGCCGCAGGACGGTAGATATCACACGCTACAAGAAGTGGTTTTTTATTTTTCTTTGTCTTTAAAAAGTTGGCAAGTTTACCAGAGAAAGTTGTTTTACCAGAACCCTGAAGTCCTGACATCAAAATAACACTAGGAGTTCCGGAAAGATTAATTCCTGCAACATCGCCACCCATTAATTCTGTTAGTTCGTCTTTTACTAACTTCACCAACAATTGTCCTGGCTGAAGTGTTGTTAAAACGTCCTGACCTATTGCTTTTTCTTTTACTTTAGTTGTAAAATCTTTAGCAATTTTAAAGTTAACATCGGCATCAAGTAAGGCACGACGAACTTCTTTTAAGGTTTCGGCAACGTTTACTTCTGTAATTTTACCGTGCCCTTTTAATATATGGAAGGCTTTATCTAACTTATCACTTAAATTATCAAACATAATTTTTTCTTTATTTGAAGTGCAAAGATAATCTAATTAGATATTTCAGGCAATTTTTATTTAACTGCATTTAACCGCAAAGTTCGCAAGGTTTTACGCAAAGATCGCAAGGTCTTTTTGCTCAAAAAGTCGCGAAAACGCAAAGAATATAAAAACTTTGCATCTTCGCGACTTTGCGAGATTATTTCTTTTATGTTTATTCTAGCGTAAAGAAAAAACCTTCACACCTTTTTAACTTTGTCCCTTTGTCCCTTTTAACCTTTTTTAAAACTGGAAATAAATAAACGGCTGCGAACCTGCGACTGCTGTTGCGTAAACAATCCAGTAAACGAAACCAAGGATAATTGCTTTTCCTATTAGAGGTGTTCTATCAAAAACAAATTTCATTTTTGATGTGATAACTTCCGGTAAGAAATGCCAAACGTATCCGAAAAGCATCAATAAAAACACATTCTTATATCCTAATATTATTGCCTGCCAATGTTCCGGTTCGAATGTTAACTGACCAATATTATTGATGACCTGCAAGGCTGTTTCGAAATCTCTGGCACGGAAAAAGATCCAGCAGAAAACCACGAAATGAAATGTGATTACGATAGAGAAAAACGTCCATAAGAAATTGGAGCCTTTGCCTTCTTTTTTGGAAGGAAAAAATTCCATGAAAATTTTATGCACTGCTAATGCTAATCCGTGTAGTGCTCCCCAAACGATAAATTGCGCTCCGGCTCCATGCCATAATCCGCCTAAAAGCATTGTGGTAAACAAATTGAAATTGGTTACCAATGTCTGGTGTTTTTTCTTTGAAAGTAAAAATGTCAACGAAAACAATACGATTGCTCCAATTGCTATTGCTAACGGAATAAAACTCTCTTTTACATTTGAAATTCCCCAAAGCAACAATCCGAAGAAGAATAAACTTGGGAATAAAAACCCTGCGAATGTTCCTTCACGATTTCCTCCAATAGAAATATACAGGAAATCTTTTAACCAGGTTGATAACGAAATATGCCATCTTCTCCAGAAATCGGTAATAGATGTTGATTTGTATGGCGTTCTAAAGTTCGTCGGTAATTTGAATCCTAACAATAAAGCGATCCCGATTGCCATATCTGAATATCCTGAAAAGTCACAATAAATTTGGATTGCGTATCCGTAAGATGCCATCAGGTTTTCAAATGACGTATAATTCATTGGCGTGTCAAAAACACGATCAACAAAGTTTATCGAGATGTAATTCGAAATTACCGTTTTCTTGATCAATCCGCCAATAATCAAAAACAAAGCGTTGTTTACATCTTGTTTTGTTAAGTTCAATTTTTGATAAATCTGCGGCAGGAAATCTTTTGCCCTAACAATTGGTCCGGCAACTAACTGCGGGAAAAACGAAACGAAAAATAAATATTCGATGTAATTTTTTGTTGGTTTAATCTCCTCACGATAAATCTCAATAATATAACTCATGGATTGAAACGTATAAAACGAGATTCCAACAGGAAGAAAAATATCATGAAGCTGGTAGTTACCATGAAACATATCATTGTAGGTTACAATCATAAAGTTCATGTACTTGAAATATCCTAATAATCCTAAGTTCAGGATAACACTTATAACGAGATAAATTTTCTTTTGGCTGTCCCTTGCTTCCCTATAGATAATTTGGCTTAGGCCGTAATCTACAACAGAAGACAGCAATAAGAGCAAAAAGTAAATTCCGCTTGACTTATAATAAAAGAAAAGCGAGAAGAGTATAACGTAGGTTAGCCTCAAATAAAATGTTTTGCGTAAAAAAGCATACACAAAATAAAACACGAGAAATAACCCTAAGAATAAACCTGTATTAAACAGTAATTTTTCTTCGGGATTGTATATAAACCAACTTTTAGCCTGTTCTAAAGTAACTGTACCAAAATTCTGAACAAACCAATTATTTATGTTATCAATTGTAATCAACTTAATTTTTTAATTTAAAATTATCGTATGCTTTTAAAAACGCCTCTGTAAACAAATTTCCTTGTTTTTCGTATCCTTTTTTAGAATAATGAACCCAATCGGGACCTATTAATCCTCCGGATTTTAAATTTCTGATTCCGTCCATCCCTCCAAATTCATCATATAAATCCCAAACTGCAAATCCATCAGTTTTTGCAATTTCAATAATACTTTTTGCATAATCATGAACATAAATATTGGGTCTTCTTCCTTTTAACAAAGAAGGTGGCGGAGTCATAACGATTATAGAAACATCAGCATTTTGCTCTTTAATGTTTTTTATAAACTCACGTAATTCCTTTATGTAAGCAGAAGCTTCCATATGATCATAACTTTCATTTGTTCCTAACGAAACAACCAATAAGTCAGCTTCTAAAGCTTTAACCTGATCAAAAAATAAAGGATATTTATTATAATCTGAAAACTTAGCTCCATTTACCCCGATACTGCTATAAATTAAACCCGGAGCATCTTTTTCTAAAACTATTCCGTTTAATTCGTATTTTGAAGCTTCTTTATTTGGGATCAGAAAAATTTTATTTAATTCTTTATCTGAATGATAATAGTGAGAATAGGAATCGGATTCAAGTTCTAAGGGAACAAATTCTGAACTTGTAATGTTTTTAGGCTTTGTTTCGTTAGTCAGGATTTTCAATGTTCTGCCTGCACGAATATTATTAGACTTCAGATGATTTTCCCTTTTTATTTCGGCAATTGAAATATTATATTTCTCAGCAATAGTCGAAATAGCTTCCCCTTTTTTTATTTTATGCGTAATTATTTTACGCTCTGTTGACTGAATCGTTTTTGTTTGGGATGATATAGCCAAATTGAACATATTCTGGTTACGAGGCGTTATAATTTGTATTGAATTGAATTTATAAGCTGCATCTTTTATATTCAATTCGACTGCAAATCCACCAGTATCTCTCCACAAAGCAATTCCGCTTAAACCTACGGCAACACTTTTAAAAGGATGTATGTTTCTATAACTTTCCCAACTTCTGTTAGAATAAAAACGTTCGTTATAAGAACCATTTGTTTTTGCCAACTGATATGGAAAAACAAAACCTCTGCCCGCGTTACCAAACTTTTGCTGTAGATTCTTCCTGATTTCATTGGTCATTAAATCGCTCTGAATATGGGAATCACCAATATGTACAATATTTATTTTCTGATCATTATGACTTTCATTTTCCTTTAATTTCTCAAAAAAGCGCTCCAGGACTTTAGCATTATAGATTCTGTCTTCCGAAAAAGAATCCACTGCTGATGTATCGACTTTATGAATCATATTTTTTGTTATTGGAATTGAATCTGCCTGTTGCGTTTTGTCGTTTGTTGAGAAAAAAAGACAACAAAAGAAAATAATAAGTCTATTCATTTACACTATCTTTTTTTACAGAAACGGAATCTGTATTTGTTTTCCTGACTGCTTTCCGTTTATTGACATCAGTCTCTCTATTTTCCCGTAATACTTTATATTGCTCGTATCCTTTATTTAACTGATCGTATAATAATTTACCAATAGCTTTTGCACCACGCTGATTAAAGTGTGTATAATCTTTATTGGCTTTTGCCGGAGATTCATCGACCCATTTTACCATCGATCCGTCGCCCCCCATTAAAGTGTATAAATTTACAAATCCGGATTGGGTTTCCAGAGCATATCTTTTTTGTGATTTCATCAAAGGAACTACTGCAGAATCTGTTTTCATTTCCATATCGTATTTCGTTGATTTATCTGCTGTCGAAATAATAAGAACAGAAACTCCCGGAAAAGATTCCTTGATTTTATTCACCGCTTTTGTCATTCCTCTCTGATACCATGAATAATTCTTGGTTCCGTAGTTTAAAACGTTGGTTCCGTAATGCAAAATAACCAGGTCGTATTTCAGACTGTTATTAAATCCCTGCATTACATTGGCGTTAAACATAGAGATTGGCAATCCTGAATTTCCTCTTTGCGAGAAATTATCTACATGAACTCCACTTCCGTTATCAAAGTTAAATCCATAAATAGGAATGGAATCAGCATGCACAAAATTTGCTTTGAATGCTTTTATACTTCCTGAAGTTACCTTTAGGGTATTGACAAGGTTACTCCCAACAAGGCTTTTTCGCAATGTATCTTTACCAATAATAAAATTCACATTTCCTTTTTTAGCTGATCTTCCGTAAAACAAAGTAGGATTATCTAAAGTTGTGGCATATTTATTAAGTCCGGCTTCGTATTGAACCCAAGTAGTATTTGCTTTATCATTTGCAAAAAACACATGACCGTTTACTCCAAAAGGACTTATTGGATTTTTGACATTTAAGTACGATAATGTTTTCCAGTTTTTAGAATAAGTAGATTTTACGGATCCTCTTGACGCAGCAGATTCTGAAGTTATCGAAACAAAACCAACACCATTTCCACCAAAACGTTCCTGATAATTAGATCGAACATCCTGCACGATCAAGTCCCCGTCGGTCATGGAATCTCCATAATAAGCGATTCTTACTTTGGCTTGCGGATTTTTTTCGAGCTGATATAATTTTTCATAAAATGAAATCAGATATTGATACCCTTTATAGTTATCAAAAGTTTCAGATGGAAATTCAATTCCTTCTGAAGCATCAAAAGTAATTTTTTCTCCTGCTTCGTTTTTTTCACTTTCAGCAATACTATCTCCTTTTTCCGCCAAAGAATCGTTTGCCACAGATTCTAAAAGTAAACTATCTATAAGCACGTTTTTAGAATCGACTTTACTATCCGGAAAAATTTTATCAGGTAAGATTTGTTTAAATCCAATGAAAGCGATGAATGCTAATGCTACAATTGCAAAAGACTGAAAAAAATAAGATTTTGTATTCACTAGTACTTAATAAATTTGAAGAAAGGAATACCAGAATTTTTATTTAAAATTCTTACTAATTCCCTATAAAAAATATCCGCAAAGATAGAATAAACATTAATTCAATAATTCATTTTAACATTAAAATAAAACAAAAAAAGAGGTTAGATGAATCTCTAACCTCTTTATCAAAAAAAATAAAAAAAACAAAGCTAATGATTAACTGAATTTTATAACAAAGCAATCTTAACTGCTATTATTGAACTATGATTTTACCTGTTTTAACTTCCTTACTTCCTGATAGGATTTTATAGAAATAAAGTCCTTTTTGGTAACCCACAGGAATGTTCCAGTTTTTTACTTAAAAATAACCTCGAATAAATTATTCGAGGTTAAAAATATTATTTTAAGATAGCGTACTGAAATTTAGGGTAACCTCTTTCACCGGCTTCGTTAGCTCCACCTGTAAATTTCAATTTGTAAATATTTCCAGCTGGATCTTTAACTACAAAGAAACGATCTGTTTTTAATACGAACTGAGAAACTGGGTTTCCGTCTGGTCCTGCCGCACTAGTACTTCTCCAGTTAGAACCAATATTTCTTTGATCTTCAGTAAATTTAGTATTGTCAACATTCGCTAAAGTAAAAGCATCATAACTAAAAGCACTTGTAAGAACCTGATATGTTTTTGCACCACCTTTTAAGTTATTAACCACAAAGTCCGGATAGAAATATGGTGTTGGAGTTGCTCCAGGAATAATGTTTGTAAAAGTTGTAAAGTTAAGATCCCATTGATTTTTCTGTGGTTCAACGCTAACTACTTTTTTATCTAATAAACTTAAAAATGTAAAGTTATAAGCACTATTTTTAGAAATTGTGATTTCTTCGTGAGTTGTAGATGCAATATCTGCATATTGAACTTTATAATCACTTCCGCTTTTTAGAACTCTAATTTTTTTCCATCCTCTAGAACTTCCACCAGCAGATCCTTCAGATCCTGTTGCTGGTTTAATAGTAGCAGGATTACTACCCATGTTAATTAAGTATACTTTGTTATCAGCATCTGTAGAAGAAACTTGAGCAATAGCAGTTGTTTTTAAGATATCTCCTGTTGGATCATCAATTTGCGACGCATTTCCTTGCCCTTGAGAAATAATCATAGTTTCATCAGCAACCTGAACTTCATCAATATTAGTAGTTGCTAATTGTTTTGCAGCCATCTTTAAAGAACTGTTCAATACAATTTTAAATTCGTTTCCAGAATAAAAACCTAAATCCCAAGACGTTCTTACAACTGTTATCATTTTTCCGCTACTTAAATCAACATATACTTGATTAGGTTGCATTGGACCTCCAACTTCTGCAGCTAAAGCAGTTCCTAATGAAGCCGTTTCATTAAAATTTAACTGAATCGTTTTATTACCCACAACTTCAGCATTAATTGATGTACTTGAAATACTGAAAATTACATTTTTGACTTCTGCACCAACTGCATTTTTAATTTTATTAAAAGTAAATTCAACTGAAGTCGCATCTTTTGCAAAAGGTAAAGTTATTTTGCTGTCTGCCGCTACCGGAAGAGTAGTAAAATCTGTTGTGTAAGCTGCTGCTGTTGCAGTATATGCAATAGTTATTGTTCCAGCTGCTGGAGCTGGAGCAGAGAATTTTATCTGAACAGGTGTTGCGGTACTTGTTAAGTTATATGAAGATTCGGCAAATGCAACAGCCACAGACTGTCCATCATTATCATCACTGTTACAAGCTGTGAAAGCAAGCAACACGAAAGAAAGAATTAAAATAAAGTTTTGTTTCATGGTATTTATATATTAATTAAAATTTAGATTATACGTAAGTTTAATAAAGTAAGAACGTCCATATCCTAATAGTAAATCTGAACTTCCTGAAGCATGAGCGCCACCATTTGTGCTGCCTCCACCATTTTGGATTGTCTGTACATTTGTGATATCAAATAAATTTCTAGCTCCAACAGTTACTTCAAATTGATTTTTAAAGAATAGTTTACGGATAGAAGCATCCATCCAGCTATAAGGGTTTATTTTATTTAAAAAGAATTTAGTACTTCCATCTGTATCTGTCCCTGCAACAAATTGCTGCTGTTCGCCATTGTACTTGTAAAACAAAGCAATTAAGGTATTCCATTTAGGAATGTTGTATGATAAATTGGAGTTTAAGCGTAATGAATACAAGAATTTATCGTCAGAAGTTACATGTAGAGCTGCAAGATCTAACTTTCGGGAAATCCCAACTAATGCTGCACCAACTTGTACATTCCAGTTTTTGTATGTGTATTGTTCCGTTGTCGAAATATTCCACATTTTATATTTATTGATATTTACATATCTGTAATTTTGAGTAGGAGTTATCTGTGTCAAAACCATGTCGATTCTATCATCCACATCCATATAAGTCACAGCCAAATTATTGGCTATTTGAGCCCCTGAATCAAACAAACAAGATCTTTTAAAACTTAATTCATAAGAAGTACTTTGTTCCGGAACCAAATCAGGGTTTCCCTGAAGGTTATGATTAGAATCTACAAAATAGGTATACAGTTCATCAAAATTTGGAGTTCTATATGCTTTTCCTACAGAAGCTCTGGCTTCTAAACCTCTTTTAAAAAGATATCTCAAACCTAAAGAACTTGCATATTGATTGTCAAAATAGGATTGAAAAGAATAACGAATTCCCGGACGAATAGAAAATTTATCTGTCAAATTAATTTCGGCTACGGTAAAAATATCATAGTTTTCTATTCTCTTTCTAATATCTGTTAATTGTTGATTTTCATCTTTAAAAGTTCCCGCAGTTGCATCATAAAATCCATTTTCATTTGTAATTTCATAACCTATCTGAAAATCAATTTTTTTAGTATTGAAAAAATTACTTAAAGTTCCTGTAGAATAGAATACTTCTTTAGATTGATATGTTTCTCTTTTATTATCAAATTCATTTCCTGTTTCGATTTGATAATTAAACTTTTCAACATCACGTTTCTGTTTTTGCTCTGAAACCGAAATATTATAGTTTAATTTAGAGAAAAGTTTTCCATTAGAATTTAAATGATGATAATAACGATTGGTTATATAACGTCTATCATTAGAAAAGTATGTTTCGGGAAAAGGATAATTATCCTGAGGAATTAAAATTGGATTGTAATAGTCAACGTTTTCTCCGTAATAATCAAATTTGTAAAAAAATCTAAAATCATCTTTTTTATACCCCAACATTGCATTTCCAACAAGTTGTTCTTTTGGTAGTTGGGTATATCCTCTCAATCCATCATTTTTATCATAATCTGCACCTTTTCTATTATCATAATATCCAGCAAAATCGTTACGATTTCCTCCAATATTTACAAACCAGTTGTCATTAAAATTATGAGCTATTTTTGCTGCCTGAATATGACGCCCTTTATCAAATAGAGTATATTCATTCCCAACTGTTTCTTCCTGAACTGTCGCGCTTATTTGCCATTTATATCCGCCGCCCTTTTTAGTAATAATATTTAAAACACCACTTACTGCATTTGCTCCATGTGTTACACCCATCGAACCTTCGATAATCTCAATATGATCAACATCATCAAGATTCACCTGAGTTAAATCGACATTTGTACCCATTCCGGTATCACTTACTAGCGGAATATTATCTACTAAAATTTTAAAATATTGCGAATCCAGACCAAACATAGAAACTGTTGAACGACCATCTTCTCCACTGGTTTTAACTGTGATATTTAAATATTGATTTAAAACATCTGAAAGGTTATTTGCTGCTAATTGTTTTATAGTCTCCTGAGAAATAACCCGAACATTAAAAACTGATTTCTTAATAGACTGTGGTTCAAACTGTCCGGTAACAACCACTTCAGAAAGTTTATTTACAGCCGTAGTATCTTTCTCTTGTGCAAAAGAAATTTGACAAAAAAGAACAACCGCAAAAAGGGTAAATTTTATTTTCATTATTTTTATTAAGTCTTAATAATGTCGCAAATATAGAAACTATTTTTATTTGTTCTAAATAAAAAGCATATATTTGCGAAAAATTTAAAAACAAAATAATAAGTTATGATTTCAAAAAGCCTCTATTTTTCAGCCGTTATGGCTTTGACTTGTAGCCTTGGTTTCAGTCAAGATAAAAAGCAACAAGACATTAAATCAATCAAATCAATGTGTGGTTGCTACGAAGTGAAATTTAATTTTACAGAAACTTTTAAATACCCTAAAGATTCTCTTACTTATAAATCTTCACCAACCAAGCATGAATCTGCTTTAGAATGGGTAGAACTGTTAGAAGACTCACCCAACAAAATTGTAATGCAACACTTATTAATAGTAAGTGATGATATGATTATTAAACACTGGAGACAAGATTGGCTGTATGAAAACACGGATTTGTATTCATTTGATAAAGGAACTTCCTGGAAATATAAAAAGTTAGATAAAAAAGTGGTTAAAGGTCAATGGACTCAAAAAGTATATCAGGTAGATGATAGTCCAAGATACGAAGGATCTTCAACATGGGTACATGTAGACGGTCAGGATTACTGGTCTAATGTTGCTGACGCACCGTTACCAAGAAGAGAGCAAACAATACGCAATGACTACAATGTTTTAAAAAGAAGAAACATTCATGAAATTACTGCTTCAGGATGGAACCATGAGCAGGACAATGACAAACTGGTTCGCGATGATAGCGGAAAAGATGTTTTGTTAGCTCAGGAAAAAGGTCTGGATGTTTATACTAAAGTTCCGGATATTAAATGTCTTGCTGCTCAAAAGTGGTGGAAAGAAAACAATGCGCTATGGAAAAATGTTCGTGACAAATGGCAAACTCTTTTTGACAGACACCAAGACTTAAACCTGGAAGCAAAAGTAGACAGAAAAGCGCTTTACTCTCTTTTGTTTGATTTAAAACCAACTGCTACAAAAGCAGAAACGGATGCAATCATCAACAAATTCGTAAAATAAAATATTTGTGTTAGTTATAAAAAAGCCGATAGTTTCAGGACTATCGGCTTTTTTTGTTTTTAAATAAAAACCGCCTAAAATCAATCTAGACGGTTTATCTTATATTATTTTCACTAAAAGCTTACTAATTCAAAATAGATAAAAAGATATAAGATTATATTTTACTATATTTTAGTTTTTATCCCAGAATAACTTTGTTGACAGTTTATCCCCTCCAATTGATAAAGCAGCAGCATTATAATTTTGGGCATTTAAAGTTTGCTCTCTAATTGGATAAGTCATTCGTGAAGGAATTTGTCCCCCTGATGAAGCATCAGCATTTGAAGGAGGAGAAAGAACAGGAAAGTTTAATCTTCTAGTGGATGTCCATCCTTCAAATCCTCTATTGAATAAAGCATACCATGCTTGCTCTCCTATTTTTTGCTGCCAAATTCCAGTTGCAGTAGTATAAGCAACAGTAGATTGAGCTAAATAAATATCTATATCTGACTGTGCTATTCCCCAATCCTGCATTGATGCAGTAATTGCATTAGTATAATGCGTTGCCGCATCACCACTTACAGCAACACCTCTCTCTACAGCTTCTGCCAGTAGAAATTCAACTTCAGAATAGTCTAAATAAGTTCCTTTAAAATCCGGTGACTGAATTAAATCACTAATATGCGTAAATTTTCCAAAGCTATTTTTAGCTCCTACCACTCCGCCTTTATAAGGTAAAGGATTTCCGTTCTCATCCTTTAAATTTTGTGCAAAATAAACTTTTGCTCTTGGATCATTTTTTATTACTAACGCATCTACAAATGGTTTTGCAGGCACAAAGTCATGTCTTCCTCCAAAAACTAAATCCACATAAAGAGGATTCGTATTGGGTACGTTTTTTTCATACGCTATTTTTGCATTATCAGCATTAGATGTAAATACATTTTTTGAAGCAGAAATAATAGCAGCGTCAGCAATAGTATCCTCCAGACCGGAAGCTTTAAGGTTTATGCCTAATTTCAATTTAACACTGTTGGCAAATTTTACCCACGAAGTTAATCTATCATTATAAATAACATCCGCACTACCAAATGCCGGGTATCCTGTTTCAATATTTGCAATATCATTATCAAGACGTACAATTAAATCCTTGTAAATATCTACTGACTTATCATACTTTGGCAGATAATTCTCAGAACCTTTTAAAGCTTCAGAATAAGGAATATCTCCAAAAGTATCTACTAAAATTTGATATGAATAAACAGTTAAAATATCAATTAAAGCAAGTTGATTCTTTTTAGTAGCTGCTTTTGCAGCAAAATCAGGATCAGAAATTAAAATAACCTCATTTTCCAGAGATGATTTTGCTTTTAACAAATCCATAAGCGAACCATCATTAGTAGTTGTTCCTGTTAAATAAGCATTCCAATGATTATCAGAAATTTTTCTTGTAGTCCATTGATAAATTGATTCATCTATATAGGTAGTCTCAGTCCATTGCTGATTCACTAATCTAAAGATATTTTTATTCACACTTGTGTTTACAACTTGTTCTGCGATACCCTTTTCAGCACTCGTAAAAAGAGAAGCTGCCGGTACTTCTGAAGGATTTTTTTCATCCAAATTTAATTCCGTTAAATCACTACAGGAACTTGTTAGTGTTAAAACACTTAAAAAATAAATTATTTTTTTCATGATATCATATTAAAATTTAAATGTTAAATTGAATCCTATGTCTCTTGTTGTAGGTAATGATCCAACAGAATAACCTTTTGATTTACTTCCTGATGACAATCCACTTTCAGGATCTGCATACGGTAAATTTTTACTTATTATCCATAAGTTTGATCCTAATAAACTTAATGTAGCAGCATTTACAAATGTTTTTTCGAACATTCTTTTTGGGAAATTATAAGAAATAGAAACTTCTCTTAATTTTATATAAGAAGCATCATAAATAAAAGCTTTAGCAGGTGCAGCCAAATATCCGTAATTGCTGGAATATGTACCCGGGCCTGTACTAGGTAAATTATTAGTATTTACAGTCGAAACTATATTTACACTACCATCCGGAGCAACACCAGAATTTACAATTCCATTCTCTCGAATATTCCCAATTGCTGTTTCCGGGTATAAACCATTAGCAAGACCATAATACATATCTAATGAGAATATGTCTCCTCCTTTTTGAGTGTCAATTAAGAAACTCATTGAAATATTTTTATAAGTCAGTTTATTTCTTACTCCTCCAATCCAGTCTGGCGTAATATTTCCGATTGCATTATCAGAGGTATTGGTGATCATATATTTACCTGTTCTTTGATCAATAGTGCGCTGACCATTCGTGTAAACATAATCCGTTCCTTTTAAAGTTCCGTAGGCTTCTCCAGGAGTTGCATTAGATGTTACACCACCCTGAAAAGACGCTAATTGTAAATTATCTACACCACCAGGCAATGAAATAACCTTACTTTTATTATTGGACCAGTTTACCGTAATATCCCAATTAAAATTTTCTGTTTTTACAGGTGTTCCCGTAATTTGAATCTCTAAACCTTTGTTTTCAATATTACCACCGTTTACAACTGCATTTGTAAAGCCTGCTGCAGAAGATACTGCTGCAGAAACAATTTGATCTACTGAATTTGTTTTATAATAAGTAATATCAAATCCTAAACGTCTTTCAAGCATAAGAGTTTCCAAACCCACTTCAAAAGATTTAGTTCTCTCAGGTTTTAGATTAGGGTTTTTATTAATATTTGGCAAACTATATATCGGTTGATCATTAAAGTTAAAACTTCTTGTATAAGTATTTATTAACTGTAAAGCATCTGCATCATTACCAACTTCAGCATAATTCATCCTGAATTTTCCTAAGTTCAACCAACTTTCTTTCATTAAATTAGAGAATAAAACAGATCCTGAAACTGCAGGATAGACGTATGAGTTATTTCCTTTAGGAAGTGTAGAAGACTCATCACGTCTGACAGAAGCATCTAAGAAGTAAGTATCTTTATATCCTAAAGAAGCCTGAGCATAAATTCCATTTACTTGTTTAGTATATTTTGATTCCTGAGGAAAAGGCAGAGCAAATCTCGAATTTGATAATGCATATATCCCGGGAGTTACTAAACCTCCAATTGTAGAAGAAAGAACACTCTCTTTATCATCTGTTCTAACATTTGCACCCAATATTCCCGTTAAGCTAAAATCTTCTCCAAATTTCTTATTGAAATTCAACATCAGGTCATAGTTAATTTCCTGAAAATTATTATCGTTCCTTTGATAACCCGAAGTTTCCTCAACAGGAGATAATCCAAACCCGGAAGCGATAGAACCAACAGCCCTTCTCTCTTCCTGTAGTTCTTTGTAGGTATCTAAGGAAACACGTCCTAAAGCACTTAACCAACTTGTTATTTTATAATCGAGAGACGCATAGCTAAACAAACGTGTTCTGTCATCTGAAGAATAATTTTGATAACGTGTAAAATAAGGGTTATCCCAATAGATAGGTACTAATCCTTCAGGTGAACCTGGATCAGCCCAGTTCCATGTAATATTTTGGCCTCCGGAAGCATTATATACATTTTGCAATTCTTTTACATCAACGTTAGTTTGCCACCATTGTCTGAAATTTCCAATAATATTATCAGTATAACCTGTCGAGTTTCTACCAGTAGTATTTTGTAAAGTTACGGCTGCATATGCATTTGCAGTTAATTTATCCGTAATTTTTTGACTAAATCTGGCACTTAGCTGATTCTTTTTCAATTCACTATTTGGCAAAATACCCGATTGAAGTGTATTTACATATGACAACGAAAGACTGGATTTCTCACTTGATTTTTCAAGAGATAAACTATTTGTAGTTGTTTTAGCTGTTTTGAAAAAAGTGACTGGACCATTTTTAGCTGCATTCCAAGCCGTAGCAGTACCATAATTTTTTGAGTATGGAGTAAATGAATCCCATTGGTAAACCGATTGTCCGTTAAAAGCGTCTCCATAAGAAGCATCATTAGAAGTGTCTACTGTAGGAATTGAACTGTCCGGATCAAGAAATGAACTTCCAAATCCATATCCTGCACCATATTTAGTCTGATATTTTGGAAACGTCGATTTATCAACCGTTCCAACCGTAAGGGTACTTGAAAAAGTGAATCCGACTTTTGTATCATCTTTCTTTCCTTTTTTGGTTGTTACCATAACAACCCCATTGGCTGCTCTTGATCCATATAAAGCGGTTGCAGCAGCACCTTTAAGAATGTTAATACTTTCTATATCTTCCTGATTAATATCTGACACATTATTGCCATAATCATAGCCTCCACCCCCTTGATTTTGACTTGAAGTATTAGAATTTGAGTTATCTACAGGTACCCCATCAATAACCCAGAGAGCCTGATTATTTCCGGTAAGAGATTTATTTCCACGAATCACGACATTTGTAGATCCACCAAAATTTGTATTTCTGGAAACTTCAACTCCGGCAGCTTTCCCAGATAAAAGATTCGCCACATTTGCATTACCTGCCCCGCCATCTAAATCTTTTCCTGAAATTTGTTGGGTCGCGTATCCTAAAGATTTTTTCTCTCTTTTTACTCCCATGGCTGTAGTTACTACAACTCCATCAAGTTCTACAGAATCATCTTTTAACTTTACATTTATAAGCGAAGAAGAAGCAGCTATTTCCTGCGTTTTCATTCCGATATAACTGAATATTAAAACTTGATTTGATTCTACCCTGATAGCATATTTTCCATCAAAATCAGTTTGTACTCCTGATTGTGTTCCTTTAACAAGAACAGTAACACCTGGTAAAGGTATTCCGGTATTATCCGAAACTATGCCCGTAATCTTTTTTTCCTGTGCAAAAACTAGCTGCAAAGCAAGTACAAAAAAAAGCGTAACAAGCCCTTTTAATTTTTGTTTCATTAGTTTGATTTTTTGATTTATTGGTGCAACTTATCAAAAAATTACAATTTTAACAAGAATTTTATTTTATTTAACATTATTAAATATAATACTTATATTACAAATTTATAATTTTTATGAATAACTATAAGAAAAATCATTGATATGAAAAGACTTACCAAAAAATCCACATTATTATTGTAAGAATACATCCACCTTACCAATTTCATAAAAAAACATAAGAATGTCTGTCATTTTAGGATACAGAACATCTAATAGGGTAAAAAATTATCACTCAATATTCTGAAAATTAAAAAACCGTCTAAATCAAGTTTAGACGGTTTAATCTCCTTACAATTTTCTACTAAAAGCTTACTAATTCAAAATAGTTAAAAATGAATATAAGAAGGTATTTTAAAAAATGTCAATCGTTTATAGAGAGAATGATATCCACCATACTATGATTATAAAACAAACCCGCAATTAATGGTATGTAACTCCTTTAAATTCGCTCTGATAAAGAATACAACTTATATTATTTATTAGAATCATATTGCATATCTGAATTATTTGACGCAAAAATATTACAGAATTAGATTACAAACTAGACCAATCGGACAATATAATAATAAAAAAAGCCAATAGTTATAAAACTATTGGCTTTTAAAATTTTCTAGTATCCAGAATTTACATTCTCTCCGGAACTTCGATTCCTAATAATGTAAAGGCTGATTTTATAACTTCGGCAACTTTTTGTGAAAGCTGAACCCTGAATATCTTTTTAGTCAAATCTATTTCTCCTAATATATGTACTGATTGATAAAATGAATTGTATTCTTTTACCAAGTCATACGTATAATTTGCAATTAATGCCGGACTGTGATTTTGAGCTGCATTCTGAATTACTTCCGGAAAAAGCTCGATTTGTTTTACCAGTTCTTTTTCTTTTTCGTGTAATTCTTCTGTGTTGGTTGTGGCTGAAAAATCAAAGTCGGCTTTACGAATAATAGACTGAATTCTTGCGTATGTATATTGAATAAACGGTCCTGTATTACCCGCAAAATCAACAGATTCTTCGGGATTAAACAATATACGTTTTTTAGGATCTACTTTTAAGATGTAGTATTTTAAAGCCCCCAAACCAATTGTTTTATACAATTTCGCTTTTTCTTCTGCTGAATAGCTGTCTAATTTTCCCAGATCTTCTGAAATTTGTTGTGCAGTATCTGTCATATCCTGCATCAAATCATCAGCATCTACAACAGTTCCTTCACGGCTTTTCATTTTACCTGATGGCAAATCAACCATTCCGTATGATAAATGATACAAACTTGAAGCCCATTCAAACCCTAATTTTTTCAGGATCAGGAACAGTACTTTAAAGTGATAATCCTGTTCGTTACCAACCGTGTAAACCATTCCTCCAACATCCGGCATATCTTTTACACGCTGAATTGCAGTTCCAATATCTTGTGTCATGTAAACAGCAGTACCGTCAGAACGCAATACGATTTTACGATCCAGGCCTTCATCTGTTAAATCTATCCAGACAGAACCATCAGGATCTTTTTCGAAAACCCCTTTATCAAGACCTACCTGAACGACATCTTTTCCTAATAAATAGGTATTACTTTCATAATAATATCGATCAAAATTAACTCCCAGATTGGTGTATGTAGTCGCAAAACCGTCATAAACCCACTGGTTCATCATTTTCCAAAGAGAAATTACTTCTTCGTCTCCAGATTCCCATTTTTTAAGCATTTCCTGTGCTTCAATAATAATCGGTGCTTGTTTTTTGGCTTCTTCTTCTGTTTTACCTCTTTCTATCAATTGAGAAATCTCTGCTTTATAAGCTTTATCAAACTCAACGTAATATTTACCAACTAACTTGTCCCCTTTTAGTTGAGAACTTTCAGGAGTTTCCCCATTTCCAAATTTCTGCCAGGCCAGCATCGACTTGCAAATATGAATCCCACGATCGTTGATGATTTGTGTTTTATATACTTTTTTACCCGAAGCTTTGATAATTTCAGCCACAGAATATCCTAACAAATTGTTACGAACGTGACCTAAGTGCAATGGCTTATTCGTATTTGGCGAAGAATATTCGACCATAATAGCTTTATCATCCGGATTTGGAGTTACATATCCAAATTTTTGATTATCTCTTATTTCATTAAAGAAATTCAAATAATAACTATCCGCAATAACAATATTTAAAAAGCCCGAAACCACGTTAAAACGGGAAACTTCCGGAACATTTTCTACTAAATAATTTCCAATTTTATTTCCTAATTCTACCGGATTGCTTTTAATCACTTTTAATAGAGGAAAAATTACCATTGTAATATCGCCTTCAAACTCTTTTCGTGTAGTCTGAAATTCAATTTTATCAACAGTAACATCAAATAATGCCTGTATTGCTTTTTGTATAGAAGGTGTAAGAATTTGTGATAATGACATGTAAACTTATTTTTAAAGTGAGCAAAGATACTGCTTATTCACCAATTACAGAAAATGAAAAACATATAAAATAGAACAAAAAACTCAGAATTATTTAAAAAGAATTTTATTCTGATTGTTAAAATTATCAAAAAATTAAAAGGCTAATCTATTAAAAAACAGACGATCTTAAAAAAAACATATTTTTTTTATTTTTTTCCTGTAACATATCGATGGTAAAAGAGTCTTAATAGGGACTTTGAATTCATTTGAAGAAAAAAATATAACAAAAACAAAAAGCAATCATCATCATCAATCAAATCAAAATAATCATTACTACATTATGAAATTAAAATTCTTTCTGTTTGCATTACTGGGTGTAATAGCAACAGCACAAGCCCAGAACACAGGAACTGTCTCCGGGAAAATTACAGAAAAATCGAATAATGCGCCTATTTCTTACGCTACAGTCTCAATCAAAGATAACGGAAAAGTAGTTTCAGGTGTTAATACAGACGATAACGGAGATTTTACCATTAAAAACTTAGCACTAAAAAGCTATACAATCGAAATTCAATACATTGGATTTCGAAAATATATCGGATCAGTTATTTTAAATGACAACAAAAAAACAGCGACAGTAAATGTTTCTCTTGAAGAAGAAGCTACTCAGCTCAAAGGAGTTAATATCGTAAGTGAACGTTCGACAATCGAACAAAAAATCGACAGAAAAGTAATTACTGTCGGAAAAGATCTGACAACTGCGGGAGCTTCTGCATCTGATATTATGAATAATATCCCCTCTGTAAATGTTGATCAGGACGGAAAACTTTCACTACGTGGAAACGATAATGTACGTGTATTAATTGACGGAAGACCATCTAATATTGATCCTGCCCAATTGTTGAAACAAATACCATCAACCTCGATCAAAAAAATTGAATTAATTACAAATCCTAGTGCGAAGTACAATCCTGAAGGAATGTCCGGAATTATCAATATTGTTTTACACAAAAATACCAATACCGGTTTTAACGGAAGTTATAGCGGAGGAATCACTTTTGGTGAAACGGCAAAATACAATCAGTCATTAGATTTAAACTACAAAACCGGAAAAGTAAATTTCTTTGGAAACGTGGGGCAAAATTTCGGAACATATTTTAATGATGGTCATATTACAAGATCTGATCAGGATATTACTCAGAATTTAGATATTAAAAATGAAAACGATTCTTATTTGTATAAAATTGGAATGGATTATTTAATCAATGATCATAACACATTATCATTTTATACCAACCAAAATAAATCTAACGGAAAAGGATTTGTAGATACTAACATTGATTATAACAATGTAACGGATTCTGATATTGCGAACATTTTTCAAAAATCAAAATATTCAGGTCCGGAACAGGTAGGAACTTATAATTTAGCGTACAAACATATCTTCAAAAAAGAGGGACATACCTTAGATTTTGAAGGAAATTATAGTGATAACAAAGAAACACAATACGCTTCTTTTGATACTAAGTCAACAAAAACTGACAATACTGCAAATAGTGTAATTTACGATGACTATATTAAAGGAACCCGTAAATTAAGCACTTTAAATGTTGATTATGTAAACCCATTAAACGAGAAAACTACTCTTGAAGCTGGTGCTGAAGCCAGAATTACAAGAACTGATAATGACTATATCACCGGAAACCCACTTGCAGCAATGCCGGTTTCTAATTATACTTATGATACTGATATTTACTCCGCATATGTAACTTTTGGTCAGAAATTTAAAAAATTCAGCTATCAGTTAGGTGCCCGTTTTGAAAGCTACAAAGTAGCCGCTAATTTAAACCACGGCGAGACTAAATTTGATGATGATTATATTACCCTATATCCATCAGCTTATTTAACTTATAACCTGAATGAGAAAAACACGTTACAATTTAGCTATAGCCGTCGTGTAGACCGTCCTAGTTTAGAGCAAACAAAACCTATTCGTGAATTTTCTACTCCATTGGTAACGTCATTAGGAAATCCTGAGTTAAGACCTCAGTTTACAAATTCGGTAGAAATAAATTACACTAAAACTCTTGAAAAAGGGAGTTTTACTACTGGTATTTTTGTTAGAAGTATTAATGACCAGATTAGCAGAATTTTATATCCGGATAATACAGATCCAAGCGGAAACAAGCAAATCATGACTTTTACGAATTATGATCACAATACTTCTTACGGTTTTGAAGTTTCTTTTAATTACAAAATTACAAAATGGTGGGATATTCAGCCATCGGTCGATTTTTCAAGTATCAATCAGCAAGGGGTTGTATTTTTATATGATCCGATTACAAAAACAAGTAATCCAATTGAAAGAAAAGTTACTGTTGCAGCATTTAATGGCCGTATGAACTCCAACTTTAAAGTAAACAAACGTTTAAGCTTTTTACTGTTCGGATTTTACAGAGGTGCTGTTGACGGACTTCAAAATAATAACCACGAAATGTACAAAATGGACATAGGTTCGCGTTATACATTGTTAGACAACAAGATGAACATTAGTTTACGCTTTAATGATGTCTTTAATACTATGAAATATGCTTTTGATACGATGTACCCTTATCCTCAGGCAGGGCAATTTACATGGGAAAGTCAAACCGTTTATTTGGGGCTAACCTACAATTTTGGTGGTGCAAAAATTAAGAATTTGCAACGTAAACAAAGAGAAGATAACACTAATAAAGATGGTGGCGGAATGTTTTAGTCCCATTCTTATTAGTAAATTTTAATAATTTTTGAATAATTTTTGTAGAAAAGAAAAGCCCGGAGTATGCCAACTCCGGGCTTTTTTACTTTAAAGAATAAAAAATTAAAAATAAGTTTTTACTATAAAAAATTTCGCAGTTCTTTTATTTCTTCCGGATTTGCGGTTTCAGTATCATTTGTAATGGCAGACGAATGATAAAAAGTAGGTTCCAGTTTTTCCTGTAATAGTTTAATATTCGAAGATCTTAAACCTCCTCCCGGCATAATCTCGATTCTTCCGCCAGCAAGTTTCTGAATGATTTCTAAATCGGCGATTCCTTCTTCAACATTTTTTCCACGGCCAGAAGTCAATATGGTTTTAAAACCGGAATCAATTACATCTTCAAGACCTTGTTCTATAGAATTAACTACATCAAAAGCGCGATGAAAAGTACAGGAAAGCGGACTTGCCAAATGAACTAATTCCTGATTTTGTTTTTTATTCACACTGCCATCTGCATTTAAAATTCCGAAAACGAAACCGTCCACATTTAATTTTTTAAGATTTTTTATGTCCTGTTTCATCTCGACAAATTCTTCATCTGTATATACAAAATCTCCACCACGAGGTCTGATGATAACATGCATTTTAATTGATACATTTTCACGAACCCTTACCGCCAGAACAGCATTTGGTGTTGTTCCGCCCAGTTGCATATTTTCGCACAATTCGATTCTGTCTGCACCACTTTCTTGTGCAATTATTGCCGATTCGTAATTGAAACAGGCTATTTCCAGTTGATTTTTTTTCATTTTGATTAATAGAAGTTGATCATTTCATTCTGATTTAACAAAAATATCAATTAAAATCGAAACCTCATACTCAAAATAAAAGACTTGCCAATTAAAACGGGGCGTCGACTTCGCTCATCCTGACAAATGGGTATAAAAAAACCTGCTCTAAAAAAGCAGGTTAAAATATAATGCAAGATGAATTAATTTACCATTTAATAATAGCGCTTGCCCAGGTAAAACCACTACCAAATGCAGCTAAAACTACTGTATCTCCGGATTTAATTTTTCCTTGTTCCCAGGCTTCTGTCAAAGCGATTGGAATAGAAGCCGCGGTTGTGTTTCCGTATTTCTGAATATTGTTATGCACCTGATCATCCGTTAATTTGAATTTATTCTGGATGAATTGTGAAATTCTCAAATTCGCCTGATGCGGAATCAGCATATCAATATCCGAAACCTGTAATCCGTTTGCTTCCAAACCTTCATTGATTACTTCGGCAAAACGAACTACTGCATTTTTAAATACAAATTGCCCGTTCATATACGGATAATAACTTTCGTCATTGGGGTCATTATCTGCTAAAATATCTGTTACCCAACGTGCTCCCATTCCAGGAGCCTGTAAAGCTAATTCCTCTGCATGTTGCCCTTCAGAATGTAAGTGTGTAGATAAAATTCCTTTTGTCAAATCCTCCTCACGGCTTAAAACCGCCGCTCCTGCTCCATCTCCAAAAATTACCGAAACCCCGCGACCACGTGTAGTCATGTCTAATCCTGTAGAGTGAACTTCAGAACCAATTACCAAAATATTTTTATACATTCCGGTTTTAATGTACTGATCCGCAACAGAAATTGCATAAACAAAACCAGAACATTGATTTCTGACATCTAGGGCACCAACGGTTCTGAGTCCTAAATCACGTTGTACTAAAACTCCTGGTCCAGGAAAATAGTAATCCGGGCTTAATGTAGCAAAAACTACAAAATCAATATCTTCTTTGGCTACGCCAGAACGTTCTATAGCAATTTTAGCTGCTTTTACTCCCATTGTAGTTGTGGTATCTTCTCCACGAATAATATGTCTGCGCTCCTGAATTCCGGTTCGCTCCTGAATCCATTCATCATTGGTATCAATAATCTTAGACAAATCGTCGTTGGTCACAACATTTGAAGGAACATAATATCCTAAGCCCGCTATTTTTGAATGATACATATTCTTTTATTGTTTGTTAAAAAATTGGATTGCAAATTTAAGTATACTTTAAAACATAAGCGTACAAATTACTATTTTTTTCGTTATTAGCAATTTAATATACTTTAATTATATCTCAAATTCAGCTTATTTAGATTTAGAAAAAGCAGTTTTTACATTAAAAAGATGAAAAGTATGAAAAATAACGTATAAAATGTAACAAGATTAAAGTACTTTAGTCAAACATTAATAATACCATTTTTTAACTCCAAAAATTCAAATTATGAAATTAAAGGTTACGCTACTCTTATTTCTTAACATTGGCTTTTTTGCCTTTGCCCAGGAAAATTTAACCTATCAAAAACCATCAAAATCTATTTTAGATTTAGCGGACTACGAAAGAGCTCCAACGGTATCTATGGATACTAAAAAAGAGAATATGCTGCTACAATACAGAAGCACATACAAAACATTAGATGACCTCAACCAGGAAGAACTTCGCTTAGGTGGTTTGAGAATTAATCCGGTAACGAATATTTCAAGTACCGTAACATACATTATCAACCTTAAATTAAGAAAAATCAGCGGCAAAGACGAAGTACAAGTTGCAGGTTTGCCGGAAAATCCTAAAATCAGCAATATTTCATGGTCACCAAACGACAAGAAAATTTTGTTTTCGCATACTACAAATTCAGGTGTAGAACTTTGGGTTATAGATGTTGCGACGGCCAAAGCAACAAAACTTACTGATGCTACTATAAATGCAAATCTTGGCAATCCGTTTAGCTGGTTTTTAGACAATGAAACGATCCTGGTAAAAATGCTTCCTAAAAACAGAAAGCCTTTATTAGATGCTAAGAAAGATTTACCAACAGGGCCAATCATTTCCAGCACAGCAGGAGCAAAATCTCAAAACAGAACATATCCTGATATGTTGAAAAACCAAAATGACGAAATTAATTTTGAGAATATCATCACTTCAGAATTGTATAAAGTTAACCTTAACGGAACTGCAACTTTATTCAAAGAAGCGGCCATGTATGCAGGAGAAAGAATTTCGCCGGATGGTAATTACGTCATGATATCTACAATACAGAAACCTTTTTCATATGTTGTTCCTTTAAACAGATTTCCGTCTAAAACAGTTGTATACGATTCAAGAGGAAAAGAGATTAAAACAGTTAACGACGTTCCTTTAAACGAAGTGATCCCAAAAGGTTTTATGGCTGTTAGAAAAGGCAAAAGAGAAATGAGCTGGAGAAATGACAAACCTGCGACATTATCGTATGTAGTAGCTTTAGACGAAGGAGATCCTGCGAATAAAGTTGATTTTAGAGATGAAGTTTTTCTTTGGGATGCCCCTTTTACCAGCAATGCAACAACATTAGTAAAAGTACCTCAACGTTACAACGATATTATCTGGGGTAATGATAATACTGCTTTTCTTACTGACGAATGGTATGACACCCGTAACACAAAAACGTATTTAATCAATCCGTCAAACCCAGGTCAACAACCTAAAGTAATTACAGACAGAAATCAACAGGATGTTTACTCTGATCCGGGTGTTTTTGAGACTAAAAAGAACGAATACAACAAATATGTTTTAGCCATCGAAAAAGACAATGCCTATCGTATTGGTGAAGGATATACTAAAGAAGGACAATTTCCTTTTATTGATGAATTCAATTTAAAAACATTACAGGCAAAACGCGTTTACACTTCTACTTATAAAGACAAAAAAGAAGACTTATTAGGAATAGAAGATTTTAAAACCGGAAAAGTTTTAGTTCAGATTCAGTCTAAAAGTGAGTATCCGAACTATTATTTTAGAAACATTAAAAAACAAAACAGTCTAACGCCTATTACTTCTTTCAAAAATCCGTTTGAAAGTATTAAAAACGTGAGTAAGGAAGTTATCAAATACAAACGTAAAGATGGTGTTGAACTTTCGGGAACTTTATATTTACCTGCAGGATACGACAAAGTAAAAAAAGAGAAACTGCCTTTGTTAATCTGGGCTTATCCGGCTGAATATAAAGATAAAAACAGTGCCGGACAATCGACTCAAAACTCCAATGAGTTTACGTTTCCTTACTACGGATCGTTTGTATATTGGGTAACCAAAGGATATGTTGTTCTGGACGATGCTGCTTTTCCTATTATTGGTGAAGGAACTACAGAACCTAATGATAATTTTATACCTCAACTGGTAGCTAATGCAGAAGCTGCAATTGATGCCGTTGATGCTTTAGGATATATCAATCGTAAAAAAGTAGCCGTTGGAGGACATTCTTACGGAGCTTTTATGACTGCTAACTTACTGACACATTCGAATCTTTTTGCCTGCGGAATTGCCCGAAGCGGAGCTTACAACAGAACTTTAACACCGTTTGGTTTTCAGAGCGAACAGCGTAACTACTGGGAAGCTCCGGAAGTTTACACTGCAATGTCTCCTTTTATGAATGCAGACAAAATGAAAACACCTCTTTTATTAGTTCACGGTGAAGCAGATAATAATCCGGGAACTTTTACTTTGCAGACAGAACGCTACTACCAGGCTTTAAAAGGTTTGGGAGCAACAACAAGAATGGTTATTTTACCTAAAGAAGCACATAGTTATGTTGCCAAAGAAAACATATTACACTTACTTTGGGAACAAGACCAATTTTTAGAAAAATATTTGAAAAACTAGATTTTTCAGAATTAATTATAAAAAAGAAACCCGACAGTTTAATCACTGTCGGGTTTTTTATTTTTACAGATAAAAATGATCTAATTTTCTAATTGACTAATTATAAATAATTTAATCCTAAGAAAATCTCCTGATCAAGAGGCAAATCAATTTCACTTTCAAAAAATATCAACTGCCTTTTATAAACGGTTTCTATGAGATAATGATTTCCTCTAAAATAAGTTCTTCTGATTTTTACCGGTAATTTAGATTCGGCAACCATTTTAAACTGATGCGGATACACTAATGTTTTATGCATTTCATCTTCATAATCAAGCAGCAAATGTGTAGGTACTTCATTCACTTCTCCAAATAATGAGGCTACATATTTAGTTTCCGGATCTTCATAAATTTTTGTTGGATCACCTTTTACGATAACTTCACCATGACGCATTACGATGGCTTCATCTGCAAAAGATAAAGCATCTGTACTGTCGTGTGTTGCGATGATACAGGTAATTCCTTTTTGTTTTAAATATCGAAATAAATTTCGGCGCAAAGCATTTTTACGAAAAGCATCAATTTGACTAAAAGGCTCGTCTAATAAAATAACTTCCGGTTCTAATGCCAAAACTCTTACCAGTGCTACTCTTTGTTGTTGTCCACCACTTAAAAACTTAGTTTTTACGTTCGAGAACTGTTCCATTTCTACCATTTCGAGTAATTCCTGAACACGAAGTTTTTTCATATTGGCAAAACCATTCGAAAGAAACTTCCCAACATTTTCAGCAACTGTTTCAAAGGGAGACAAATCAAAATCCTGGGCCAGATATTTCATATATGGCATTCCCGGAATCAAATTGTATTTAGGGCCTAAAATTGGCTTTTCGTTATAAAAAATCTGGCCTTCATCTAAGTCATATAAACCGTACAGAAGCTTAAGAAGCGTGCTTTTACCACAGCCACTTTCGCCAATAATGGCAATATTTTCACCTTTATTTATAGTAAAAGAAACGTTTTTTATAACTGGGTTATCGGTATACGAAAAAGAGATATTTTGAATGTCGAGCATGGGTTGTATTTGAAAGTCCAAATTTACAATGTTTAATTTCTAAAGTCAAAAAAAAGCTGCTTCAATTATGAAACAGCTTTTAAGAAATTTTATTGCGTTTAGAAACTATTTTCCAGCTTCAGCTTTTGCATCATTTACCATTTTGTCATTTGCAGTAATTGAAAACTCTACACGACGGTTTTGCGCTCTTCCTTCCGGAGTATCATTTGTTGCAATAGGATCAGCAATTCCTAATCCTGAAGTTTTGAAACGGCTTGATTTTAATCCTTTTGAAGCTAAATACGCCTGCACAGAAGCAGCTCTTTGTCCTGAAAGTGTCAGGTTATATTCTGGTTTTCCAGTATTATCTGTATAACCAAAAATCTGAATATCAGTATCTCCGTACTCATTAAACACAGGAACTAATTTATCTAAATTCGCTTTTGCCTGAGCTGTCAAAGTTGATTTGTTAGTATCAAAACGAACAGAGTTTTCATTTAAAGTCAAATGAATTCCTTCTCCAACTCTTTCTACAGAAGCACCCGGTAAAGCCTGATCGATTTCACGGGCTTGTTTGTCCATTTTATTTCCAATAAGAGCTCCTGTTCCACCACCTACGGCAGCACCAATTGCAGCACCTAAAGCAGCGTTTCCGCCATGACCTAAATTATTTCCTAAAATACCACCAATTAGTCCACCGGCAACTACTCCAATTCCGGCTCCTTTTTGTGTATTATTAGCGTTTTTTACTGAATCGCAACTTGTAAAGAAACTTACTAATACAAGTAAACTACTCAAACCTAAAACTGTTATCTTTTTCATATTATATATTTTTAATTTTAATTAGCTCTTTGAAATTGGTAAACCACATCTTTTACTTGTCCACCAACATTAATATTATCGATCAACTGAAATGAGTTATCAGTCAAACCGGCAACTTTTAATAAGTATCCATCTCTTACTTTTTTTGCTTTTATACCAGCATCAAGAATCTTAAGTACAAACATACCCTGATTATTAATACTCCAGACAATTGGCGAACTAAAAGCAGTACAGCTTGGCGCAGTTAAGGCCATTGTACCTTTGTTGTTATTTGAGATAAAACTCCATGTACTCCCAATGAAGCATTTAGAATCAGCAAGATCAAAAGAATTTACTTTGATATACTCAGAACCAGGATAAGAAACATTAGTTAAAACCCAATTTCCTTTAATAGCTACTTGAGTAGGTCTGTCAAGTTTAGTCGATAGCGTAGTGGCTTCAGTTGAAGCTGTTGTAGACGAAGCTGATTTACACGCGAATAACATCGTGGCGATCATGCAAATGAAAATAATTTTCTTCATTTTGTACATTTTTTTAAGTTAATACTTACTTATTTAACAATTATAATACCACAAAGATACAATTCGTAGGAACAACTTTTGTTCTAAAATCTAATTTTTTTCTTTCAAAATTAACACTTACGCCATTTTGTCACCCAAAAAACAATTGGTATTCTATTTGAAGAAATGAAAATCATCACTTTAAACTTAAAAAATAATAAAATATGACAACAGGTAAAATTAATGTTTCGGTAGAAAACATCTTTCCCTTAATCAAAAAGTTCTTGTACAGCGATCACGAAATCTTTTTACGTGAGTTAATTTCAAACGGAACCGATGCTACTTTAAAATTAAAACACCTTATTAGTATTGGCGAAGCTAAAGTAGAGTACGGAAATCCGGTTATCGAGATCAAAATTGATAAAGAAGGAAAAAAAATCCACATTATTGACCAGGGTCTTGGAATGACAGCTGATGAAGTTGAAAAATACATCAATCAGGTTGCTTTTTCAGGAGCTGAAGAATTCCTTGACAAATACAAAGATTCTGCTAAAGATTCCGGAATTATTGGTCATTTTGGTCTTGGTTTTTATTCTGCATTTATGGTTGCAGAAAAAGTAGAAATCATCACTAAATCATACAAAGATGAACCAGCTGCACACTGGACTTGTGACGGAAGCCCTGAATTTAGTTTAGAGCCGGCTGACAAAACTTCACGTGGTACAGAAATCATCCTGCATATTGCCGAAGATTCACTTGAATTTTTAGAAGATTCAAAAATCAGCGGTTTATTAAATAAATACAACAAGTTTATGCCTATTCCGATTAAATTCGGAACAAGAACAGAAACACTTCCAAAACCGGAAGATGCTCCTGAAGATTACGTAAACGAAACTACAGAAGTAGACAACATCATCAATAACCCAAATCCAGCCTGGACCAAACAGCCAACTGAATTATCTGATGAAGATTATAAAAATTTCTACAGAGAATTGTATCCAATGCAATTTGAAGATCCGTTATTCAACATTCACTTAAATGTAGATTATCCTTTTAACTTAACCGGAATTTTGTATTTCCCTAAGTTAGGATCTGATATGCAAATTCAGAAAGATAAAATTCAATTGTACCAAAACCAGGTTTACGTTACGGATAACGTAGAAGGAATTGTACCTGAATTTTTAACCATGTTAAAAGGAGTTATTGATTCTCCGGATATCCCATTAAACGTTTCCCGTTCAGGTTTACAAGCTGATGGTGCGGTTAAGAAAATCTCTAACTATATCACTCGTAAAGTAGCGGATAAACTAAAAGCTTTATTCAACGAAAACCGTGCTGATTTTGAAGCTAAATGGAACGACATTAAAATCGTTTTAGAGTACGGAATGCTTTCTGAAGATAAATTCTACGAAAAAGCAGGTGCATTTGTATTGTATCCAACAGTTGACGACAAATATTTTACTCTTGAAGAATTAAAAGAGAATTTAAAAGAAAACCAAACGGATAAAGACGGAAAACTCGTTGTTCTTTATGCCGGAAATAAAGACGCTCAGCACTCTTACATTCAGACAGCAAAAGACAAAGGATATGAAGTATTGCTTTTAGACTCTCCTATTATCTCGCATTTAATTCAAAAAATTGAAGGTGATAATAAAGACGTGACTTTTGTTCGTGTAGATTCTGATCATATTGATAATTTAATCAAAAAAGACGAAAACACGATTTCTAAGTTATCAGATGAAGAAAAAGAAACTTTAAAAACTTCATTAGAAGCTTATATTCCTAAAGCATATAGTGTTCAACTTGAAGCTATGGATAGCCAGGCAGCTCCGTTTATCATCACACAACCGGAATTTATGCGTAGAATGAAAGAAATGAGTCAGTCCGGCGGTGGCGGAATGTTCGGGATGGGAAATATGCCTGAAATGTACAATCTGGTTGTCAACACCAATTCTGATTTAGCAACAAGCATTTTGAATACTGAAGACAAAACACATCAGGAACATTTAGTAAAACAAGCTTTAGACTTGGCTAAATTATCGCAAAACCTTTTAAAAGGAGAAGCTTTAACTGCTTTCGTAAAAAGAAGTTTTGAAATGATCAAATAATATTTTTGATAAATAAAACGTTTTAAAATCCTGTAGGCTTAGCTTACAGGATTTTTTTATTATGATTCATTTTTTTTATTACATTTAAATACTTTTTCTAACCCAACAAAAACCCAAACTACTATGAAAAAAACTGCTATTTTATTGTTAACCATTTGTACAACAGGATTATTGTATGTTTCCTGCTCCAGCAATGACAGCGACACAACAAACCAGACCGATGTCTCTTCGGTTGGAGCTTCAGTTGCCATTGATGCTGCTAACGAAATGGACATAAAAACCGGATTATTGGTTTCATCAAAAACTTCTGCATCTGGAAAACCGGCTGAAAATGTACCCGGAATTTGTGCCACTATTACCGTTACGCAACAAAACGCCGATTCGTACCCAAAAGTTTTTACTGTAGATTACGGAACTGCCGGTTGCAGTGATAATCAAATTGTAAAAAAAGGAAAACTAAAAGTTACACTTTCAGGACCAATTACAACAACAGGAAGTAAAATGACAATTGAAAGAACAGATTATTCTATTTCAGGAATAAAACTCGAAGGAACAATTGAATACACCAATACCACAACAGTTGCCACTATACCACAATTTAGCCGAAAAGTGACCAACGGAAAATTTACAGATTTAGCCGGAAGAGTTTATCTTAATTCAGGACTGGTTACTGTAAAACAAACTGCCGGCGTCGACACTCCGTTTGTTTTAGATGATAATGTTTACGAAATGACCGAAGGAACACATACCGTAACTGCACAAAGCGGAGGAACGCTAACATTAACGGTTCAGGAAACATTAATTAAGAAATATTCCTGCACCTTTATTTCTAAAGGAAAATTAAAAATTCAGGGCGGAATACTGAATGGAGTTGTTGATTATGGAGATAATTCCTGCGATAGCAATTATACGTACACCAACGAAAACGGAACATCATTTAACTTAGTGATGTAACTAAATAATTTTACCAAAACAAAGGATCCCAATTTAGAAATAGATTGGGATTTATTTTTAAGTAAAATTTAAACACTACTTCCTTACATTCAAACTATTTTCTTTATTTTGCAGCAAAATCTAAAAAACCAATGAAAAAATCAATTATTGCTTTTGTTACTATAGCCCTACTAGCATCATGTAGCAAAAAAGAATCAACTGACGGCTTGCACCTTACAGGAAATATAAAAGGATTAAAAAACGGGACTTTATACATTCAAAGAATCGTTGATACCTCGCTTGTTGCTATTGACAGCATTAAAATAGACGGTAATTCTGCTTTTGAAAGCAACATAAAATTACAATCTCCGGAAGTACTTTATCTATACCTGGATCGCGGCGTGACCAATTCGTTAGACAATAATATTATATTTTTTGCTGAACCGGGTAACATCAATATCGATACCAACTTAGACAACTTTATCTATGGGGCAAAAATTACCGGGTCGAAAAATCAGGAATTATACGAAGAGTACAAGAAAATAAATTCTCGTTTTAATGACGAAAGCCTTTCAATGGTTGAATCTAAATTTAAAGCCATAAAAAGACAGGACCCAAAAGCGATTGATAGTATAACCGCAAAACAAGAGTCTAATATCAAAAGAAAATACCTTTACGCTACAAACTTTGCCCTTAACAACAAAGATCACGAAGTAGCCCCTTATATTGCTTTATCTGAGATCTACGATATCAATGTAAAATTCCTGGATACGATTCAAAAATCAATGACTCCAAAAGTAGCAAACTCTCTTTACGGAAAAAAGCTGACCAAATATGTTGCTGATATTAAAAAAGAGCAACAAAAATAGACTTAAAAAAAGTCTTTCTTTTAGTACACAAACAAAAAACGTCCTGAATATTCAGGACGTTTTTTTTATTGAATAAATTTAAATTCTTTTAAATACCGTTTATAAAATATTATTTTCCTTTTAATATTTTTTCTAAATATTCGATTTTATCTTTTTCAACCTGAACCAAACGCTCATAAAGTTCTATCACTTTGTCAAGAGGATTGAATGAGCACTGCTGATTTTGACTAAATGCTCCTTGGCTATTGCTAAAATCAGTATCATGAAATGTATTGAAATAATTAATCATATTTTCTTCCGAAAAATTCTTAATTGCTTCCGCAGTTACACCAAGCGCTTTTGCTACTTCAATTAATTTGTCTTCATCTATAGTTTCACTATTTTCCATAGCAGAAATAGCTTGTTGATTTGTTCCTAAAGCTTGTGCCAACGCTTCCTGCTTCATATCTCTTAGTTCACGAATACGGCTAATTTTTCGCCCTATATGATTTGGTCTTGTTAATGTGCTCATAATTCAAAGATAATAATTAAGTGTAATAACAACAATATGTAAAAAACATATTAGCGATGTATAATACTGATAATTGATTCGATTGCTTAGTTGCAATGCCTGAAACAAAAATACAATTTTCCTGACAAGAACCAGAACTTTTTACCACAAGGATTTTTTTTAACACAGAGAACACAATCCCGATACTATCGGGATACACAAAGTTCACAAAGCTTAATTTCAAACTAATTAAGTATATCGTTCTCTGTGGTAAAAATAATTTCAGTTTATTCCAAAAAAAAAACCACCACTAAAAAGTGATGGTTTTACGTTGAGCCGGCGGAGGGACTCGAACCCACGACCTGCTGATTACAAATCAGCTGCTCTAGCCAACTGAGCTACGCTGGCGACTCATTACGTTTACAAATACAAGTGGTTTTTCAATTATCCACAATAATTTGCCTTTTATTTTAATTAAAAACCACCACTAAAAGTGATGGTTTTTTGTTGAGCCGGCGGAGGGACTCGAACCCACGACCTGCTGATTACAAATCAGCTGCTCTAGCCAACTGAGCTACGCTGGCGACTCATTACGGGTGCAAATATAAAGCGGTTTTTCGTTTTACCAAAATAAATTTGCACTTTTTTTATACTTTTTTTGCTTACAATTCGTTGATTTTAGCAATCAATTGATTAGCAGTTTCTTCCAATTCAACATTGATTTGTTTGAAGTGTGCTTTTTTGTTTTCAACATTTTTAGCATTCACTTTTGTGATCAAAGTATCAAAAGCAGCGATAGCCTGATCGATCAAAGCATTCGTTTCCGGAGTAGGATTTCCTGTTGTAGACATTTCAAATAAGTAAATTGCCTCTATAATATCTCCTAATACGAAGTTGATGTCTTTCTTTAAATTTTTAACGTTTGCCATTTTTATTTTAATTTTAATTTGCGACTGCAAAAGTACACATAATCTTTTTATTAAGCGCTATGAAATGTAAATTTCTAAAATAGAAGCTTTTCCGCTTAAAATAAATGCATTTATCTCAGCCGGAATTAAAACTGTATCTCCTTTTATATAGGATTGTCTGAATCCTTCAAATTCAATTTCAAAACTCCCTTCGACACACATATAAACCGTAAAAGTTTCTCCTGATTTAGAAACCGTAACTTTATCTTCTAACGGAATAAAATTCGTGGTAAAATAAGGACAATCTACTACTGCATTTGATGTGTTTGCTTTTGTCTCGTATTTTTTCTGTGTTTCTACCTTATTGTAATTGATAGCATCAAGTGCCAAATCTACATGAAGTTCTCTTTTATTTCCCTGAGCATCTACCCTGTCAAAATCATAGATACGATAGGTAATGTCTGAGGTTTGCTGAATTTCGGCTACGACCAATCCGGCACCAATAGCATGCACAGTTCCGGTTTCTAAAAAGAAAACATCTCCGGCTTTTGCTTTTACATCATCTAAAATCGAAACCAGCGTTTTATCATTTAAATGCTTTAGATACTCTTCTTTACTTGAATTTTCTTTGAAACCAACGATAATCCTCGAATCAGCATCAGCCTGCATTACATACCACATTTCGGTTTTACCAAAAGAGTTATGACGTTCTTTTGCTAATTTATCATTTGGATGAACTTGTATCGAAAGGTCTTCGCGGGCATCTAAATATTTAAAAAGCAACGGAAACTGTTTCCCAAAACGCTCATGAACTTTTGTTCCCAAAATTTCGTTTGGCATTTCTTCAATAAGTTCTGTTAACGATTTCCCTTTCAGGATTCCGTTTGACACCACACTTACGTCGCCTTCAACAGTAGATAATTCCCAGCTTTCGCCAGTTATCTTAGAAGTAATTGGTTTATTGAGAATCGTTTTTAGTTTTTCTCCTCCCCAGATTCTGTCTTTTAAAATGGGTTCAAATTGTAAAGGGTACGATTTTAGGTTCATGTTTTTTGATGCTAATATCTTTATTAATTCAATATCAATTTGATACTATTTTTTATTTCTATAATACTAATTCTTTGACAGTCTCAAGTGCTTTCGGAATATGTTTTCCGGCATTCATACTATCAAAAATTAAGATAACCACACCGTTTCTGTCAATAACATAGGTTACTCTTCCCGGCAAAAGACCAAACAAAGTATCACGAACCCCAAAAAGGTGTCGTAATTTTTTATCCTGATCAGACAACAGTATAAAAGGCAATTTATGTTTGTTGGCAAATTTATGATGCGATTTTACACTATCGCTGCTTATACCAATAACTTCAGCTCCCAGATCTTTAAAATCTTCGTACTGATCCCTAAAGCTGCAAGCTTCTGTAGTACATCCGGGTGTATTATCTTTTGGGTAAAAATAAATCACGAGTGGTTTCCGTCCCAAAACACTTTGGCTTTCAAAAACTTCTCCATGACTATCTTTTGCAGTAAAATTCGGAACTATATCTCCTATTTTTAGTGACATTTATTCTTCTCCTTTATAAGTTACAAAATTGCGGTCCGTTTCATTCAAAACGATTTCTAAGTCAAAATCAGGTTGAATTCTTTTTTTAATTTTATTCCATATCACAACGGCAATATTTTCAGCTGTTGGATTCAAATCCTGAAATTCCGGAACATCCAGATTCAGGTTTTTGTGATCAAACGGAATTTCCACTTCTTCGTGTATAATATCCGCTAATACTTTCACATCTAAAACAAAACCAGTTTCCGGGTCAATTTTTCCTGTAACACTTACTGTTAAACCATAATTATGACCATGAAAATTGGGATTATTGCATTTTCCAAAAACAGCATCGTTTTTTTCAAATGTCCAATCTTTTCTGTGCAATCGATGTGCAGCATTAAAATGCGCTTTTCTTGATATGGTTACTTTCATTTTGGTGGTTGGTTAGTCTGGGTTAAAGCTTATGATCTTCTAAGTAATGATCGAATTCATCAAATATTATTTTAAACCAAACGGTATAAATTTCAGGTTGTTTCTCAATATCTGCTTTTACGTCTTCAATCTTCATCCATTTCCAGTTTTCAACTTCTTCTGTATTTATGGATGGATTATCGTTGTAATAGCCAATCATGACATGATCCAGTTCATGCTCGGTTAATCCGTTATCAAAAGGGGCTTTGTAAATAAAATGAAAGAGTTCTTTCAGTTCGGTTTTAAAACCCATTTCTTCAAACAGTCTTCTGCTTCCGGCTTCAACATTCGTTTCTCCTTCACGCTGATGGCTGCAACATGTATTGGTCCAGAGTAAAGGTGAGTGATATTTTTGATGAGCACGCTGCTGCAGCATAATTTCGTTTTTATCATTTAGAATAAAAACCGAAAAAGCGCGATGCAGAACTGCTTTTTCATGCGCTTCTAATTTTGGCATTAAGCCAATTTGCTCATCATTTTGGTTTACTAATATTACGTTTTCTTCTATCATAAGGCTTATTGATCAAACAAAAATACGAAAAAAGAAATGGCTTGAAAATCTCAGAAGAGATTGTGAAAAGTTTAACGAGCCCGGAGTTTCACAAAAAACTGATTAACAACAAAATACATCTAATTTAATCCGCAAATTCCTTTAAAAACAAGGCTTAAAAACTAAAACTGAATGTTTTACGTACATAATAAAAGTTAAAACATACTTAAAAAAATCTCAATTGTAAAACACACGACATTTCAGCGTGAAATCTAGTCGTATCTTTGATAAACAGAATTAAAGCTCTTAAAAAATGAAAACAAAAACCCAAATTCTAAGCCTTTGCTTTTTAATTCCGCTTTTTATTTTACAGGCATGCGGACAAAATGCAAAAAAAGAAAATACAAAAACAGTAGTTATGGAAAATAAAATCAGTAAACCCGGAAATCCTTATTATTCGAATACAGACACCACGAAACTCAATGTAAGCAATGCCGAGTGGAAAAAAGTACTACCTGAAGATGTGTATGATGTAATGCGAAATGCTGACACCGAAAGGCCTTTTACCGGAAAATACTGGAATACAGATGAAAAAGGAACCTATTATTGTGCTTCGTGCGGTAATAAACTCTTTCGTTCCGGTGCCAAGTTTGCCAGCAGTTGCGGGTGGCCAAGTTTTTTTGAACAAGACAATAAAAACAGTGTAGTGTACAAAAAAGACAATTCTCTCGGGATGGAAAGACTTGAAGCACTTTGTGGCCGTTGTGGCGGACATTTAGGCCATTTATTTGATGACGGACCTGCACCAACCGGAAAACGCTATTGCATGAACTCAATTGCACTTGACTTTGTTCCTGATACTAAATAAAAACAAACATGAAAAATATATTCCTGATTACCATTTTCGCACTATCCTTAAACGGATTTGCGCAAGGCAATAAAGCAAAAACCGCCTCTAATTTAGAAACCATTACGCTTGGCGGAGGATGCTATTGGTGTGTTGAAGCCGTTTACGAAAATTTAGACGGAGTTAAATCTGTAGTTTCCGGTTTCTCCGGAGGAAAAGTGGCCAACCCAACTTATGAAGAAGTTTGCACCGGAACAACCGGTCATGCCGAAGTAGTACAAATTACATACGACAAAAACGTAACGGATATTAATGAGATTTTCAAGGTTTTCTTTACCGTTCATGATCCAACAACACTAAACCGACAAGGTGCAGATGTTGGAACCCAATACCGTTCTGTTATTTTTTATAAAAATGCCGAACAAAAAAAGGCTGCCGAAAGTATTATTGCCGAATTAAATAAAGCAAAAGTATACAGTAGTCCTATTGTAACAAAAGTAGAGCCCTTTAAAGCATTTTATAAAGCCGAGGATTACCATCAGAATTATTATGCAAACAATAAAAACCAACCGTATTGCAAAATGGTCATTCAGCCAAAAATCGAAAAATTTGAGAAAGTATTTAAAGACAAACTAAAAAAGAAATAATAGCTTTTTATATTGGTTAATAGTAGTTGCCGTCTATGAAAATAGACGGTTTTTTTTGTGATTTTTTTTGCCGCGAATTGCACGAATTATCACGAATTAAAATTAAACACTCTAAAGAAAAAAATTAGTGAACATTCGTGAAATTCATGGCAACTTTTTTTTCTCCAATAGCGATTCATATTTTTTGTACTTTGCAACATTAACCAAACCAAACCCGTAAAATGAAGCAATTATTATTATTCTTTGCCTTATTCACTATATTTTCCCAAGTTCATTCTCAGGAGAATCTGCCAACAGATTTTCTTTCAAAAGAATTTCATAAAGGCCGTCGGGAAGCTTTTCGAAACCTGATGCCTGCAAATTCTGTGGCTATAATTTTTTCTTATCCCGAAAGAGTTTTTTCAAAAGATATCAATTACAATTTTCATCAAAATCCGGATCTTTATTACCTATCCGGATATAAAGAACCTGATGCTGTTTTATTTATCTTTAAAGAACCACAAGGAACTGGTGAAACCTATAACGAATTGTTTTTTGTACGAGAAAGAAATGCCTCAAAAGAAACATGGACCGGAAGACGCTTAGGCGTTGATGGCGTAAAATCTAAACTGGGAATTGCTGCGGTTTACAACGGAAAAGATTTTAAAGATTTTGCTCTTGATTTTAAAAAATTCGACAAAATAATCTACGACAAAATACCAACTGATATTGGCAATGACAAAAGCGGATCTGATCTATCCGGATTAATAGAAGCCTTTAAGACAAAATCAGGAATTACAAAAGAGAAGGAAACTTTATCAACAGATCTTTTTACAAACATTACAAACACACTTCGAGAAATAAAAACTCCTGAAGAAATGGATTTGCTTCGTAAATCAATTAAACTTTCCTGCATTGCCCACAACGAAGTAATGAAAGCCGTTGGGCCAGATATGAGCGAAAATGAAGCCGACGGAATTCACGCGTACATTCACAGGCATTATGGTGCCGAAGGCGAAGGTTATCCGCCAATTGTAGGTGCCGGAGCAAACGGATGCATCTTACATTATGGAGAAAACAACAGCACAAAAATTGACAATCAATTATTATTGATGGATGTTGGTTCTGAGTATCACGGCTATTCTGCCGATGTTACAAGAACTATTCCGGCAACCGGAAAATTTACCGAAGAACAAAAAGCCATTTATCAACTGGTTTATGAAGCTCAGGAAGAAGTTTTTAAAATTTGCAAACCGGGAACCCCAATTCAGAATCTGAACCAAAAATCAAAGGAAGTTATTGCGGCAGGATTAATTAAACTGGGAATTATTACAGATCCTAAAGACGTTAAAATATATTATCCGCATGCCTGTTCACATTTTCTTGGTCTGGATGTTCATGATAAAGGAAATTATATGGGCAATCTAAAAGAAAATATGGTCTTGACAGTTGAACCGGGAATCTATATCCCGGCAAATAGCAAATGCGATAAAAAATGGTGGAATATTGGCGTTCGTATTGAGGATGATATTGCCATTACAAAAGATTCATATGAAAATCTATCCGCAGAATCTCCTAGAAAATGGCAGGATATCGAAAAACTATCTGCGCAAAAAAGCACTTTCAACGAAATGAAATTTCCTAAGATCTAAAGGTTTTTTACCACAAATTAAAGGATTAGAATGATTTTAAAATCGAATTCAGTTTGCCACGAATTTCACGAATCTACACTAATTAATTCGTGCTAATTCGTGAAATTCGTGGCAAAAATCATTTTTAATCCTTTTTAATCTGTAGCAAAAAAAATAAGGACAAATTTTCACGTACTTTGTATTCTTAAAATACTTAAAAATGAAAGCACTTACCTTCTCTTCTTTCGGGAATTCTGATGTTTTAGAATATATAGAAATTCCAAATCCGGAATTAAAAAGCGATGAGATTTTAGTTGAGATGAAAGCCATCGGATTAAATTTTGCCGATGTTTACAGACGAAAGGGAAATTATCACCTGAAAGGAAATCCGCCATTTATTGCCGGTTATGAAGGTGCCGGAATTGTAGTCGACAACAACAATCATCCCGAGTATAAAATTGGGGATCGCGTGGCTTTTGCCGATGTTCCTTTTGCAAACGCAGAACTGGTTGCCGTGAATATAAATCATGTTTTGCCGCTTCCCGAAGCTATTTCTTTTGAAACGGCTGCTGCTATTTTACTACAAGGTCTCACAGCTCATTATCTGGCAACCGATAGTCATAAAACTGCAAAAGGTGAAACCGTTTTAATTCATGCTGTTGCCGGAGGGGTTGGACAATTCCTGACTCAGATCAGCAAATTATTAGGAGCAAATGTTATTGGTTTAACCTCATCTCCTGACAAAGCAAAAGTTGCCATCGAACAAGCTGCAGATCATGTTTTTTTATATAATGAAGATTGGAAATCAGCTATTTTCAAAGTGATTCCAAATGGTGTTGATGTCGTTTACGATAGTATCGGAAGTACTTTAAAAGATAGCTTCGAAGTTACCAAAGAATGCGGGCAAGTGGTTTTCTTCGGAATGGCGGGCGGCGATCCTGAACCTGTAGACCCAAGAATGTTAATGGATACCTCAAAAACCTTAACAGGCGGTGATTTATGGAGTTACTTAAATTCTAAAGAAGAACGAATTAAAAGAGCCAATCAATTATTTACCTGGATTATCGAAGGGAAAATCAAACTTTCAGAACCAACCTTTTTTAAATTATCAGAAGGTAAACTAGCCCACGATTATCTGGAAAGCAGAAAGAGTACTGGAAAAATAATTCTGATTCCGTAAAAAATCCGGGCGTGTCACGCGTGGACAGTTTTCAGTCGCAGTTTTTTACTCAATCTTGTCATCCCGAGGAACGAGGGATCTCCGTTAGTAGCTCTACAAAGATTAGTGATTTTGATTGCGGAGTTTCTTGCGGAGATCCCTCGTTCCTCGGGATGACACAAAATGAGCATATAAATCCGTTTTTATATGCGTTTTCGCGAAGCGAATCCCTTTTATATGCGTACTTTACCGCAATCCCTTTGCGATCTCAAAGCAAAACAAAATACACATAAAGCCTTTGTGAACTTTGCGCAAAACCTTAGCGACCTTTGCGGTAAAATTCAATCCAAATAATTCAGTCCAATTTTACAAACTATCCACCTCAATTTTCGTCAATTCAGACAATTCTAAAATTCTCGCAACATCACTCTTATTCGCTACAAAAAACAAATAATTATCTCCGTGTGTATCGTAACTCATTAATTCAAAACCTTTCTTTTCTAAAGCCGACTGTATATAAGGAAACAAATCATGACTATAGGTTTCTTCCGGATAATCGAAATTAAGATCTTCTCCTATCATTTCTGAGATGAAAGCTTCTGCATCTTCCGGATCAAATTTCCAATCACTGTTCCATGCATCGATAATTTCAAAAAAAGCCCAATGCCCTTGTACTATTTCATGATATTCTGTATGACCTTTTTTAAAATTCTTCAAAAGCTTTTTTGATTGTTTCTGAACCAATTTTTCCTCAATATCTCCTCTGGAAACCAATTTTATAAACTCTTCGAAGGTTTCCTGCGTAACTTCAAGCTCTTCCGGCAGTAAATTTTCCTGTGAAGGGAGCTCAATACTTTCCGGTAATTCGATTTCAAGATATTGAGAAATGCCTTGTAAAATCCTTTCAAACTCTTTGAAACCTATTTTCTGAATATCATTTTTTGGATCCTTTATATCAATCGATTCTGCTTCTAATATTCCTTTTGTATAATCCAGAAAATAACTATTGTTGTATACAATTCTAAAATCATTTGTCTCTAAACTATTCGTACAACAAAAAAAGATCATAAAATTATGCAAAACATGTTTCAGGTACTTTTTTGCTTCCGGAGTGGGCTCTGTATAAAACTGAATATGTATATAATCGTATTCTAGTTCTTCAAGCATTTGTTCTTCAGAAACGGGCCCTATATTAATCTTTTTATATATTTCGTTTAAAACTTCGTAGGCGTTTTTAAAACCGCTTTTCCCGATCTCAGCCTTTCCTTCTTCATGATCGAACGAAGTTGGAAATGAATATAAACTCACAGAAATCGTATCATGAACACCTTTCATTTTAAACTCAAAACTACTAATATCATTATACAATTTCGAATAAATAGCGTTTATCACATCAAAAGAAATGATTGATTTGGGATCGTTGTTTCTACCAAAGAAATTAGAAAAGAAGTCTTTTATCAAAATATATTATTTTAAAGTTTCTGCTATCATCAAAGCACATTTCTCACCATCAATTGCTGCCGAAATAATTCCACCAGCATAACCCGCTCCTTCTCCGCAAGGATACAAACCTTTTATTTGCAGATGTTCGTAAGTAATTGGATCTCTTGGAATACGAACCGGAGATGACGTTCTGCTTTCCGGCGCGTGTAAAATTGCTTCATTGGTTAAATAACCTCGCATTGATTTTCCGAATTCTTTAAAACCTTCGCGTAAAATCTGCGATAAAAATCCCGGAAAAACCTGTCCCATTTCAACCGAAGTTGTTCCCGGAACATACGACGTTTTCGGAATATCTGCAGAAACTTTATTTTGAGTAAAATCGATCATTCGCTGTGCCGGAACTCTTTGAGTTTGTCCCGCCAAATGCCACGCTTTTTGCTCTATACTTTTTTGAAATTCCATTCCGGCCAAAGCTCCAAATTTTGCAAAAGGTTTAAAATCTTCTAATTTCAATTCGATTACAATTCCTGAATTTGCCGTAACCTGATCCCGTTTTGAGGGTGACCAGCCGTTTGTAACCACTTCACCCGGACTTGTCGCGCAAGGCGCAATTACCCCTCCCGGACACATACAAAACGAATACATTCCGCGGCCGTTTACCTGTTTTACGATAGAATATGGTGCCGGCGGTAAATGTTCTCCGCGATAGTCGCAACTGTACTGAATACTATCAATTAATTGTTGGGAATGTTCTGCACGAACGCCCAAAGCAAAAGGTTTGGCTTCGATAAAGATTTTCTTTTTATCTAATAACTCAAAAATATCCCTTGCCGAATGTCCGGTTGCCAAGATCAATTTACTAGCCAGAATCTTGTCTCCGTTTTGAGTAACAATTCCTTCAACCTCATTATTCTTTACCAGAATATCCGTTACTTTTGTATCAAACAAAACCTGACCGCCAAACTCGATGATTTTATTTCGAATATCTTCAATGATTTTAGGCAGCTTATTGGTTCCGATATGCGGATGTGCTTCTACCAGAATATCTTCTGAAGCGCCAAAAGCTACCAGGAGTTCTAAGATTCTGGTTACATCGCCACGTTTTTTAGAACGGGTATATAATTTTCCGTCAGAATAGGTTCCTGCTCCGCCTTCGCCAAAACAATAATTAGAATCTTCATTTACGATATGTTCTACATTTATCGCTTTTAAGTCACGTCGGCGTCCACGAACATCTTTTCCGCGTTCGATTACAATTGGCTTTAAGCCTAATTCAATTAATTGCAAAGCCGCAAAAAGTCCGGCAGGACCCGCTCCAACTACAATTACTTCCTGAGCCGAAGAAACGTCCTTATATATAGGTAGCTCTATTTTAGTTTCCTGAAAGGTTTCGCCTTGCAAATAAATGATTACTTTCAGATTGATTTTTATCGCTTTTTGGCGTGCATCAATAGATCTTTTTAAAATAGTAATATGTTGAATTTCCTTAGGAGAAACCTTTATTTGTTTAGACAAATAGTCTTTTAGCAACAATTCGTTTGCTGCTATTTCCGGCGTTACCTGAAGTAAAAGTTCTCTTGGCATTTTATTTTATTTAATCAATTAGCTTTTCTATTTATGAAAAGAACATGCAAAAATACTATTTTGAACTGACTTTATATAATTAACCGCAAAGTGCGCAAAGTTTTTTTAAAGGTATGGTTTTACAAAAACCTAAAGTTCGCAAAGCTTTGTGTTGATCTAGCCTTGCGAACTTTGTATTTTCTATGCGTAAAGAAAAATTAAATCTTAGCACACTTTGCGGTTAATAATGTAGCAACTTTTCTCCTCTTCCTAAAATCTTTACTATTTATTTTAAGATTTCTTTTAAGAGCAGTTAGACGCACTGCTGTGCGTCTCTACAAAACAAAAACTTAGAACCTTAGCATCTCAGAACCTCAGAACCTTTTTTTAAAAAAGACTTTGTACCTTTGCACCTCTGAACCTTTGCACCTCTAAAAAAATGTCTAGAAAAATAAAATTGATTTGGGATTTTCGTGGTCCGGCTTCTGCAAAAACAGCTGAACATCACGAAATTCATTTGAAAGAATATATCGCGATTGAAAAATTGCCTTTAAATATTACAGGATTTAAAATCGTAAACGAAATGCATGCGACAGCTTTTATGGTCGTTACCGATGAAAATATGATTCAGGTACGTGATGCTTTAAAACCGCATCGTGGGGAAGTGTATTCTGAAGAGTAATTTAGTCGCAGTCTCAGTTTTCAGTCTCAGCAAAAACTGTAAACTGAGACTGTAAACTTTCTTTAATTCGCAACTTCACTAATAAACTTAATTCGCATTAGGCGCAATTCATCAATATCATAATCACCATCGAATTCTTTAAGGGCGTCTTCGATTTTATCTGATTCTGATTCCATAAAATAATCGTGAATTTCTTCTTGCTGATCATCATCCAGCATGTCATCAACCCAATATTTGATATTGAGTTTTGTACCGGCATAAACGATTTGTTCCATCTCTTTGATCAGAGCATCCATCGAAAGTCCTTTTGCAGAAGCAATATCGCTTAATGGCAATTTTCGATCTATATTCTGAATAATATATAATTTATTTGCGGAGTTTACTCCGGTCGATTTTACAACCAGATCATCCGGACGAATAATATCATTATCTTCAACGTAACGACTGATTAAGGCTACAAAATCATTACCATATTTCTTGGCTTTTCCTTCACCAACACCGTGAATATTATATAACTCGGTTAAAGTAATCGGATATTTTAAAGCCATATCTTCAAGGGAAGGATCCTGAAAAACAACAAATGGAGGAACTCCCAGTTTTTTGGCTACTTTTTTACGTAGCTCGCGCAACATTGTCATTAAAACTTCATCAGCAGTTCCTGATGATTTTGCTGCGGTTACGATTGCTTCATCTTCAGATTCATTGTATTCATGATCTTCAGACATCATAAAGGAAACTGGTTTTTTTATAAAATTCAAACCTTCTTTAGTGATCTTAACCACGCCATAAGTTTCTATATCCTTAGATAAATATCCGGCAACAAGAACTTGTCTCAATAATGCCATCCAATATTTTTCATCGTGATCTGAACCTGAACCAAAAAAAGATTGTGTATCTGTTTTATGTGCTTTAATTACTGCATTTATTCTACCTATTAAAGTAAAGACAATTTCTTTAGACTTATATATGTGTTTAGTGTCGCGAACGATTTCCAACAATTTCACAGCCTGATCTTTCGCTTCAACTTTAGTTTTAGGATTACGAACGTTGTCATCCATGTCTGCACCTTCACCGGTTTCACTGTCAAATTCTTCACCAAAATAATGCAACAAGAATTTTCGGCGTGACATTGAAGTTTCGGCGTAAGCCACCACTTCCTGCAACAAAGCAAAACCTATTTCTTGTTCTGCTACCGGTTTTCCGGACATAAATTTCTCCAGCTTTTCTACATCTTTATAAGAGTAATAGGCCAGACAATGTCCTTCACCGCCATCACGTCCGGCACGACCTGTTTCCTGATAATAACTTTCGAGTGATTTTGGAATATCGTGATGAATTACAAAACGAACATCGGGTTTATCAATTCCCATTCCGAAAGCGATTGTTGCTACAACCACATCTACGTCTTCCATCAGGAACATATCCTGATGTTTGGCCCGGGTTTTAGCATCTAAACCTGCGTGATAAGGCACGGCACTGATTCCGTTTACTTGTAAAACTTCGGCAATTGACTCTACTTTTTTACGGCTTAAGCAGTAAATAATTCCTGATTTGCCTTTATGTTGTTTGATAAACCGGATAATATCCGATTCTATATTTTTAGTTTTTGTACGAACTTCGTAGTATAAGTTGGGTCTGTTGAATGAAGCTTTGAAAGTATTAGCATCAGACATGTCCAGGTTTTTAAGAATATCCTCCTGAACTTTTGGAGTTGCAGTTGCAGTAAGTCCAATAATAGGCACTTGTCCTAATTGTTTGATAATATTTTTCAGGTTTCGGTATTCCGGCCTAAAATCATGGCCCCATTCTGAAATACAATGTGCTTCATCAATAGCAACGAATGAAATAGGCACACTTTGTAAAAAGGCTACGTATTCTTCTTTAGTCAGGGATTCCGGCGCTACATATAACAGTTTTGTCAAACCAGAAGTAATATCTTTTTTTACTTGTGCAATTTCTGTTTTTGTGAGAGAGGAATTTAACACATGCGCAATTCCGTTTTCTGAAGAAAGGCTTCTGATGGCATCAACCTGGTTTTTCATCAAAGCAATTAAAGGAGAAACAACGATAGCTGTTCCGTCCTGAATTAAAGCGGGTAATTGATAACAAAGAGACTTTCCTCCGCCAGTAGGCATAATTACAAAAGTATTCTTTTTACTTAAGATACTTGTAATGACTTGCTCCTGCAAGCCCTTAAATTGGCTAAAGCCGAAATACTTCTTTAATTCCTTGTGTATTTCAATTTCGTTTGAATTCATTCTTTATATTAATGGTATTTTGTATAAATTTGCAACACATAAAGATACAACTTTCTTTTATACATACAAATTTTAAATATTCTGTTTTGATCACAAAAGAAAATATATTGGCCATCGCCAAGAAAACCATACTCTCTGAAAGTGAAGCAATTACAAAGCTAATTGATTTTTTGGACGAAAATTTTTACGAAGCAACCCAGCGTATTTATGAAACCAAAGGCCGATTGATCGTTACGGGCATCGGAAAAAGTGCCATTATCGCTCAAAAAATGGTGGCTACATTTAACTCTACCGGAACTCCATCTATGTTTTTGCATGCCTCAGAAGCCATTCATGGTGACTTGGGAATGATACAGAATGATGATATCATTATCTGCATTTCAAAAAGCGGAAACAGCCCCGAAATAAAAGTTTTAGTTCCATTATTAAAACGCTTTGGAAACACATTAATTGCCATAACAGGAAACATAACTTCATTTTTAGCAAAAGGTTCAGACTATGTTTTGAATACAACGGTTGAAATGGAAGCTTGTCCGATAAATTTAGCACCAACAAACAGTACCACAGCTCAACTGGTTATGGGCGATGCCCTTGCAGTTTGTTTGATGGAAATGCGTGATTTTAAACCGGAAGATTTTGCAGTTTATCATCCCGGCGGGGCTTTAGGAAAAAAATTATTGCTTCGCGTAAAAGACATGATTGAACATTCGTTAAAACCAATGGTTACTCCGGAAACTTCAGTTAAAAAAGTTATTTTTGAGATCTCAGAAAAAAGATTAGGCGTAACTGCGGTAATCGAAAATGACAAAATAATTGGAATTATTACCGATGGAGACATCCGAAGAATGCTAAATGACGTAGATACTATTGCTGACTTAACTGCAAAAGATATTATGTCAAAAAATCCTAAAACAGTATCTTCGGAGACTATGGCGGTTGACGCCTTAAATATTTTAGAAGATTTTTCAATAACGCAACTGATTGTTGCAGATAATGGCGAGTACAAAGGAGTCTTACATTTACATGACATTTTAAAAGAAGGAATAGTATAATGGCAAAAAAAAACCTTGGCGAGATGTCATTTTTAGATCATCTTGAAGAATTAAGATGGTTACTGGTTAGAAGTACAATTGCAATTTGTATCATGGCATTTTTCACTTATTTTATAAGTGATTATCTATTTGATCAAATTATTTTAGGTCCAATAAGACCAACTTTCTTTACTTATCGCTGGTTTTGTGATTTATCACATCAATTAGGATTTGCTGACAGTATTTGTATTACTGAATTAAACTTCATTATTCAGAATACCGAAATGGAAGGCCAGGTAAACATCTTTGTATGGATGTGTCTTTTGGCAGGATTTATTCTAAGTTTTCCTTACATTTTGTGGGAAATCTGGAAATTTATCAGCCCTGCTTTATATGAGAAAGAACGTAAAAATGCAAAAGTATTTATCTTCACTTCTTCGATGCTTTTCTTTTTAGGAGTATTGTTTGGGTATTATGTCGTAATTCCGATGTCGGTAAATTTCGTAGCCACTTTCTCCGTGAGTGATATCGTAAAAAATCAATTTACGCTTGAATCTTATATGGGAATGGTAAAAACAAGTATTCTGGGTAGTGCTATCTTTTTTGAATTGCCAATTGCCATTTATTTCTTAACCAAACTTGGATTAGTAACTCCTGTTTTTTTAAGAAAATACTGGAAATATGCCGTAGTAATTATCTTGATTATCGCAGCAATTGTAACTCCTCCCGACGTAGTAAGCCAAACTATTGTAGCAATACCAATGTTGCTTATTTATGAAGTGAGTATCCTGATCTCAAAGATTGTTTATAGAAATAAATTAAAAGAAAATGTCTGATATCATACAGGAATTTAACGACTATCGTTCTAAAATGAACGAAAAATTATTAGCTGACAATAACAAAATTGTGAAGCGAATCTTTAATCTTGACACTAACGCTTATGCACCCGGAGCTCTTGATGTAAAAACAAAAGAACTTTTAGGTTTAGTAGCATCTGCCGTTTTACGTTGTGATGATTGTGTAAAATATCACTTAGAAACCAGCCATAAAGAAGGCGTTACCAAAGAAGAAATGATGGAAGCAATGGGAATCGCAACTCTTGTTGGAGGAACAATTGTAATTCCGCATTTAAGAAGAGCTTACGAATTCTGGGAAGCTTTAGAAGAAGCCGAAACTAAATAATTGTTAATACGCTTATTTGTTGAATCGTTTATTCGTTAATTTGTGGCGAATAAACGATTCGAACGTTTAAACGATTAAACTTAAAAAATGAAATTAAGAGCCGATAATTTAATCAAAACCTATAAAGGTCGCAGCGTTGTAAAAGGAATTTCTGTTGAAGTAAATCAAGGAGAAATTGTGGGACTTTTGGGTCCGAATGGTGCCGGAAAAACAACTTCGTTCTACATGATTGTGGGGTTGGTAAAACCAAATTCAGGAAACATTTATCTGGATGATTTGGACATTACTGATTATCCTATGTACAAACGCGCCCAACAAGGAATTGGTTATTTAGCACAAGAAGCTTCTGTTTTTAGAAAATTAAGTATTGAAGATAATATTCTGAGTGTTTTGCAATTGACTAAACTATCAAAACAGGAACAGATTGCAAAAATGGAAAGTTTAATTGAAGAATTTAGCTTAGAACATATTCGTACTAACCGAGGGGACTTACTTTCGGGAGGAGAACGTCGTCGTACCGAAATTGCCCGTGCTTTAGCAACTGATCCGAAGTTTATTTTATTAGATGAACCTTTCGCCGGAGTTGACCCTGTTGCGGTTGAGGATATCCAGAGAATTGTTGCCCAGTTAAAAAATAAAAATATCGGAATTCTAATTACCGACCACAACGTTCAGGAAACTTTAGCCATCACCGATAAAACATATTTAATGTTTGAAGGAGGAATTCTAAAAGCCGGAATTCCGGAAGAATTAGTAGAAGACGAAATGGTCCGTCGTGTATATTTAGGTCAAAACTTCGAACTTCGTAAAAAGAAACTTGAATTTTAAGAAAGTATACAGTCGCAGTTTTTAGTTTCCAGTTTTTCCGGGACTGAAATCAGGATTGAAAACAGCAAAGGATGATACCACAAAAACCAACCCAGCAAGACTATAACAATTGGCATAACGATCCGGATAACTGGCATTTGGGTATGTTTTATTATAACAAGGAAGACAAAAGAATGTTTGTTCCTAAGAAATTAAAATGGGCTGGTTTTACCATTAATTTTGCAAATCCACTAGCAATCCTTATTACAATCGCTTTTCTTTTTTTCATGTATACGCCTACACAGCTTAAGTAAAAAATTTTCAGTTGCAGCTACAGTTTTCACTGAGACTGTAAACTGCGACTGATACTAAAACTACTCTACTGTTATAAACTGCAATTGTTCTAAATCTCCGTTATAAATATTAACATCTACCCGATGTTTAATTCCCGGTAATGATGCTTTTTCTGTAAATTGCCAAAAAAGCCAATCGTCTTCAATTTTTTCTCTGTAAAAATTGTAGTTGGCAATCCAAAACAAATATTCTCCGAATTCTTCTTTCAAAAAATCACTATAATATCGTTCGCCTGTATAGATTATAGGACGTACCTGATAATGTGCTTCTACTTTGTTCAGCCAGCGCTTCAGGCCTTTTTTCAAACTATCCAAAGGTTGGTTCTTAGGCAATCTTTCGATATCTAAAACCGGAGGCAGATCACCTTTTTGTAATTTTACTGTTTTAATAAAAAGATTTGCCTGCTCTATAGAGTTTTCATTTGGTCGGTAATAATGATAGGCTCCACGTATCATTTTATGCTCTTTAGCACCTTCCCAATTTTTTTTAAATTGCCTGTCAACTCTGTCATTCCCTGCAGTTGCACGAACAAAAACAAATTGAACAGGATATTTTTCTTCTAAAACTTCAACTTCGTCCCATTGTACTTTGCCCTGAAATTCAGACACGTCAATACCAAATACTTTTCCTTTATGGTTTTCAAGAACCTGGATATTTCTCACATCCGAAAGATGTTTATCAACCGCATCTTCATCTAAAACCTTATTTGATTTGAAGCCAAGATAATACGACAGTCCATCACGATAATGATAAACTGCTGCAAAAAAAAGCAATACAAAAAAAGAATAAATAATGAAACGAATTGTTCTTACTAAAATCGATTTTTGAGGTTTCGCTTTTCGGGTATAAGAAGTTCGTCTTGTTGTTTTTCTGGCCATTAAAATAAAACTACTTTTTCAGAAACATATTATTAACAACCGACAACAACACATAAAAAATGATGATTAACGGAATTGCTATGTATTGAAGCGACACTACCAATACCAAAGAAATCAATAAAAATATTATTTGAAGAACATTATCCTTTACATTAAATTTCTTGATTTTTAAAGCAAACAACGGAATTTCAGCATTCAAAATATAAGCGCTACACAACGTAATTGCTAATAAAACCCATTGATTCGTTAGAATTTCTAACATCAGTAAAGAATCTGAAAATTTTAAAACCAAAGGTAAACTCAAAATAAAAAGTGAATTTGCCGGTGTTGGCAAACCAATAAAGGAATCCGTTTGACGTGTATCAATATTAAAATTAGCCAATCTGTAACAAGATCCTAAAGTCACTATAAATCCTAAAAATGGGATGGCCGGATTTGTGCCTAATTCATGTGCACTGTTTAGAAACAAACTATACATCACAAAACCTGGCGCAACACCGCTGGTTACCATATCCGCCAAAGAATCTAACTGTAAACCAAGCGGACTTGAAACTTTGAATAATCGGGCGAAAAAACCATCAAAAAAATCAAAAAAGATTCCTAAACAAACAAAGTAAAAAGCCAATTCGTAATTAGAAGAATCACCCGTTTCTATAGCTTTAGAAATAAAAACAACTGCGATACAACCACAAAACAAATTGATTAATGTGATTAAATTAGGAATGTGCTTTTTAATATTCATGATTTTAAATTTTGATAGTTTCAACCACAAATTTCGCATAATAAGTGACAATTTATACTATTAGTACAAAAAAATTATACCATTGGTACTAATAAAGATTACTAAAACACACATAAAGCAAATAGCTGTATAAGTAGTGATATATAAAAGCTCTTTTTTAATTGAAATCCCCACTTTCGCATTATTTCTCAAAAGGAATAAATTTGCTGAGTAAAATATTATATTTTTGGTAAAAATTAAAACAGACTTCGGTTTGCTAAAAAATATCCGTTGAAGAAAATCTTTGTGTTTTTATTATGTTGGAGTTGTACGTTACAGTATGCGCAAACCGTTCGAAAGTATTCGAATGAATTTATGAATATTGGTGTCGACGCAGCTGCATTAGGAATGTCTAGCGCAGTTGTTGCTTCTACAAATGATGTCAATTCTGTATACTGGAACCCTGCAGGTTTAACGAATCTTGAAGATCATCAGTTGTCTTTAATGCACGCCAATTATTTTGCGAATATTGCGCAATACGATTATATAGGTTATGCAAGCCCAATTGATGACAGAAGTGCCTGGGGAATTTCTATGATTCGATTTGGTGTTGATGATATTATGGACACCACGCAACTAATCGACAATCAGGGAAATATTGATTATAACCGGATTAGTCTGTTCTCAACTGCAGATTATGGTTTCACTTTTTCTTATGCAAGAAGATTGCCTGTTGAAGGACTTCAATACGGAGTAAACGCAAAAATAATTCGAAGAATAATTGGAAAATTTGCGAATTCCTGGGGATTTGGGTTTGACATTGGGCTTCAGTTTGAACGAAATAACTGGAAATTTGGATTGATGCTTCGCGATATTACAACGACTTATAATGTATGGAATATTGATGAAGAAGAATATGCAAAAATAGCCAATGCAATTCCGGGAGAAAACAATGAATTACCGGAAAGTACTGAAATCACTTTGCCAAAAGCACAATTAGGGGTTTCAAGAAAGTTTGACTTTCATAATGATTACAGTCTTTTAGTCGCAACTAATTTGAATATGCGTTTTGAACAAACCAAAGATATCATCTCATCAAAAATAGTCAGTATTGATCCGGCAGTAGGATTTGAATTTGGATATACAGAACTTGTGTTTTTAAGAGCCGGAGCAGGTAATTTTCAGAATGTAACACAATTAGACAATACTGAAAAACTGAATTTTCAGCCTAATATTGGACTGGGATTTAAATATAAAGGTGTTCAGATCGATTATGCTTTAACTGACTTAGGCAATCAAAGTACCGCTTTGTACTCAAATATTTTTTCTTTAAAAGTAGATTTAGGTATCTTTAGATAAAATTTCAAAATCATAAACTTCTTAAAATTTTAAATCATGAAAAATGTCATTTTAAAAAAAACACTTTTTAGTTTACTATTATTACTAAGTTTTATTGGTTTTAGCCAAAGTTTACCTTTATCGAAAGACGCAAAAATAAGCGTCATCACTTGCGGATTAGGTAATGAAACGTATTCTTACTTTGGCCATACGGCAATACGGGTTGCCGATCCCGGGAATAATATTGATGTTGTATTTAATTACGGTGCGTTTGATTTTTCTACCCCAAATTTTGTTGCAAAATTTGCTAAAGGTGATTTACAATATTTTGTAGTAGTTCACTCTTTTTCAGATTTTATAAACGATTATACAAATGAGAAAAGAAGTGTTTTTGAGCAGGAACTTCTTATTTCTCAAGAGTCAAAACAAAAGCTTTTTGACAATTTAAATACCACTTTAGCATCTGAAGATCGTTATTATACTTATAAATTTATTGATAAAAACTGTACTTCGATGGTCGTTGACATTATCAATACATCTCTAAATGATACTGTTATTACGAAAAAAGGAGATACTGATAAAACATACAGATCTATTTTATTCCCTTATTTTGACGGACATTTTTATGATCAGTTAGGCACCAGTATTATTTTTGGAACAAAAGTAGATCAATTGGGAACTAAAATTTTCCTTCCTTTTGAATTAAAAAACAGCTTAGAAAAAACTACTTATCAAAATCACCCTTTGGTAAGCAAGACTAAAACGCTGCTTAGTTTTGAGAAAGAAACTCCAGCTTCTTGGTGGAATAATGTCTATACTTATCTCCTTATTCTTGCTTTTGTTGTTTTAGTGCACAATAAAATAGTGGATAAAATCTATCTTTTGGTTCTATCTTTTATGGGCATCTTTTTTGTGGCTGTTGGATTTTATTCCTTTCACCAGGAACTGGCGATGAATTATAATGTACTTTTATTTAGTCCGCTATTATTGGTTTTGATTTTTCTTTCCGTTATTAAAAATAAAAGATGGACCTATCGATTTGCGGTATTACATTTACTGTTTTTAATCATTTACGGGATTTTCATGATCAACAAAGCACACTTTTTAATTGTGTTACCGCTGATCATTACCAGTGGATTCGTTTTAGTGAGAGTGGCGATTCGAAATAAAAAACGTATCCCGATTATCATCTAGATATTATTGTCCGCGGTAGAATAGAACGGTTGTAATCGTTTTGAAAGTGATACTCAAATCAAGAAATATACTGCGGTGCTTGATGTAGTACAAATCATACTGCAGTTTTATTAAGCTTTCTTCAATAGATTCGCCATAAGAATAATTAACTTGTGCCCAACCGGTAAGTCCTGGTTTTATTACATGTCTTGTTTCGTAAAAAGGCATTACACGGGCTATTTCCTCAACAAAATAAGGCCGTTCAGGTCTTGGTCCAATTACAGCCATATCGCCAATTAAAACATTAAAAAACTGAGGCAATTCATCTATTCTTGACTTACGCATCATTTTTCCAAAGGGAGTAACTCGTTTATCGTTTGAGGTGGCAAAAACAACCCCATTTGACTCGGAGTTTTCAACCATAGTTCTAAACTTATAGATTTTAAAAATGATTCCGTTTTTACCTACACGTTCCTGCGTGTAAAACAATGGTCCTTTATTTGCAAAAAGATTTCCAGTAAAAATTAAAGGAATAAAAAGAATACAAACTAGCAGTCCCGCAAAAGAAAACAAAAACTCCATAGAGCGTACTAAAAACAAATAAAGCTTATTATTATTACTTCGGCTGAAGGGGAAAAACCGATAAAAATCCCTGGCAATATAATGCACCGGAATACGCTGGGTTTTACTTTCATAAACCTGTGTGTATTCTCTAATAATATTACCTGATTCTAATAAGTGAAGTAACTGTTGGTATAAATCGGCTGTAATTCCGTCTGTTTTTTGGGAAGCTATTACAATTTCAGAAACTTGATTTTTGATTACAAAAGTTTCCAAATCGTTCTTTTTTACCTCTTTTACATAATGAAAACCTGAGTCTTCTTTAGAAACCGAATCTGAATTTACAAAACCTATAATTTTGTAATGCGGATCAACACTTTCGAGTCCCAGAACCAGTTCCTCAACCTGATTTTGATCACAAATTAAAACTACACTTTGAGAAAATCGATGTGACGCCAGAAAATAAACATAAAACATGCGCCATAGCAAAAGGGTGATAAGGATTGTAAAATAAAAAATGACAATAACCAAACGCTGCTTAGGCAATTCCGGAGATAAAACGGGTGTAAATAAATAAGCCAGACTTGAGGCTGTCGCAGTAAAAATTACACTTTGAAGAATTTGTAACTGATTACTTGCCACCTGTAGATTATACATTTCGAATATGACACCGAAAACGTATACATAACTAAGAAGTAAAATGATACTTAAAAAATTACTGGAATCAAAAACGAAGTAATGATAATCAAATGCTATGCTTAAGATATATAAAGCTGATAAAATAAAAATTACATCAAAAACAAGAAGTAATATTCTTCTTTCCGAGATTTCGAAATGCATTTTGTTGTTAGAAAACATTTATTCAACTTTGTTTAGGGGCTTAAACTTGAAGCAAATGTATCATAAAAAATTAGATTTTAGCCTAATGAATTTTCTGCTTTTTCAGGAATTTTAACCTGTACAAAAAGCAGTGACAATGCATATACAAAAGCCGGAGCTGCAGTTCGCATTGCTGCATGATTTACAGTCAATAACCAAAAGACGAAAAAAGATAAAAAATACAGATGCTGCCTGTTATTTATATAAACAATAAAAGGGGTTAAAAAAAGTATCAGAAGGCCAAAAACACCAAATAAACCATGCTCACTCAACATACGGGTAATCTCGTTATGTGAAGCGGCTTCTTCACCAAAAGTTTCTTTACGAATATGTTTACCCATTCCCGCTCCCACTCCCAAAATCGGATTATCCATAAAAAGTGCCAGCTCTTCATCCATAATTTCTTCTCTTCCTCCTAAACGATCTTTTTTGACTCTTCCCGCAGCATCCTGATTTGCATAACGTTTTTGTATAAGACCTTTGGTCTGAAAGGAAGAATAAGCCCAAACTCCTGAAGCCATTAAACCTGTTAAAATAAAGACTAATACAAATTTGCTTTTACCTTTTGCATTTGAATAAACATACAGAAGGAATAAAAGACAAACAATCATTACCACAGCTGTTATAACTCCTCCTCTCGAAAAAGTAACAATACCTCTATAGGTTATAAACAATAACAAAATACCATTTAAAACCATCATTTTTTTTGATTTTGAGAACAGTATTAATTGTGTAAAAAATACGAACATTCCTAAACCCAAAGCGGTAGAAACCTGATTTGGACCAAATCCTCCTGAGGTTTCAAAATTAGATTGTGTCCCTGTTACTACATCTCTGACACTAGGATTAAATAAAAACAAATATACTGTTGTACTAACTATTGGTAATCCCATCGCAACTAATACATTTTGTAAATCAGAAAATAAAATTCTTCTTTTAAACATATAGATAGAAGATATAGCCAAACATAGCGGTCCTGATAAATTAAAAACCAATGACTTTTTAATATCAATAGAAGGATTAAAGACAGTAGACGTAATTAAAATACCCGGAACTAATAAAATCAGGAAAAACCAATATACAAATGCTTTTGTAGAAAAATTACTATATATCATACCCAGTAGCATGAAAAAAATTACATTGACCTTTACAAATTCGTTATTAAAATTACCTGATGTCATTCGTAAGAAAACCTCAACTCCAACTAAATACGCTGCAACTAAAAGAACTTCATTATTTCTGTTCTTCGTTCGATAAACAATAAAAAAACCAGCAACCGGAATTAAAAGAGCATATATTTTTGATAAAAAAGGAACAGCAAAAACAGCTAAAGCAATTACTGCATGAATTATTAGCAGAAAACTATAGGATAATTTTGTGTTTCTCATTTTTTGTTTGTTGTTTTAAACGGTAAAAATAGTCAAAGATTTCGACCATAAAAGATACTCTTTGATAATAGTTGTTTCGCTAAAATTTAACTGAACATTATTGTACAAAGCTGTGGCTAATTCCTCTCTGTATTCTTTCTCAACGATTAGTTTTTTAAGTGCTTCAACAAATTCAGTAAGATTATCTGATTCTACAAGTAAACCTTCTTTTTCAGAAGTAATTATTTTTGAAATTTCGCCAACATTTGTTGCCACTACAGGTAACTTATATATTCCATATTCTAAAATTGCTAACGGAAGACCTTCTGAAAGAGATGACAGAACAGCAATTTGGCATTGTTGTAATGCAGAACCTACATTATCAGTTGTTCCATAGAGGAAAACAGTGCTGAGAAGTTCTAAATCAGCAATCTTTTTTTTCAATCTGTGAGAATATGAGTCTTCAAAGTCTTTTCCAAACAAATGAAAAGTCCAATCTGGAAATTTATCCTTTATCAGGTTTACTGCATCTATCAATAATTCATGATTTTTTTGCGGACGCAGATTAGCGACACAAATAATTCTTTTTCCTTCGGCTCCATTCAGGAAAAATACCTCTTTTGAAACAGGCGAATCGACTATAAAATTAGGGAAGTAGATAACATTTGAACACAACAGGTATGATTTTGCCCAGTCTTTCAGGGCTGTATTAACAGAGATAATACCGGCAAAAAAAAATGATCCAAGTTTTAAACCGAGGCTTTTTCGAGAAGATAAATTCTGTGAAATACCATAATGATCATGCCAGATGATTTTAATTTTTGGTAAAGTCAGCTTTGTTAAAACGGCAATAAAAAAGGAAGAACTATGTGCATGAATAACATCAACCTTATTGTTTTTTAAATATTTGCGCAATTTAAAAACAGCCTGAAAATCTATTGTTTTCTTTTTCTTCAAAAATAAATAAGAAACATCTTTATTGATTTGATTCAATAACAATCCCTCTTTTCGCGATACAATTAAACCTGAAAATGCTATTTTCTCAGATAATGCATTCGCATAATTAACCGCCATACGTTCTGCCCCGCCTGCTTCTAAAGAATCTATAATTTGTACAATTCTCATTTTGACAATAGCTTTTTAATTTCGGCTTCAAAAACATCAGTCGTGTAATTTTGTGACCATTCGAGAGCTAATCGACTTTTATTCAAAAAAGTTTTTTCATCACTCAGAATTTCGTTTATGTGATTTGTGTCTTTCTCTAAATCCATTTCTAATAAAATACCTCTCTTACCATAATCCAGCATAAAAGGAACACAGGATACTTTACTTGCAACAGGGACACATCCCCAAAACATTCCTTCTGCAATAGCTTTTGGCCATCCTTCACTTTTAGATGGTAAAATAACAAAATGACTCTTTTGATAGGCTTTTTTTAGTGTTTCACGATTTTGATTTCCTTGTAAAGTTATATGGTTTTCGAGATTATTTATTTGAATATAGTTTTCAAGATAGCTTCTTTCCGTCCCTTCGCCATATAAGTTCAGGTTTATTTTGTAACCTTTTTTTATTAATTCATGAACTAGTTTAATACTGTATATTGGATTTTTACCTGAAACTAAACTTCCCACAAAAATGAATTCTATTGTATTATTGAAACTTGTTTTTTGGGTAATTTCTTTTTCAGATCCGGAATACGTAGCAGTAAAAAAAGGTTTAATGTTTTCGGACTGATTATTCCAATTTCCATAAACCAGGACTTTCATGTTACGGGTTAAAAAAGTATTATTTAAAATCCATTTTTGTACTTTGTATGTAAAAGGCTGTTTACTTTGTGGGTCCCAATTTCCGGCATATTTTGCTGTTTTAGGTTTACGCGGAAAAAATACCTGAACAAAACACGCCAGTAAACCTACATTTCCCGGACAGCGCAAATGAATATGATCGGCATTTTTCATTGCTTTAAACAAAACTGAAACATTATAAAAACCAGAGAAAAAAGATTTCAGAACATTTGAAAAAGAGGTCAAACTAAAGTCTGTCAGCCTGAAATGTTTTTTGACAGGGAATGGAATTTCCGCAATCAAAAGGCTATTCTCTTTTTCCCAAACCGGACAACAAAAAATAAGTTCATCACTAAATTTTTCTAAAACGATGAGCTCATTCACGTAAGGGCTATAAGCAAATGGAATTTGATTTTTATAAATCAATGGTGCCGATGAAACAATTAATAATTTCATTAAATATATCCTTTTGAGCCCTTTTGAGAAATTATTATAGCCGGAACACCTAATGCTACAGAGTTATCAGGCAAGGAATCTTTTACCATTGAGCAGGCTCCAATTAATACATTATTGCCAATATTAATTTTACCGGCCACTACTGTATTTGCTCCAATATATACATCATTACCTAAAATCGGAGTTCCTCGTTTTTCATTATAGCCTGATACACCAATTGTGACTCCTTGTGAAATGTTACAATTATTTCCAATAATGGCGTTTGCATTAATAATAATACCTCCAAAATGACCTATGTAAAACGAATGTCCAATTTTCACAGAAGATGATATCGAAATTCCTGTTACAATTTCAATCATTTTTTGCCAGATTAAAGTGAAGAATAATAGAGGAAGCCTCAATAGTTTCCATTTAACGTTAGTATAAATATAATGCGCCAATCTATACTGAAAACCAGCCCAAAAACCCTGAGTAAAAAATACAATTACAAAGAAATGACCACCATACTTTCGGTATTTCCTGTAATCTGATTTTATAAGTTGAAATAGGTTCATCTGAATATTTTATTCCCGAGGTTTATTAAAAATTAAACTAAACCATCCCAAAGTTCTGCCAAGACTTTCTGTGAAAGCAGCTTTTTTATTATTAGAAGTAAATGTATTACTAAATCTAACTAAGGTCAAAAGTAATGTAATTGCGTTCCACTTATACCAATCTTTAAAATTGGGATTAGGATTTTTAATATGCCAAACGTACCATCCGTTTCTAACCACCATTTTTCCGTATTTATATTGATTCGGACGTCCTGAAGCAGCATGAAAATGACCTAATCTTGCAGCAGTATTTAAGTATAAATTTCCGGTTTTTGAGACTCTTAAAGTAAAATCTGTATCTTCATATAAGCCATAACCCTCGAAATAAGTTGAAAAAGAAAGCTTTTCAAATACTGTTTTTCTAAATGAAGAAACACCTCCCATTAACTGCTCTACTTTATAAACCTTATTACTTGGGGGTAAAAAGCCTACACTTCTGCCATGCGAAAATGCAGGTAAAAAACCAGGTGCGCAATTGCTGTCCAAATTTAGCTTTTTACGCAAAACAAATCTGCTTCCGTCTTTGCGCTTCCATCCATCAAAATAAAACTCCCCTATTACTGCTTTGTAATCATCGTTTACTTTATCCCATTTTGTTTCATTAGTAATATAACCGCCAACTCCTAAAGCTTCAGTATAAATTTCGTACGTTTTTATTAATTCTACAAAATAGTCTTCTTCGAGAATGGTATCATCATCAAGAAAACAAACAATATCGCAATTCGCGGCGACATTCCTGATTCCAAAATTGCGTTGTTTTGTTAAACCTCTCTCGTTATCCGGAACAATAAAATACTTTAAATTCTCAACTTTATTCTGATCTAAAATTAGTTTTGTTTTGTTGTCTACAGAACCGTCAATGATTAAAATTTCAGCTGGATATAAAGTTTGTCGCTGAACCGATCGCAACAAAGCTAACAAAGGTTCAGGGCGCATATATGTGCAGATAATAAGAGAAAATTGCATAATCCTTATTTATATCTAATTCCTAATTTGTTTAATCTTCCTGCATAAAATAAAGATTTTTTGTATTGCAGGTTTTTATACGGCAATCTAAAAAAACGATACAAAAACAACTTTTTGGGACCTTTAAAAAGATACAGAAAAAAATGTTTGTATTTATACTCTTTTATTTGTGAGGGTGTAAAATGCTTGACCATTCCGTACATCACTGTAGGACTGGGAACCGGTTTTATCCATTTTACAGGAACATCAAGTTCCCAAGGCTGAGTCTTTCGTTTTTTTCCAATAATTCGGGCCTGATTTCCCCAAAATCGATACCCTCCAACGGGTGGCTTTAAATGTAAATTAGCCGAAAAAGGATTTGCAATCACGGTTACCCCTAATTTGGTCAAGGTTAATCCAAAATCATTATCTTCGCCATACCCTCCGTCAAAATTAATATCATTGCCCACTACTTTTCTAACATATTCTGTTTTGACACAAGAATTTGCATTACTAAAAATTTGGGCCGTGCCCGCTTTCCATCTTCCTTTTTTTAGTTTTTCCAATTTTAAATCCAGATCCGGTAATTCCTGTTGCTGATTATCTGCCCTGACATCTAAACCGTTACATGCAAATGCTTTGTAGGTTTGTAATATTTTAAGATGATTTTCTATAAAATCCGGTTTAAACCGAATATCGTCATCTCCAAAAACAATATAGTCACCAGTACAAAGCGCAATAGCTTCATTGCGTGCTCTGCAGCTTCCTTTTGTTTCCTGCCATTTGATAATCAATTCAAAAGGGTATTTTTTTTCATGATAAAGCGCTTCATTTCTTTGTTCTTCGGGAGTTGCATCAACTACAACTACTTGGGAAACCGGATAATTTTGATTCACCAGATCATTTAATAATTTCAAAGTAAAATCCTGGCGCATCATTGTTGGAATAATGTAGCTTACAGTAGGATTTCCGGTTATTTCCTTTAAATCACGTGGTTTGACAACTGGTTTTGTATGTGATTTTGTAAAATTTTTACTGGCATAAAAAAAGGCATTCCATTCTTTCAATTTCCACAAACCCTTTCGATAAAGCATAAATACAGCATGCTCTTTTTTGAAGTTTTTCACAAAAAAAGTATACCTGTCTTTTACTGTTATATTAATTTTCTCTTTTATATTATTTTCAAATAATCCTTTTATGTAAAGTGGAATTGCAGCGGAATTTCGTAAAGCATTGTATCCAAAATCTAATGCCTGAATTTGAGGATTTTGATACTCCGGATCAAATCCTCCTAGGGTTTCCCAGACAGATTTACGAATTGCAAAAAAATCAGGATTAATTCTCCAGCTTACACATTCATCTAAATTATCAAAATCATTTATGTACCAAAAAAAAGTAGCTGTTTGATAAACCAGCTCCGGAAATGCATTTTTATACCCTTGTTCGAATGAACTATGCCAAATATCTCCAACACCAGAACTTAAAATCTCTAGTTTTTCTAAGTCGGGTTTCCCGTTGTAAAGAATAATTTCTCCAGTAGTTGTTACAAATTCATTCCATTTCATTTCGCTATTTCGGATTTATTATTTCTTTGTAAAAGTTAATATTGTCACCAGTAATTTTATCTGTTCCAAAAAATTGTTCGACTCTCATTCTTGCTTTTGTTCCAATTTCTGCTGTCAATACAGGATTGTCTAAAAACTGAAGGATTCTGGAGGCAAACAAATCATGATTGACCGGGTGAACTAAGAAACCACTTTCTCCATCAATAATCATTTCATTTGCCCAGCCGATATTTGATGCTACAATTGCTTTTTTCATCGCCATAGCTTCTAGCCATGAAACAGGAAATGCTTCTGCAAAAGACGGGAATATGCAAACAGTTGCCTGGTCAATTTTGTCTATAATTTCAGCATAGGGCACACTTCCTAAATAAGATACGTTTACTCTTGCCTGATCAGAAAATAATTCCTGCATCATTTGCCAGGTTGAAGAATTACCTGAAAGAATATCAGGAATATCTTTACCAACTAAAATCAATTTTGCTTCAGGGCTCTTCTCTATTACTTTATTAAAGATTAAAGGCAATTCTAAAAGTCCTTTTTTTCTAATTAAGCTTCCAAAGTAAAGTATATTTTTATCTGTCTGCGCGAAATCATTTAAAGGTTGAAATAACTTTACATCAACAAGATTTGGAATAATTACAAAATTTTTATTCAAATCAAAAATGCTATTGGTTGTATTTGCAGTAAACTGGCTTACAGCTAACAAAGCATCTGCTTTTTTTAAAGCTCTTTTTTCATGAAATTTATTTACCCATTTAACAGGACGATTATCCAAGTGACAAAAATAAGTATCAGAACCGTGTAGTCTTATTACGACCGGGCATTTTTGAGGTTTAATAAAAGATGTAATTCCTGTCCAATCTGGTGCCTCTACTAAATCAGTTTCTTTGTTAGAATATAATGTATTAATTATTCCTTCTATTTTTTTTCTGGTCAGGAACCATGATAACCCTTTAAACTTTACATTTTTTATTTGCTGAATAACAATTCCGTTATCAGTAAAAATTTCATCTTTCTTTTGACCGTATACAAGAACACGAACTGAAATACCTTTTGCTAAAAGTCCAATTGCTAAATTTTTAATACTGGTCCCTAAGCCTCCAGAGTTTCCGGTTTTAGCGTGTGGATATTCTGGTGTTAGAAAAGCTATTTTCATCGTTTATTTATTGAAGAAATCTTTTAATATTTTAGCTGTAAAAATTTTTGCTCCTGTATCATTCATATGCCCACAGGAAGAAAAATATTTATTCTCTACAACAACGTTCTCATAATTATGAATTTCAGGATAAGCTTTTTTAACCTTATCAAAATAATTCATTCCTATTTCGTTTTCACAAACAGGAGTCATTACGGGAATAAACCTTATATTATTTATTTTACAAATATTTTTAATTTCTTCGTAATATTTATTATTGGGCAACGGATTAAGATTGGTAAGATTACCTTTCATGTTTGCATTTTTTTTAAATCCGAGCGGATAATATCCTAAATTGTCTAAGGCATTTGTTTTTTTATGAACCGCAGTAAAAAATGTTTCCCGAAATCCGATCTTAGTCTCATATTTAATATATCTGTAAAAAGGGATATAATACAATTCATTTGAATTTTCCTGAGTTGCAAAATGATCTTTTATGACTTTTGAATTATGGATGTAAGGCAAAAACTTGGCTGCAATACCTTCTGCTTCATGATCAGTAGAAAGATTTAAATCTGCTTCTAAAATAACATTCTTAATCGTATATTTTCTTTCAATCATTAATTTCAATAGTAATGAAGCTTCAAATAAATGGCCGCCACTCATACCATAATTAAAGGTTTTTAATCCTTTATCTTCGAACATTTGAGAAACAAAATGATTATTAGCTCTCGAAGAACCTAAAATAACAACATCATATTGCTGTGCTTTCGAATTAAAAACAGTTTCTATTTTTCCTCTGTTTTCAGACTGCATAAAAATTGCCGTATACAATCCGTCCAGAACAATTGCCAGCAAGATTATTACAAAGAAAATTTTGGTTATGTAAATTAAAAAACGTTTCATTAAAACTGAAAATATATAAATTCTTTATAATCTGAAAAAGTTCCGAAAGCCATTATTGCTAGTATTGCTAATGCTAATTTAAGTATATTTCTTTTTCCCGAAAGTGGCTCGATTTTATTACGATTATTCCATTCCACCAAAACAAACAGACCTATCATGGCTAACAACTCATAACTGTAACGTTCGTTATCCAGGTATTGAAAACTAAAATCTTTACTGGTAAAAATTCTTTTGAGATATAAAATAGCATCCGTAATCGTTCTTGCTCTAAAGAAAACCCATGCAATACATGTTAACGAGAAGGTATACAAAATACTCATTATGATTTTTGCGGAATCAAAATTAAATTTCAGTTGAATGGCCCCCATATTATTTCGGTTACTATTTGATAAAAGGAGTGGTAAAAAATAGATGGCATTTATAAATCCCCATGCCAGATAAGTCCAATTGGCTCCATGCCAAAAGCCGCTTACTACAAAGATGATAAATGTATTTCTGATTTTCATCCAGATTCCTCCCTTACTTCCGCCAAGCGGAATGTATAAGTAGTCCCGAAACCAGGAAGAAAGCGAGATGTGCCAGCGCCGCCAAAACTCAGCAATATCTCTTGAAAAATAAGGATAATTGAAATTTCTAAGCAAGTCTAAACCAAACAATTTTGAAACTCCCAAGGCAATATCTGAATATCCTGAAAAGTCTCCATAAATTTGAAACGCAAAATAGACAGCTCCTAAAATAAGGGAGAAGGAATTCATCGAAGTATAATGATCAAAAATAGCATTGGCATAAGTAGCACAAGTATCTGCAATGACTACTTTTTTGACTAATCCCCAGATAATTTGACAAACTCCTTCTTTGGCTGTTTGATAATTAAATTCTCTTTTAACTTTTACCTGAGGCAGTAAATGTGTTGCTCTTTCTATTGGTCCTGCAACCAAAAGCGGAAAATAACTTACAAATAGTGAATAATCTACAAAATTACGTTCGGCTTTTATTCGTTTAAAATAAATATCAATTACATAAGACAATCCGTGAAAAGTATAAAATGAAATTCCCACAGGAAGGATTACATTTAATAATATCGGACTTGCGTGAAATCCAGCTGAATTTAATAATTCTGAGAATGACGCAGCAAAAAAATTATAATATTTAAAAACTCCCAAGAATCCTAAATTGACCGAAATACTGAGCCAAAACCAAAATTTTCTGTTTTGTTCTGATTTTCCTTTTTCAATCTGAATCCCGGTATAATAATCCAGAAAAGTTGAAAAGACTAATAAAAACAAGAATCTCCAGTCCCAACAAGAGTAGAAATAATAACTGGCAACAATCAACAAAGCATTTTGAGCGCTTTTTGTTTTATTAAAGACAAACCAATACAGAAAAAAAACGATTGGTAAAAAAATAGCAAATGCTAAGGAATTAAAAAACATATTTTATTTACAGTGGTTTAAAATTTTAGTGCATTTTTGTTTTTGAGTAGTTGAAAATGATTTTCTACCATTTTCGGCAAAGAAAAGGAATTAGCGATTAATTCTCTTGTATTAACAGATATCTTTTTATTTCCTAAAAAAACATCTTCAAGAATTGTGGCTAGAGCTTTTATATTCTTTGCTTCAAAAATGTATCCGTTTTGGCCGGAAGTGATTGCTTCTGTATTGCCGCCAACATTGGTTGTAATTACGGGAACATTTGCAGCAAGACTTTCTAAAATTGACAAACTAAAGCATTCCATATGTGTGGGCTGCAACATATAATCATACTGCGAAAAAATTTCATTCAAATTTGGTTTACTGCCCATAAAAATGAAACAATGCTGTAGCTTATATTTTTCAATTTCTTCGAGTAGGTGCTGTTCATAAGGTCCTTCTCCATAAACCGCTATTTTAATTTGATTCTTTATTTCAGCAGGAAGAAAATGTACAGCTTTAATTAGATCCTGAATTCCTTTGGATTCCCTAAGATGTGAAGCTACTAAAAAACTTGGTCTGGCAATGGATCTTTGGTTTCTTTCTAAAATTAAATCTAAAATAACCCCGTTATAAATAGTTACCGTTTTAGATTTTAAGTGAGATCCAAAATCTTTTAAAATTTCATTTACGGTATAGTCTGATACTCCAACAAAAACATCAATATATCCTGAAAACAGGATTCCCTTCAGTCTTTTGTTTATTTTCTTTTTTAAAGAATACCCGTTTAAAGGTCTTGGATTATGATCTACCGCAATTATTTCAGCACTTGAAACTTGTTTTAGCTTATAAAAAAAGGAAGTACATAATTCTACAAAATGAGTAATTATATGGGTGTATTCTGGTTTATTTTCTTTGCAGAAAGAAAGAAAATTGTTTTCGAGACTTTCTTTTGTACTGCTATAAATAGTTAAACCTGAATAGTTGCCATGATTTGATATATTAGGAAAAAACCAATCTATCTCAATGTTATTCTCTTTACATTTTTTATCGAAATCCCAGAAAAAATAATCCATACCTCCTATTCTTTCCGGAAGTAATTGGTAATTGCAGAGAATTGCTATTTTATTTTTTTCCATTATAAGTGGAATAAAGTTTTAGCTATTCTCTCGCTTGTACCCTGCAATGATCCGCCTATCTGAAGTTCTATAAATTTTGCACGTTGTTCTTTTTTAGTATCCATATGATTCAGAACTCTGTTGATGGCTTCCAGATATTCTTTTTCATTTTTTACGATATCTGTTGAATCTGAATCTACCAGTTTAGACAAATGCTCGTATTTTAAAAACTTTTGATCATCGAACCATCCGTTTGTTTCATTTCCGAAAACCGGATTTATAACTGGTTTATCAAAAATAAAAGCATCTAATGTTATCGTTGACAAAACGTTAACAGACAAGTCGCAATGTTGCAACAAAGATTTTAAATCGTTGAGATCTGCCACAGATGGCACTCTTTGTGTCCATGCTTCCTGATGTCCTTCTCTGCTAATATTCCAATCCGGAAAATTCCATGTTATAAAAGGATATTTTTTGATATAATTTTCAAATCTGGTTGGTTCTTCTGCAGGCGACGTCCTGACAATTAAGTTAACATCTTTTACCAGTTTTTTTTGAACAATAAATTCTGCCAACAATTCTAAGTAACTAGGGTCATTTTCGCTACTGGCATCATTACAGGTAAAAAAAATAGTTGGTTTATCTGGATCTAATCTAAATTTATTCTGAAAACTATCTTTATTGTAACCATATTTATTTAAAACATAAGGTTCGAATTGTGGTGTTCCCACAACCGCTATCTGATTTTCATTAACAGATTGATAAAAAGTTAATAATTCTTGTTTCATCAAATTGCTCCAAACAAGATAAAAATCAAAATTACCGGCCATTCTGCCTTTTGAAGCAAGGTTGTCCCAGCTAAAAATAAAAGCGGAAGTTTTTATGTTTAATGTTTCGGCCGCATATAGAAGGGGCGCTATAAATGGGGGGCGCTGATGTGTAAAAAACAGCGTATCTATTTTGTTTTCTTTTAGTAATGCAGTGTATTGTTTTGTAATTCCATTAGATCGAAAAGTCTTTTGCTGCCATTTATTGTATTGAAGAATCCAATTTTCAGAATGAAATAATTTGGAGTATTGATGAATAAACCGTGTCGCATAACCTCTTGGATTTCTGGCTTTTGATTTGGTAATATTTAAATTATCAGCAATGCCAAAATTACCTTTTGCATGTAATTGCAAATGTGTAACTTCTTTGGCTTTTCTAAAAAACCAGGTGTAAAATGATTCTTCAAACACTTCTAATTCTATAATCCTGCAGTTTAAATCTAAATCCTTATAAACTGTTTTTGGCAAACATGAAAAAATAATTACCTCTTCAAAATTTGTTTTGGCTTCCTGAATGAAATCGCTTAATATAAAATTGCGAAACCCAACTCCATCCGTTATTACGACTCCTAAATTCTTCATTAATTTTTATTTTAAACTGCCAATTCTTCCGTGATCTGAATAAGATCTGTGAACTACAAATTCATTATCCAAAGATTTTTCTGAAAGAAATGTGATATCGCAAAAATATTTTTCTTCAATTGGATTTAATCTCCATGGTACAATATTTTTGTAATCTAATGTCCAGCCATTTTTCTCTAAATCTTTTGTTTTCAAATTATTCCAGGATGTTATGTAGTCTATCCAGAGATAACCTAATTTCCATGCTTGCTGTTCTAATTTTTCGAGATCTTCGATATCTGTGATTCTCAATCCGCCAACATTTTCCTGACTGACTGCTCTGGATCCATCTTCTAAGACAATTCCTTTTATAGAGGGTTGTTGAAAGTAATGTGTATCTTTTTGTATTAAATGATCGACATCTACCTCAACTTTTTTGCAAACTGTTTCAAAATTAGTTTCAGTAAGATTAGGGTTTATTTTTACATAACGAACTAAATCATAATACCTTATCCAGCGCATATTTTTATACAATCCTAATCCTGCCTCATTTGCTGCCGTTGCTGCAAGAGGATAATAATTTCGTGCCAATTCATATAGTTTACCCAGAACGCCTTTTCCTCTGCATTCTTCGTTAAGATATACGTTTATAATCCAGGCAAGTCCACCGCCAAAATTAGCCCCAACATGTCCTACAACTTTTCCATGTTCGTTTATACAAATAAAAGAACGTCCGTATTTTTTATCTCCAAACTGCCATTCCCAAAATTCCTTTTTATGTAATGGATGGTTTTCTCTGTAAATTATTTTGAAAAAAGAGTGTAAAATTTCCCAATCTTCTATGGTTGCTTCTCTGGTGATCATATTTTTTTATTTATAATTTTTTCCTCCTGTCAAATCGTTACAATCAAATCTGTTTAATAATAAAGGGTTTTCATTTAAAGTATTGACTCCTCTTTTGGTTGTAAAACCTATTTCATGCCCTGTTTTTTTTGCAAGATGCGCGACCAAATCTGTACAACTTTCAGGAGTTCCATAAGGATAAGAGACGATATTTATATTTGAACCGGTTAATTTATCTAAATATATTTTAGTTTTTTCAAGTTCAGTTTTTATACTGTCAGCACCCAATAATCCTAATGGATAATGACTGTGTGTATGACTGCCCAAATACCCTTTATCTGCAAGCTCTATTAAATTTTGTTCTGTCATATACAGGGAATCTAAAATTACATTTTCGTCAAAATGAAGATCAAATAAGCTGTTTACTACTTGTTCCTGTTGTTTAAAATCTAATTTGAAATTTAATATATATTTTAAGGCCGCACTTTTTTCATCATCATATCTGTAGATTTCGCGTGCGTTCTTTTTTTCTAACCGGGAAAAAGGCATATCTATAAACTTATCCAGAAATTCTGAAGCCGAAATAATTGATCTTAACAAATGAATTTTATGAACATTGCTTACTTTTTTCTCCTCCAGGTTAATTGAATTAACAAAAAAAACAGCCGGAATACCAAGTTCGTCCAGAATAGGCAAAGCCAGATCAAACTGCTCTTTTAAACCGTCATCAAAAGTAATAAGTAAATTATTGTCTTTTGATTGTAAGATTGCATTTAAATCAGAAACTAAATCATTTGGATGAATAAAATTCCCCTGGTTCTTCAGCAAATTTAACTGTTGCCTAAATTCATTAGGAGTTAATCCAAAAATACTGGGATATTTTGTTTTAAAATCTAATCTGATATAATGGTAATTACTAACTGTAAGCATGATTAATATGGTTCTTATTTTGTCTCTTAAGAGAAGACATAGTCGGAAAATTGCAATTAGAATCTGAAATATTATTTTCTAGTTTCTTTTTTTTAAATCTCTGTCTTATGATATTATAAACGGATAATAATTATTACTATCCCTGTTTTATCAATTTTAATATCTGACTCTTATTACTATTTTACGGTATATTTTATTAATCTTTTGAATAAAGAAAAATGTTTTATCCTTAAAAACTATAGGTTTAGTTTTTTGATTTTCTTTAGAATTCAATAAATCAAATAATACATCTATTCTTTTTGTTTGATCATTATTTTTACCGTATGCCCTGGCAAACCAAGTATGATGCATAAATATCTTATTATTATAAATAACCGAATTTGCAATTTGATCTTTATTCATTTGAGCGTCTAAAAAAAGAAAGTTTTTGCTCTTTCTCCTCAACCAAAGATAAAAGCAATAATAAGGTTCATAGAGACTTTTTAAGTCATAATTCCATTTTAGATTTGTCAGGTCATCATCAAACTCATTCTCTAAAATATAATTGCTTTTTATAATTTCCTTCTTATTCCAAATTTTTTCAATTTCTTTAAAATTTAAAATCGAGAAAAAAGTATTAATTGTATAAGGATTAAAGGTTCTGTGGGAAATCATTCCTCCATCCCGCACACCACAAATTGTATAATTTTCGAGTTGCATCTTATGTATTAGCTCAAAAACCACCTCAGAATCGTGAAATAATACATCTTCATCTGCCATTATAAGCCATTCTATTCCTTTGTTTCTTAGCTTTTTCATCATATAAAAAATGCTGTGCAAACCATGCATTCCATTTCTGCCGTCAATAACATATTTCTGAATGTCTTGCGGAAAAAACTGAGAACTTTTATTATATAAGTCAAAATTAATAACAGTAGAAAGTATCGCTATTTTAGATTTACTATTTACCATATTTTAAAGTCAAATTTGTTCATATACTTTACGAATTCCTTGTCTTTAATATTAGGAATCAAAATTCGATTAATTTTTTTACCTAATTTATTTTTATAATTTGAGTAATTGTTATTTGCTAACAACATTCCTAAACAGTCTAATTCTTCAACAACTTTAAGTGTTTTGTCATTATATGAGCCGTGAGGTAATGCCAGATATTGTATTGATTTTGTAATTAATTCATTTAATTTCCCAATCGAAAAACTTAACTCTTCTTTCTGTTCCTGATAACTTAGATTACCAAAAGAGTAATGATTATGAGTGTGTATCCCGATATCTATTAATGGATGCTCTGAGATATATTTAAGCTCTTCATTACTTAATGATCTGAAATTTTCATTATCAAAAAATGGAATTTTATTCAGATTTTCGAATTCTAATAACCAAATTTCTTTTTTCTCATTAGATAACTTGCCAAGAAAATGGCTAATATCAGCATAAGTATGTGTGTTTTTTGATACTTTTTCTTTTACATCAGGAAGATAAAAAGAGGGTTCACAATGAGAATAATCAAATACAAAACGATCCCACCAAAACTCTTTTTTACTGTTTACATTTAGGGTAGTTACAAAAATAGTTGCCGGTATTTGGTACTTTTCCAACAGGGGTAAAGCATTGAGTAAATTATCAGCATATCCGTCATCAAAAGTAATCACTATTCCTGTTTTTTTCAGTGAGCTCCAATCATCTGATAACCTAAGGATCTGGTAATTCTTTTTGAAATAACACAGTTGCTGTTCAAAATTAGCCAGATCAACCGTTAAGTGTTGCAATTCATTTCTTGCTTCATTACTCGTTCTATGATACATAGCTACTAGAACTGGTTTTCCTGATAGTAACCGGTTTTTAGCTTTGTTCAACTTGTAGTATATTGTTTTAAGTTTGGCTTTCATTAATTAGATAAATCTCTAAATTGTTTTTGGTGACTTAATTGCCAAATATCAGCTTTTTGAAGACATTCTAAAAATAATAAGTTACTGTTCCCTTCTCCAAAATCATTCTCGACATTTTGGACTTTATGCGAGTCAATAACTGAAAGGGCTTCTTTTATACCATTTTCAGAATAATCTGTATTGATTATATCTGCATGAACTGCCCTGTTTTGCTGGCGGGTTCCTATATTTATAATAGGAATTCCGTAATATGGAGCTTCACGAATTCCTGCGCTGCTGTTGCCAATAATAAATTGACTATTTTTTAATAATGTCAAAAAGTACTCGAAACGTAAAGATGGAAAAATCCTGAATCTTTTGTTCTCTCTGAGTTTCTTATACGATTCGATTATAAATTGACTTCCTAAATCATTGTTTGGAAAAATAACAACATAATTATGATCGTCCTGCAATAAAGATGCTGTAAAATTTTGGGCATACTTTTGCATCTCCTTAATTTCAGTAGTTACAGGATGAAACATAACGATTGCATAGTTCTCAAAATCAATTTTATAATACTCTTTTACGATTGCTAAATCCGGTAATTGATCTGAGAACATAATATCAAGATCCGGAGAACCTATAGTAAAAATAGACTCTTTGATCTCTCCCATTTGCATTAATCTTTTCGCTGCTTGTTTGTTTGAAACAAAATGAATATGACTTAATTTACTAACGCTATGACGAATTAATTCATCAACGGTTCCTGAAACTTCACCACCTTCTATATGCGCTACTAGAATATTGTTTAAAGACCCAACAATTCCACCGGCCAAAGTTTCTACCCTGTCACCATGGACAACTATCATATCTGGGTTAATTGTTTTACAATATCCTGATAATCCCTCAATAGTTTTAGCAAGTGTTAAGTCCATTGTAGTTTCATGAGTATGATTTTCGAAAGTAAAAACATTAGTAAAATTACAATACTCGATTTCTATCAAAGTATAACCATATTCTTCCTGCAAATGCATTCCGGTTACAAATACAAAAACTTCAAATTCAGGTTGTTCTTCTAAAATTGAAATCAATGATTTTATTTTTCCAAAATCAGCCCGTGTACCTGTGAGAAATAGTATTTTTTTCATTTTTTATAATCAGTTTATTCGGCTTGGAAAATACTTATCTCTGTAGTTTAAAAAATATTTTTCTATATAAAAAGTCATAAACATTCCGGATAATACACTTATAAAACCTGTTATAAAAAATATAGAAACCTGATTAAAAAACTTGTTTAAGACAAATGTATTTATTAAGCTAATGAAAAAATTCACAAATCCATGAATGATATAAATACTATAGGAAGAAAATCCAATTTTACTAATAGTATCGACTATTTTTTTTGAGAATAAATTATCAAGTATTTTATTTATTTTGTTATTTACAAGAAAGTAAATCAGTATAATACTAAATGAAACATACAGAAATGAATAGCCAAAAGTTCTTACAAAAAAAGACTCTTCAAAGTCTATAAATGGTGTAAAGGAAAGTCCTAAAAATGCAATTACCAGTAAAATTATTCTATTTGACCCGAAAAAACGAATCAGGTTTTCTTTCTTAAAATAGTACAAATATGAAACAAAAACTCCTGAAAAAAGGGAATCCATCCTAAGGTGTGACATTGTAAAGTTTTTATCTCCATTTTCAGGAAAATATATATTACTTATAATTCTTAAGCAAAGCGATAAAATCATTAATAAAAAAACTGAAATTTCAAATTTGTTGATTTTTCTTTCTGAGGTATTATTTAAATTGATCCATACATACTTAATTGCTAACCACAGTAACAAAGCAAAACCAAAATAAAAATGTTCTTCGACAGCCAATGACCAACTTGGGACATAAGCGTAACCCCAACCATACACATAGTTCTGAATAAAAAATAAGTCTGATAAAAGACCAGTCCATTCAAACTGATGTTTTATAATTTTGGGGGTTAAATATAAAAAATAGGTTAAATAATATATCGGATAAATTTTAAATCCTCTTCGTATTAAAAACAGACCTGGTTTTATATTACCAAACTTCAGATATTCTTTAAATAGTAAACCAGATACCAAAAATCCGCTTAAAACAAAAAATAGGTCAACCCCTATCCAACCCATTTTTGTTGTCCAATCTGTTATGTATTGATGTCGCATTAACACCAAAACAATTGCAATTCCTCTTAAAAAATCAAGTTCTCTTAATCTGTTATTTTGTTTCAAAATTAAAAATTGGGGTTATAAAAACAATGAGATTTAATTCTAAAAAATCTAAATGACATTTATATTAAAATTATTTTATATCCTCCCAATCGAGCTGTTCATCATTTTCAATATCCCTTGAAGCTATCTTCCCAATTAAATCATTAAAATGTGCTGCCAATATTTTACCTGTTCCGGGGCGTTTTACCCAAATGTTTTCTTTAGTTAGGTGGTCTCCTTTTTTAATTGGTGCGATTGCACAAACGGTGGCAAATGCAAAATCTATTGTGACCTGCTCTTCTTCAGCCGGTTTTTTTGTACCACCACGCATCAAGGCAATTTCTGCGCTTGAAACAATTAATTCCTGACAGGCTTTTTCATCCATACTGCAAATGATATCCGGGCCTGTTCGTTGCATATGATCAGTAAAATGTCTTTCTAAAATGCTGGCTCCTAAAGCTACTGCACCTAAACAGGCATTATTGTTTAAGGTGTGATCACTCAAACCAAATACCTTATCCGGAAAAGCTTCATGTAATTGAACCATAGCCCCAAAACGTACCAGATGAATAGGTGTTGGGTATAAATTTGTAGTATGCAATAAAGCTACAGGAATATTATGTTTGTCGAAAATAGCTACTGCTTTTGTAATACTTTCAATTGTATTCATACCTGTACTCAAAATTACAGGTTTCCCAAAAGAAGCAATATGTTCTAATAACGGGTAATTATTGCATTCTCCGGAACCAATTTTATAAGCGGGAATATCAAATTTCTTTAATCGTTCTGCTGCTGCACGGGAAAATGGTGTCGAGATAAAAATCATCCCTTTACTTTCTACATAATTTTTAAGCTCTAACTCATCATCTTCATTTAATGAACATCGTTCCATGATTTCATAAATAGAAACATCTGCGTTACCTGGAATCACTTTTTTGGCAGCTCCGCTCATTTCATCTTCTACAATATGAGTCTGATGTTTTACTACCTCAGCACCTGCACGTTTTGCAGCATCAACCATTTCCTTAGCAACCTGCAAAGAACCTTCATGATTAATTCCTATTTCGGCAATAATTAAAGGAGGGAAATCCTGTCCAATTTTTCTTCCTGATATTTCTATATATGGTTTCATAAAGTAGGTTATGAATTAGGGTTTTATATGTTTATGGTATAAATACTGAGCGTAATCAAAATCGTCCTGGGTGTCAATATCTACGTTGGCAAAAATATGATCTATTTCGAAAGGAAATGCATTTTCGGAAATAATTATATCATTAAAAACCAACGCTGCTTTTGTAATATAAAGCAAGCCGTTCTCAAAATACAAAGGATCAAGATCCTGGCTTCTTTGGCCAATTTCATAATTGTATGGAATAAATTTCTGCTCTGTTATTTTTCCAAATTTTTTGTAGTTTCTGGAAACAGTAAACAAACTATCCGATTTTTGTTTTTGATACATTTCAAATGCCTCTTTCAATAAATTTTCTGGACGAACAGGGTTTGTAGGCTGAAGCAAGACAACATTTTCTACTTCATGACCAATATTTTTCAAAACATGCTTTAATGCAGAAACTGTTGGCTCATAATCTCCGGAAATATTTGCAGGCCTGTCAATTACTTTTGCACCAAATTGTAAAGCTACTTTTTTAATACTATCATCATCTGTCGAAACATAAATTTCATCAATAATATTGCTGTTTTCCTGAGCATAAATAATACTATGCGCTATCATAGGAATTCCTCCAAGCAGTTTTATATTTTTTTGAGGTAATCTTTTAGACCCTCCGCGTGCTGGAATAATAGCAATAGTTTTCATCTTCGATATTTAAAATTATAGCATTTTTATGGCTTCCAATATAGCTTTGTATCTTCTAGTTCCTGATAAGTCCTATATTCTTTTGAAGAGAGTCTATTACTGTTTTTAATTATTTTAGGAAATGCAAAGATTAAATTTACTGATGCCAAAAATAAAGCTTTCAAAGCTTTAAAATCTCCTTTAAAAACTTTTGATTTAAGTTGCATCCAGACTGAATATGATAATTTTCCAGGAATAGTCTTAAAGGGATAAAACAAGAAATACAAATACCAGCCAGAGCGCAATGATCGTTGTAAACGTAAGCTGTAGTCCGCATTCTTTTTTCTGGATTTTACATCTACCCTGTGATTTACTAAAATTTCAGGTAAGTAATATACATCCCATTTCTTTTTAAACAACTGAAAGGAAGCAAAATCTTCTTCACCATAAAAAACAAACCAGGCAGGATAATCTGGAATATCTCTCCAGGCCGACATTCGCCAGACATTTGCTCCACCGGCAAAACTTTTCATTTGATGTAAAACCTCATTGCAGCTGGTAATTTCCGGCTCTTTTAAATTCCAATAAATCCTAAAACTAAATAATCCCACTTTAGGGTTTTCGTTAAAGGATTTTTCTATAATTTCTAAGGGATTTTTGGTAATAAAATGTAAATCATCATCAATAGAAATAGCAAATTCAGAGGTTACCAAATCCATCATTCTGTTTCGGCTATAGATTAATCCTTTGCTTTTTTTATTCTGTATCAATTGAATTTCAGGATAATTTTCCTGAATAAATGAATAAGTTTCATCTGTCGAGCCGTCATCACAAATGATACAGATTACATCTTCCCTATCCAGTAAATGCTGAATTTTATGCAATGTAAAATCCAAATCATCTTTGCGATTTTTAGTTGTAATGAGGATAGAAAATTTTTTCTTATTGTGCATTTATTAATAGTTTCTAATCATCTGTTTTGGTAATTTTTTATAGCATAAGAATATCTTCATTATCCACTTGATGGAAATAAATTTTACAAATACTCTGTTTTTTATAAAATACATCACAGGGTTCAATTCTATATTTTTATTAAATCCGCTTTTAATTATTTCTACAGTAGCATTTTGAGAAACAAACATCCAGTCTTCTAACGTATTTCCTAAATGCCACGCATAATTGTCTTCTGTTGTTACTCTCCAGTAATTCTTTTTAAGTGGTAATGTATCTAAATAGGCTTCACTGGTTCCTCCCATCTTAAAACCAATATAACTAACCATTTCCTCGAAAATATTCTTTTTGTACGTTGCTACAAAATGTCCGGAGCCAATCCATACTTTTAAATCCGGATTTACTTCTAAACCTAAATTATATTTTAAATAATCCTGATTGTAATTCCTTTCCCAGCCAAGACTATCATAAAACCGAATTAAGGCTTCCTTATTTTTTACAGGGATAAATTTTAATTTTTTGTTGAATAAATTGTCAAAAATAGCGTTGCCGCAATTAGCTTCGTACATTTTAAACTGAGGAACAATACCTACAACTCCGGCATTAGGAATATGGGCAAAAACTTTTACAGTTTCGGCTTGCCAATTGGGCAAAAACAAGACATCTGAATCTGATATTGTAACCAGCTCTATAGTATTTCCTGCCAAACCTTTAAGTATTGAGTTAAGTTTTCCTATATTTTCAGTATGAATAAGTTCTTGTATTTTACTTTCTTTTAAAAGAGAATCTAAATATTCTGAAATAATTATACTGCTCCCGTTATTCACAACAGTGATAAAAGTTTTTTTATGAATTGTAGCAAACAATGACTCTAAACAGAGTTTTAAAATTGCAAAACTATCCTTAAAATATCCTTCCTGATTAGGTATATAAACGGGAATTATGATCTGATGAATAAATTCAGAATCTTCTTGTGGCTCATCTTTATGTGGATTAAAACCTACCCGCATCTTATTTAGTAAATATAATTTTTAGTTTATGAAAAACTCTTTTCTTTAGTTTTTTGATTTTCAGAAAAACTGTGTCATTTTTAATCTGCTGCTTAAAGAAAGTCTTATTCTGACGAATAATTTCAGGAAACTCCCTTTTTATTTCAAAGTAAACACTTTGTTTCTTTTTATTTAAGAAGGCTGAATCAGGATCATTGTACTTTGTATAATATAATGATTCTATTATTTTCCAGCTATTAATGAGACTTAAAGCTTTATCTGCTGTTTTTAGCAAACTTAAGTTCTCATTAGAAACATTATTTCTATATAAAACGTAAGTAGTATTGGCAAAAATTATTTTACGAGAATTTAGTAATATTCTGAAAAAAAACTCGCCATCATCATTCATTGTTAAATTTTCATTCCAATAACCTGAAAACCTTATTAATTCTTTATTAATCAAAAAACTATGTGACGGGAAGAAACCTCCATATAGTCCTATTAAATCAAAATATTCCTTTATAGCATCGAAATTTCTGTAATCAAGACTGGTCTCATTTAAACTTAAAGGCTCATTAATTTGATCAAATCTTCCCCATTTGCAGGTTGAAATAACAAAATCTTCCTCATTTAGCAATAGTTGAATTTGCTTCTCAAGTTTATTGCTGGCCAGTATATCATCTGAATCAAGAAACTGAATATAATCGCCTTTCGCTATTTTCAATCCAATATTTCTGGAGGCACTTGCTCCTTTCTTATCTTCTTTTGACTTTACAACCAGTTTAAACCTTCCATCATTGTCCTGATACGATTTTATTTTTTCTTCTATTTGATCTGATGAATTATCATCGATTATAATACATTCCCAATTAGAATAAGTCTGTGCAATTAAGCTGTCCAGTGTTTCACCAATTAAATGTACCCTATTGTAAACCGGAACAATTATAGAGACCAGAGGTTTATTCATTTATGACAAAATTATATACATTACAAATAGAATCTTTTATTTTTTCGTAATCATAATCCTCAATTGCATTAAGATGGTTTTTTTTTGCAAATTGAACATTATTATCTTTATTATCTATCAGATTTACTATTTTCTGAGCTATTTCATCCGGGTCTTCAGGCTCATCAATCAGATCTCCAAAATATTTTTCTCCAATAAGCTCTTTTGTAGCATTACCCGGATTTGATTGTAAAGGAATAGCTCCAAGTAATAAGGCCTCTAATAAAGAATTTGGCATTCCGTCTGAAAAATTATTGCCGATATACAAAAATGCTTTTCCAAAATAACTAAAAAGTTCACTTTGGTTTACCCTTTCTAGTATTTTAATTTTCTGCTCTAGTTTTGAATCTGATTTAATGAATTCCCTGGTTTTTTCTCCTGCAGAAAAGACATAAATTTGAAAATCATCTAACAAATGAGTTATTTTCTGAATAGCTTTTAAAGTATAGATTGCTCTTCCGGTTTCATTATGATTTCCTTTTATCAAAATTAGCTTTCTGGACTCAACATCCTGAAAATTAGCTTTAATATCATTTATCTTATATCCGCCACCTCCTGGTATAACTCCAAGAAAAGTTCCTTTAAAATTATATTTTTTTGCTAAGTTATAATCTCTTTTACAATCTGTTATTAAATAATCGACCCTTCTTAAGACAGATTTAATTTTTTGAATATCATTTTTAAAGACCTGATGCCTGAAAATATCACTTCCCCAGCAAGAATAAATCCATTTAATATTGGGGTTTTTATTCATTGCTTTCAATATTGGATAAGAACTGTAATGCAGTTCAAAACTATGAATGATGTCCGGTTGTATTTCTTGTATAATGGCCTCTAAAGCTTCGTTTGCAGAAATTTCCAGAAAAGGAATTACTTTATGATATAATGAAGGTATTTTTTTTCTCAAAAAATATTCTCCTTTTATGTATGGGTATTTTCTTTTTTTCCAGTCGGTAAATTGACGAATATCATCTGAATTCTCTAATTTTCCCCTATGTAAGACATCAAACCAATAAAGTTCATAATGTTTTTCCTTTAAATTTTCGATCCAGCGAATAGCATGAATAGAAGGTATAGATACAAAAAGTATTTTCATTTCTTTTCTATTTTTAACTTATTCTGTACATGCATTTATTACAAAAATTACAGCTTTTTAATGTTTAAAGCTTAAATAAAATCTTCTTAAACATTTAGAGAAACCGTTAATATCCATTACAGAAATATAAAAAAGAAGTAAATAACGCCATTCGTCCAGTCTTAATTTTCTATTTTTTTTTATTGAAATTTCATATTGTAATACAAGATCTATTTGTTGGGATCGACTAAATAAATCCATTTTTTTAATGATACATTCTTTATAAAAATTTTCGCTGGCGATATCTTTTAAGCCTTGGTTGTTTTGTGTTCCTGATATCGATATGGCAGAATACCTAATTAACAAATTACTGTCGTTTATAGAATAAACAGGTTTATGGTCAGAGAAAAAAAGCCAGGCCGCATCATCACTGTGCCATGCCAAAGGAAAATCGAAAAATCCGTATTTTTGAAAAATCTTTTTTGAAAACACATATTCGGATAAAGAGCTTCTTGTCAAACCTTTAAATCTTCTAAAGTAAGAATCAGATGCTTTCTCCCATACCGGATTTGTAAATGAATCACTTACTCTTCCGTTCAAATTCATATTTAAAGATTTAGATGCAAATCTTATCAGGTTCGATTTTGTATTAAAAATGTGGTAATGATTATACCAGGATGCTACAACTGTATTCTCCAAAATATCATCATCGCCCAAAATCATTATCCAGTCTTCATCTTTAATAAGTGCAATACAACGTTCCCAATGTTTTGCCAATGATGTACTTCCTAAATTATTATCAAACGATTGATAAACAAAATCGAACTTATCTTTATATTGTTCTAATAACAGAGAGGGATCTTCAGGGCTGGCATCATTTCCTATATAAACTTTGAATCTTTTATCTGTTTGGTCTGATAACGATTTTAAAGTTTCTTCAAAGAAAACCAGTTTGTAATAAGGGATAACTATAGCTAACATTTATTATAAACATTAGTTTTTATAAATAGATTTTTATAGCACAATGCTTTGCTTTCAATAAAATGCCATGACAAATAACCAAAAAATATTGAAATTAAAACGGATAATATTAATAATGCAATTAAATTCAAATTAAAAAAATACATTAATGTTTGCTGTATAGGAAAACCGTAAATATAAATTCCATAAGACGGATCTCCCATTTTTCCAAAAGAGCTAATATATTTTAAAGGTTTTAATCCGATTAATAGAATCAAAGTTGTAAGCAATACATGTTTAAATAAATGATAAAGATTAAGATACAAAACTGTAATAAGAAAAACTGAAGCTAATATTAAAAGTAAATTTCTATATTTAAAATTTTCAATCTTCAAAGAAGCCAAGAGACTACCTCCAATAAAAAAAGTTCCCAAATTAATAAAATGATATCCTGACATTCCAAACTTACTTATTTGATTTAATTGGGTATCAAAAAAAATAAATCCCCCACACATTATTAAAAAAAAAGCAACAAGCAGTGCCGAAACGAGTCGCCTATTATTAATAATAATTAACAAAGCAGAAAGTAAAACGTAAAAGGTAAACTCATAACATATTGTCCAAAGAGAACCATTTATGGCAGAATGATAGGGATTATTTTTAAATATTCCTTCAATATTATATTGCAATTTAAACAAAGAAAGATTTCTCGGAATATATGTTAATACTTCTCTATTTTTAAGATACGGAATCGAACTTTCGTATACAAATGGCGCCAGCAATACAGTTAAAATAAGTACTACAAGTAGTCCCGGAAACAGTCTTAATATTCTTTTCCAATAAAAATCAATTATATTTTTGCTTCTTTCCAGACTTTGAAATATTAAATAACCACTTAAAATAAAAAAACCGTTTAGTCCTAAACTTGAAAGTTCAATTTGATTATTCGTAAATTTAAAAAACCATTGATTAGTAAGATCATTTCCTGAAAGTGGATAAGAATGAGAGATTACTACAAATAATGCAAAATTAAATCTTAGAAAATCAAAATTATTTTCTCGCATTCTTAAAAATTTTGGCTTTTATTTTTTTTATTATTTTTTTTGGTTTTTTGTAGTCCCTCACAAAGGAATTTATTGTTTTAAAAAAAAGATTTCGTGAAACAAAAACATCATCGTACTCACTTTTAATTAAAATCTCCATAAGATTCAAATCATTTTTTTGTCTGTCAAAAATTATCTTTTTTATATGCTCATCTTTCAAATAAGATAATAAACACACGAACAACATATGATTGCTTTTTGCATTTTGAAATTTTGATGTACCTGAAAAAATCCCAACTCCATATCTATAAACTGCCATTTTTTCTTCTAAAAATTTCAGCTTACCATTTTCTGCCAGCATTAGGTACAAAAAATAATCTCCGATTGGAGTGTATTTAAATTCAAAAGGAAAATCATGAATGATATTTCTAAAAACAACCGATGGTGTATGTATATAATTTCCCAGTTTAGCTAAAGTCTCAAGACTTTCGTAATCTTCAGGGACTTTGGTAATAAAATCCTCTGTAATTTCACCATCTGGTTTAAGAATATTAACTTCATGAAAACAAAGAACATATCCTGGATTTGCTTCTAAAAAATCAACTTGTTTTTGAAGTTTTAAAGGATCTGTCCAGTAATCATCTCCTTCACAAAGTGCAATGTATTTTCCTGAACATTGCTGAATGGCAAATATAAAATTGGGCATCATACCTAAATTGACTTCATGATTAAAATATTTAATCGATGATTTCTTAGGATGATTAGATATAATATTTTGAATAATAGTGTGAGTGCTATCCGGAGAACAATCATTAGCAATAACTAATTCAATTTCAAAATCACATTTTTGCATCAAAACCCCCTCAATGGCCTGAAGAATATAGTTTTCATGGCCATATGTAATAATACAGATGCTGATTTTTGGATTACTATTCATTATTAAAATTCTAAAGATTTTAATTCTTTGATGATTTTTCCGGGTATTCCTACTACTAATGAATTATCCGGCACATCTTTCGTGACTACAGCTCCTGCTCCTACAATGACATTTGTACCAATCTTTAAATCAGGCAAAATTGTTGCATTTGCACCTATTCGACAATAGTCATCTACTTTGCATCTTCCTAAAATAGTTGCTCCTGGTGATAATTCAACAAAATTACCAATAACACAATCATGAGTAATAGTAGAATTATAATATAATATAGTTCCTATACCAATTTTTACACTATTCGAAATTGTAACACCTGATAAAATATTACTGCCTGTTCCAATAAAAACATCATAATTCCCAATATTTGATTCGCTAATTGTAGAAGTAAAAACACCACCTAAAGCGATAAATTTATCATAAACTATTTTTCTTAAAACTGGGTTTCCAAGTCCTATCGTAAATCTATTATCAGTTGTTCTAAAATATGATAATGCTTCTTCAGTAGTTTTTAGGATAGAGAATTTATTATATAAACTCCCTTTTACATCACTGTTCACATCATCGTAAAAAACCAAATTGTCTAGTTGATTCAATTGATGTAGTACCTCTAAAACTTCTTTAGCAAAACCTTTTGCGCCTACAATTAGCATAACAGATTATTTATTATTGTTATTATTTTTAATAGATCCTCTTCTTTTAGCCCTACAAACAATGGCAAGCAAATAATTCTGGAGGCAATGCTTTCAGATATTGGCATTGATCGTCCGTTCGTATATTCGATAGTATTTAAAGACGGATAAAAATAACGTCTTCCAAAAATGTCATTTTCGCTTAATTTCTTTTGAACTTCAAGTAATAGTTCTTCATTTTCAAAAACCAAGGGATAATAACTATAATTCCAATTTGAATTCTCTCTTATTTTTAAAGTTTGAACTCTTAACAGATTTAATTTTGAATTATAAAAATCAACGACTTTTTTTCTTTCTAAAATTATTTTCTCCATATACGGCAAAACGGCCAATCCAAGAGCTGCTTGCAATTCAGACATTTTACCGTTAATTCCTAATCCATGAAAAGATAATGGTCCATCATGTCCAAAATTGTGGCTATGAAATAATTTATTATTTAAATCTACATCGTTGGCAAACATTCCACCTCCTTCTCCTGTATGAAATAATTTTGTCGCATGAAAACTACAGGTACTTATATCACCAAAATCAAATATAGATTTTCCTTCGTAGGTTACTCCAAAAGAGTGAGCAGCATCATAAATTACTTTTAGATTGTATTTTTTAGCAATAACTTCGATTGCATTTATATTGCACGGATTTCCAAAAACATGAGTTGCTAATATTGCAGTCGTTTTTGATGTAATCGCTGCTTCAATCTTAGTTTCATCTATGGTTAAAAAGTCTGGATGAATATCTACAAAGACTGGTGTACAATTTTCCCAAACAATTGCAGCTGTAGTTGCTACATAACTAAATGGCGTTGTAATAATTTCTCCATTTTTACCTAATAGTTTCAGTGCAATTTGCAGTGGTATAGTTCCATTGTTTGTTAAAATAATATTAGAAATATGCAGATAGTTCTTTAACTTTTCTTCAAGTTCTAAAACCAGTTCTCCTCTATTAGTAAGCCATTCATTTTTCCAGGCACGTTGTACTTGATTATTGTATTCTTCTAAAGGAGGAAGAAAAGTTTTGGTTACGTTTATCATTTTATGTTCTTGCGATTTCGTTTTGGAGCAGTGCAATTCTAGGCAACATTTGAATTTCATTTGAATAAACCTTTTCAAATTTTAGCCTACCGTTTTCAGAAATTGCATATAAGTTTTTGGGGTTCTCTATTAAATTAGCAATATTTTTTATCAGGGATTCTTTATTACTTTCTATCAAAATAAACTCCACATCCGGAACAAAAGTATGATTTTGTTTTAATTCATCTGTAATTAATACAACTACACCATTTAAAGCTGCTTCTACAACTGTACCTAAAGGGAAACCATCAAACGATCCTTTTCCTAAAACAAATGCTCTATTTGGAGAGATCAACACGTCCATATTTTTATATATAGTTCCCAAAGATTCGAAATTCTGATAACCATAAAACTTGATTTTGTCTTTAATTGGTAATATATTGATATCACTATCCGTAAAACCACCAACAACATGAAATCTTACAAAATCATATTGCTTCGCAATTTCGATTGCAAAATCTACAAAGACATCATATCCTTTATCCTCTCCTCTAGGGGTATATTTAGCAGCGCAAAAACAGATATCAAAAGTAGTTTTGTTTATTAGATATGATTTTTTTTTACTCAAATCTTTGTTTAAGGATACTTGTGGAACAACTCCTCCAAAAATAAATTCTATTTTTTCAGGAGCACACAAATTTTTATCTATCAGATAATCACGTGTGATTTTTTGAGTGACAATAACTTTACGAAACATTGGCGAAAGAAAAACTTTTTTTAGTTTATTATCACTTGAAATTTCATTTAACTGAAAGCCACCACCAGGATATAATGTAAAAACAAAAGGTATTTTATATTTTTCTAACCAAATTAAATTATTGAAAATATTATTGATAAAAATACAATAGAAAAGTTTGGTATTTACATTAACAAACCCTCTTCTTAGCTTTATTTTATTCTTTAATGACTTGTATTGTACTCCAAATTCTTTAATATGTTTTTTATGAATTTCTACAGGAGTATCAACAATATGATAAGATGATGGCTCAACTATAATTTTAGATTTCGTAAAAGTATTAAGTAAAACTGTAAATTCTTCATATCTAAAACCAGATACAGGATGAGGAAATATATCATCAACAATTAAAATATCTTCTCTTCGAAATCCTTTAAAAAAATAATTTCTATTCAATAGACTTAATAAAAAATTTAATAAGGATTTTATTTTTTTAATCATTCTAACCCTTATTTAACTTTTACTTTATTAAAAGTAGTTTTAAGAAGATTTATTTCTTCTGTAGATAATCCTTTTCCAAAAAGAGCAAAATCATTACTTTTATCTACGAACTTATCAATTAAGACCATTTCATTACTCAATAATGAAAAAGCAGGCTGGACAGAATCCCAAGAAACATCATCTAGGACAATAAAACTCTTATTTTCTAGTAAAGGGAGATAATTATTAACATCCTCCATTACAAATTTAGTATCGTGATTACCGTCTATATGTACTAATCCAAATAATATATTATTATCACGAAAATAAGTTGAAGCTTCTGATGATTTTTTCCTTATCAATTGACAATGGTCTTGATATTTTTTATCATGTGAAATTTTCACAACCTCATTATATAATTCCTGAAAATCTACTGTTGCTATAAACTCATCTAATTGTTTTTGTAAATCAGGATTATCATTTTGGATTGCATCTTCATTGCTGTAAGGATCAATTCCAAATACAATTCCATTGGAATAAAATTTATGAGCAATAGCTTGTGGAAACAACGAACGTCCTTTATAAACACCAATATCAGCAGTGTTTTTTAGATTAAAATCACTAATTACCAAACTCATCAACAATCCTTTTTGATGACTACAACCTCCTCCAAAATCTTGAGGTATTAGAGAGTGAATCTTTTTTATCTCATTACTTAAAACATCAACTTTAGTTTTTTTATTTTTTAAAAACCTTGCAATATAATTTATCATTTCCCTTTTTGTTTAGTATTTTTTTTAAATTATTATTCAATAATACGTTCATTTTTCCATTTTAGATCAGGTCTTATTGACCCTGCCCAATAACCAAAATAACCGTTTCTATGACTTCCATTTTCATCTACATTAATGGCTACAATTTTTTCTAACTGAGTAATTATTTCGAAATTATTACCAACTAATAAAACTGTAAAAAAATATTTCCCAATATTTAAAAAATTCTTAGGAACAATACATACACTCTTATATTTTCCTTTTCCTAAAGGAATTCTTTCTAAGTTGGGAGAAGCTAAAATATGAACTTCGTTGTCATTAAAAATTGAAATATTAGCATTAATTACATGTCCATCTAGTAGATTCTCATATTCTATTTCAACCTTAATCTCATTTTCAATTAAAAAATAATCCTCATCGCAGAGAATTTTTATTGAAGTAATTTTAGCATCTTCATTACCAGGTGCATCTTCAATATTCCATTTTATGTTCGACATAATATCTAGAGAATTAGCACTATAAATATCTAAAGCCTGATCAATATTACCATCGAATTTTACAGATCCATTTTCCATAACAATTCCTCTAGTACACAAACTTTTCACCGCCGCCATATTATGACTTACAAATAAAACAGTTCTTCCTTGCCCTTTAGAGATATCCTGCATCTTTCCAATAGCTTTTTTCTGGAACTCTGCATCTCCAACGGCTAAAACCTCATCGACTACCAAAATTTCAGGTTCCAAAAAAGCTGCTACAGCAAATGCCAATCGAACAGTCATTCCTGAGCTATATCTTTTTACAGGTGTATCAATATAACGCTCACAACCTGAAAACTCAATAATTTCATCGAGCTTTGAGGTTATTTCTTTTTTAGTCATTCCAAGGATTGCCCCATTTAAAAAGATATTTTCACGCCCGGTCATTTCTCCATTAAATCCGGTTCCTACCTCAAGAAGTGACGCAATTCGTCCACGAGACTTAATGATTCCTGTAGTTGGGGCTGTTACTTTTGAAAGTATTTTTAGGAGTGTTGATTTTCCTGCACCATTTTTTCCAATAATACCCAAAACTTCTCCTCGTTCGACTTCAAAATTAATATCCTGCAAAGCCCAAACATAATCTGAATTACCTTTGGTTGAGCGATCATTGGTTTCGCCTATTTTCAGATACGGATTTTCTTTACCTCTAATCTTATGCCACCAGCGATTGATGTCATGGCTCAAGGTTCCCGTACCTACTTCTCCTAAACGGTATTGTTTAGAAATGTTTTCGGCTTTTAATATTATATCTTTTTTCAATTGTAAATAATAAAATGGTAAATTAGATGAAATGAAATATTTCAGTATTTGATTTTAAACAGTATCTATGAAACTTTTTTCGGTTTTATTGAAAACTAAAAGTCCAATAAAAAAAACTGCTATAGTTACCATCAATGTATATGATAATCCTAAAACCGAGACTTCTCCAACGTTTAAAAGCATATAACGGGCTGTCTCTATTATATAGGCCAATGGATTATATTCAACCAACCAGCCATAACTTGGCAATTTATCCTTGATTAATTCCATCGGATACATTACTGCAGACAGGTACATTAATAACTGTATTCCAAAACCTATTAAATGAGTAAAATCACGATATTTTGTAACCATTGCGGATATAAGCATTCCTAATCCCAACCCTAAAATCCCCATTATAACAATTAAAACAGGAAAAAATAAGATGAGACTGTTTAAACCTAAATTTGCTCCCTGAAAGTAATAGAAAATATAGAATCCTATAAAAATCAAAAACTGAATTCCGAATTTTACCAGATTAGAAATAACAACGGATAAGGGAGTAATAATTCTGGGAAAATATACTTTCCCAAAAATCGCTGCATTGGCCTTAAAAGTATCTGAAGTTCCTGTCAGGCAGGCTGTAAAATAATTCCAAACCGTTATTCCTGCTAAATTGAATAAAAATGGCGGAACCGTTCCGGTATCGATACCAGCAACATTATTGAATATTATTGTAAAAGTTACGGAAGTAAATAAAGGCTGAATCAGGTACCAAAGCGGACCTAAAACAGTTTGCTTATAGACAGTAATAACATCTCGCTTAACGAAGAGAAACAGTAAATCTCTGTATTGCCAAACTTCTCTTAAATTTAATGAGAAGAATTTATTTTTAGGTGTTATTTCAAACAACCAATCATTTGGGGTATTGTTGTCGTTCATTTTATAATAATTACAATTTAATTGTAATAGTGTTTTTCTTAAAAGCTAATATATAGCGTTGCAACTATAATTTAATTAACCAGATTTTTATTCATTTATGAAAGATTAAAAAAAGCAAAAAGGCGTTTTAAAAAAAAACACCTTTTTAATATCATTTTGAATCATAATTCAACTTATCATAAGAAACTACTTATCTAAAACTTCAAAAGCAGAATTCATACTTTTAAATTCCGGAACAATTTTTTTCATTTTAGTTACAATATCATCATTATCATAGAAATCTGCTATACCTATAAGCTCATCGATTTCAATATGTAAATTTTCATATTCATCTTGTATTTCCTGGGCAATCATAATTTTATTATGATATGTTGGCAACGTTTTAGAAGTATCATTTAATAATTCTTCATATAATTTTTCGCCGGGTCTTAGTCCAACAATTTTAATTTTGATCTCTTTGTCAGGGATAAAACCTGCAAGTTTAATCATTTTTTTGGCCAAATCAATTATCCTTACCGGTTTACCCATATCAAAAATATAGATTTCACCTCCGTTACCCATTGCACCAGCTTCTAAGACTAACTGACAAGCTTCAGGAATCGTCATGAAATAACGAATAATATCCTGATGCGTTATAGTAACCGGGCCTCCTTCAGCAATTTGTTTTGTAAATAAAGGAACAACTGATCCGTTTGACCCTAAAACATTTCCAAAACGAGTAGTAATAAATTTAGTTGAGCCTTCAACATTCTCCTTTTGGTTCTTTAAGAATAGTGATTGTACATATTTCTCCGCTATTCTCTTACTGGCTCCCATAACATTGCTCGGATTAACAGCTTTATCTGTTGACACCATAACAAATTTTTTAACACGGTACTTACACGATAAATCTGCTAAATTCTTTGTCCCTTTAATATTGGTCTGAATAGCTTGTGACGGGTTTTCTTCCATTAACGGAACATGTTTGTAAGCTGCAGCATGGAAAACAACATGTGGATTGTAATTTTTAAAGACTTTTTCCAGTGCTTTTTTACTTCTTACATCAGCAATTACAGCTATTATTTTAGATTCAGAACCTAAAGTTAAGGTTTCTAAACATAAATTATGAAGAGGTGTTTCTGCATGATCTAAAATGATGACCATTTTAGGATTAAAACCTAAAACTTGTCGTACTATTTCGCTTCCTATTGATCCTGCCGCTCCGGTAATAAGAATCGTTTTATCTTTTAATTGTTTTGAAATGGATTTACTATCCAGAACTATCGGCTTTCTTTCCAGTAAATCTTCAATTTGAATATTTTTTACTTTTTGAGAAATCTCTTTTTGATTTTCCCAATCCGAAATCAAGGGTACTGTATAAACCCTGTAATTGAATTCCAAACATTGATCAACAATAATCAATTGTTCTTCTTTAGACAAACTTTTGTCTGCTATAATAACACCTTCTGCAGCTACAGAACGCATTAATGCAGGTAGTTTTTTACGTAAAATCAAAATTGGCAAATCTAACATTCGTTTAGACGCATTTTGATTATTTTTATCTACAAAACCAACAATTTTAAATCTCGAAGGAGTTTCAAATTTTAATGCATTAGCAACCGAAATCGCATTAGCATCGGTTCCATAAATTACTGTTCTAATTAGTTTAGAGTTAGTTTTCTCTGAAAAATAGAGTTCAAAAGTTTGCTTTACTATTACGCGATATAAGAACAATCCACAAAATGACAGTACTAGATTGATAAAAAGTGCGGTATTCAAAAATGCTTTATGTCCTGTATATAATTCGAAAACTAAATTGAAAAACAGGAAAAACACCAAAACCGACATTTGGGAAAATAACAGTTTTATAGCATCAATATAAGATGAATGCCTAATAATTCCGGAATAGGTTCTAAAGAGCCAAAAGAAAAATACGTTTATAACAATTAAACTACCGACAAAATAAAACTGATGCGAAGTAATAATATATCCTAATGCCGTACCTTCAAACAGCATATAAGTAAAAGTAAATGAAAAAATCAAAACCATTACATCTATTGCAACAATAATCCACCTAGGCAAGTAGCTAAGATTATTAATATTAGCCCTAAGATTCCTTGGAGAAAATGAATTGTACAACAATGATGACATTTTGGTTTGTTTATCTGTATTCAATTTAATTGAGTTTGATTCTGTAAAGCTTGTCTTTCTTACAAAAATACAAATTAAAGGTTTAAAAAATTATTTCTTATGCTAAATTAAATTTTAACTCCCTTTTTCTTTTGTTTCAAAAAATCTATCAAATAGGATCCATATCCGGATTTCACTAAAGGCAATGCAAGTTCCTCTAGCTGAATATCATTAATAAATCCTTGTCTCCATGCAATCTCTTCAATACATCCTACTTTTAATCCTTGTCTTTCTTCAAGCACCTGAACAAATTGTCCGGCTTGCATTAAACTATTAAAAGTTCCTGTATCTAACCAGGCGGTTCCTCTACTTAAAATACCAACTTTTAAAGCTTCTTTTTCTAAATAAACTTTATTTACATCAGTAATTTCATACTCTCCTCTAGCACTTGGTTTAATATTTTTCGCAATTTCTACTACTGAGTTATCATAGAAATATAATCCTGGAACTGCGTAACTCGATTTTGGTTCTTCAGGCTTTTCTTCAATAGAAATCGCTTTATAATTTTCATCAAATTCAACTACACCATATCGTTCCGGATCTGAAACATGATAGGCAAAAACAACTCCACCATTTGGTTTTGTGTTTGACTTTAAAAGTTCTTGCATATTCGATCCAAAAAAGATATTATCTCCAAGTATAAGAGCCACATCGTCTTTACCAATAAATTCTTCCCCAATAACAAAAGCTTGTGCTAATCCATTAGGTATTGCCTGTTCTGCATAGCTGAATTTACAACCTAAACTAGAGCCATCTCCTAACAGTTTTTTAAAATTTGGCAAGTCATGTGGAGTTGAGATAATCAATATTTCATTAATACCAGACATCATCAAAGTAGACAGTGGATAATAGATCATTGGTTTATCATATACCGGCATCATTTGTTTGCTCATCGCAAGTGTCAAGGGATGTAAACGTGTGCCGGAACCACCAGCTAAAATAATTCCTTTCATAAATTTTATTTTAGATCCTAATATTTAAATTTCATCTAAATGAAATACTAAAGTCTGATCTTCTATTTATATAAACATTTTCTTCAAACTCTCTTTATAATTCGGGATATCTAAATTATAAGTGTCTTTAATTTTTTTCTTATCTAATAATGAAAATTCCGGGCGTTTTGCCGGAGTTGGATATGATGCAGATGGAATTCCGCCAACATTACAATTATATCCTCCAATTTCTTTTATACTCAACGCAAACTCATACCAACTTATTTCACCTTCATTTGAATAATTGTAAATTCCGGGAATCCAATCAGGAGACTCTAAAATAGCAACCATTGCCTGGGCCAAATCAGCTGCGTAGGTTGGTGAACCAATTTGATCGTTTACAACATTTATTGCATCTCTTTCCTGCATTAATCGTTGCATTGTTTTAACAAAATTATTTCCGAATTTACTGTAGACCCAGGAAGTTCTTATTATAATTGAATTAGGATTTTCTTTCAAACAAGCAATTTCGCCGGCTCTTTTACTAGCTCCATAAACATTAACAGGATTTGTTTCTTCATTTTCATTTAAAGCAATCGAAGAAGCCCCGTCAAAAACATAGTCCGTAGAGATATGAATTAATTTGGCATTATTTTCAAAAGCATATTTTGCGATTAATTCAACAGACAGATGGTTTATTTTAAAAGCCAATTCTTTTTCTGTTTCAGCTTTATCAACCGCTGTATAAGCACCACAATTTAAGATTATATTGGGGTGAATTTCTTCTAATTGAATTTTAAGAGTATCTAAATCATCCAAAGTAATTTTACTTCTATCAGCAAAAATCCACTCATATTGAGGATATTTTGAAGCTAAAACTGCTAATTCAGATCCTAATTGTCCGTTTGCTCCTGTTACAAGAATTCTTTCCATTAAAATAAACTATTACAATTGTCTATAAAAGGAAGTATCTGATCTTTTTCAGAAACTATTGCATCTTTTAAATCCATTCCCCACTCAATATTCAATGATGGATCGTCAAATTTAATTCCGCCTTCAGAAGCTTTATTATAAAATTGATCACACTTATACATTACAGAGGCCGTTTCACTAATAACAGAAAAGCCATGCGCAAACCCCTGTGGTACCAAAAGTTGTTTTTTGTTTTCTGCTGATAATAAAACACTAAATGATTTTCCGTAAGTTGGAGAATCTCTTCTTAAATCTACCGCAACATCAATAATTTCGCCTTCTAAAACACGTACTAATTTGGTTTGTGCAAAAGGCGGGTTCTGGTAATGCAAACCTCTTAACGTACCTTTTTTAGAAAAAGATTGATTGTCCTGAACAAATTCAATATCAATTCCTAAATCTTCAAATTTAGTTTTACTGTAAGACTCAAAAAAATAACCTCTCTCATCACCAAAAACAGTAGGTTCTACAACTACTAAATCTTTTATAAATGTTTTTTCAATTTTCATATTAAAATATAATTCTTCTTTATTTTGATTTAATTAAAAAAAGTTTCAATTACTTTCTTAATTCTATTTTTATCTTCAATTGTCAGATTTGAACCGGATGGCAAACATAAACCTTTTTCAAATAATGTCTCGGAGATTTTACCTCCATAATAAGGATATTTCTCAAAAATTGGCTGCAGATGCATTGGTTTCCAAAGCGGGCGTGTTTCAATATTTTGATTTTCAAAAGCCATTCTTAAACTTTCTCTATTTTTCTCTTTATTTGGTTCTATTAAAATAGTATTTAACCAATAGTTCGAGTAATAACCCTCATTTAAAACTTCAAAAAGCTTTACATTTTCTATATTGTTAAAAATATCTTTGTAAAAAAAATGATTTTCTCTGCGGGCAATCACATTTTTATCTAAAATTTGAACTTGTCCAAGACCTATTCCGGCACAGATATTACTCATTCTATAATTATAGCCAATTTCGCTATGCTGATAATGCACTGCTTCATCTTTTGCTTGAGTGGCATAAAAAATTGCTTTTTCTTTTAAATTAATTGAAGTCGAAATTAGGGCACCTCCACTGGAAGTCGTAATTATTTTATTTCCATTAAATGAAAGAATTCCAAACGCCCCAAACGTTCCACACTTTTTTCCTTTATATGAACTCCCCAGAGCTTCTGCACTATCCTCTATAATCGGAATATCATATCTATCTGCAATAGCATGTATTTCATCTACTTTATAAGGACTGCCGTATAAATGAACAGTGATTATTGCCTTAGGTTTTTTGCCTTTTCTAATTCTGTCTTTAATTGCAATTTCAAGACTTTCCGGGCAAATATTCCAGGTATCAACTTCACTATCTATAAAAATAGGAATCGCACCCTGGTATAAAATAGGATTAGCTGAAGCTGAAAAAGTCATACTTTGACAAATAACCTCATCTCCGGCTTTTACCCCTAATAAAATTAAAGCCAAATGAATCGCTGACGTGCCTGAATTTAAAGCCGAAACAAATGATTTCTCTTGGAGATAATTTTCTAAAACATTCTCAAACTCATCCACATTTGGTCCTCCCGAAGTAATCCAATTTGTTTCTAGAGCATTCTTGATATACTCTTGTTCAAAACCACTTTGTTGAGAAAGAGATAAATAAATTCGTTTGTTATCCATTAATCTTCCAATAATCTGATGCATAACGAATATCGTCATCACCAACATTTGCAAGTGGCAATGTTGAAAAAGAAATTAGTTTTGAATCTTTTTCTAAAGACTCTATAGCATTAGCATAGCCAGCAGGAATATGAACTATTTTACTATCATTAGCTGAAACCTGAATAGTTTCAATTTTAAGATTTTTTGAAGGAGTTTCCCAATTATCAATTTTAACAAAATGGATATTGAAAGATCCACAAATACAATAAAAATTCTTAGTATCTAACTTATGTCCCTGCCATGCACGTAGAGGATATTCTTCAGAATTACTTATAATGTAAAACCTCTCGATATTGGTAAAACTAAAATCATTAACAAATGAAATAGTTCCTCGATGATCTGAAAAATTTCCTCCCTGAATTATTTTAGGAATCATGTATTTAATTTTAAATTGCTTTTGTTTAACAAATAAAATTTAGAAGAATATATGAAAAGCAATGGTATGATTATAATTAAAAAAACTAAACCATCTGAAACTTTGTGGTACAAAAATACAACCAAAGCTGAAATTAATAATTGCCCTATAGCATAATATGCAGCAACAAATCTATGTTGAATTTTATACTCGTTGCTTAAAACCTGATACAAATGCAAACGGTGTGCCTGGAAGATATTTTGTTTGAGATACAGACGATGCATAATAGTACAAATAGCATCGACACCGTAAACAGCTAAAAACAAAAGCCAAATTATTGAGTTCGTCACTAATATAAGCTTTAGAACCAAATAAATGATCCAAAAAGCAATTGCAATACTACCAATATCTCCTGCAAAACATTTTGCCTTTTTTCTATAATTAAAGAATAGAAAAACTAAGCTTGCGATCATTGCGTATTTTATAAAAACAGCATCTGTAAAGAATTGAATGTATTTATTAACGTATAACAATGCACCCATTACTGCAAGAGTATACAAACCTGTAATCCCGTTAATACCATCCATAAAGTTATAGGCATTTATTAATCCTATAGACAGAATATATGCAATAATAACTCCATATACAGGCACTAAATTAAAAACATCTAAATCATAGAAAATTAATGTAATGGCCAAAAAGTGAATCGAAATTCTTATTTTATTGGATAAGCTTTGAATATCGTCCCAAAAACTAACTAAACTAACCAAAGTAATTCCTGCAAAGAAAAAATAATTATTTTGAATGTTTTGGATAAAATATAATAATGCCGCAAACCAAAAAATGATTCCGCCGCCTCTTAATGTAACTTCTGTATGTGAACTTCTTTCATTTGGTTTGTCAATAATATTAAAATGATTGGCTACTCTAAAGTAAAGCAACATTATTATCATTAAAAGAATTCCAAGTATTGTATATTGCATTATTTATTTATGAAGCTTTTTATTGTTTTTTCTAATCCTTGTGTAGCAGTATTAGGAAGTTTATCAACTCCTATTGCAACTTTAATTTTTTCGTTTGAGACTCTGTAATTTTCTGTCATTTTTTGTACTGCCTCAGAATTTAAAGGGAGTTTAATTACATCTCCAATTTTAGCAATACCTTTTATTATAGTTTTAGGAATTGCAAGAGATAAATTTTTCTTATTTAAAACTGAAGATATTATTTGGACCAATTCGTTTGTCGATAAATATTCATCGTCAGCAAAATTATAAATTCCGGAATCAATGTTTTTATTTTCCAGAATTTCCTTAACCATAAAATTAAGATTATCGATACCTAGAAATGATCTTTGGTTTTCAAATGCGGCCAAAGGATAGGGAATTCTTTTTTTTACTACATTATACAATAAATTAAGATTTCCTTTGTTTCCGGGACCATGAATCATGCAAGGCCTTATTATAAAAACTCTTTTCCCTTCTGGAATTTCTTTTGATAAAATGTATTCTTCAGCTTTTAATTTTGATTGCCCGTATGGGGTTTTAGGATTTGGATGAATATCTTCATATAATATCCCGGACACATCATCTGCAACTGCTTTTACACTGCTGAAATAAATAAAATCTTTAACATTACTTTCTAAAAAGGAATAAAACAATTCTTTAGTGATATCTGTATTAACTCTAAAGTATTCAGATGCATCGCTTGTGTTTTTTGTATCATGTGCCTTTCCTGCCAAATGTATAATTGCATCACTTTTTAGATCAAATTTCTGATTAGGGACGAAACGAACGCTTAAAGGCTGAATAGTATATTTATTAGATAAATAATTCTTTAAATTACTCCCTACAAATCCATTCGCTCCTGTTAAAATAATATTCATAAATAAACTTAAAATTATTGTCTATAAATATCTATATAAGAAGTTGCCATTTTCTCTCTAGTAAACTCTTTGGAACGTTCTAAACTATTTTTAGATAATTGCTCATAAAATTCTTTATCAGTAATAATTCTTAAAATTGCTTGTTTCAAACTTTCACTATCAGCGGGTTTTACAGTTAGACCTGAAAAAGAATCTAAAGAGACAAATGGTACGCCTGATTTTAAAAGAGTATTAATTACTGGCATAGCATTAGACATCGCCTCTAATTGAACAATTCCAAATGCTTCGGCCTCATTTATTGAAGGCAATATGAATAAATCAGAATTCTTATAAAATGTATATATCTCATCGTTAGAGACGTTACTATAAAATTTAACTTTATCATGGATATTTAGAGTTTTAACTAATTCTTTCAACTCAATTTCTTTTTCTCCATCACCCACTATTTCAAGTTCAACATCTAAATCAGAAATAGCTTCAATTAAATATTTAACCCCTTTATACTCTCTCAATTTACCAATAAATAATAATTTAAATTTCCTGTTTATTGGAAATAAGCGCGGTATAATCTCACTTGACGATATTTGAGGAGCAAAGCTTAATGGTATTACTACTACTTTTTCAGAATATTTTTGCAATATCTTAGAATTCTCAAACAATTGAGGAGAAGTTACTACTATAGCATCACATTCCTTCAATAAAATATTAATCAACGGATTGTAATATTTACCTATTGATTTCCATCTTGAATTTTCAATATTTGCATGCCAGGTTATTACAAATTTTCTTTGTTTTATGATTTTCAAATTTCTAAAAAGTGCCACTTCCATAGTTGGAAATGGATAATGGTGATTAATTACATCACTTTCAAGCATTAATTTTTTTAGGCTTGGATATCTTAAATTTAATGGTTGGCTTCTAAATAAAAAAGGCGTTATTTCTTTTATAACTGAATATCTTTTATCTGTTTTCTTTTTTTTAAAAAAGGAAGCAACGTGACTATTTGAGTATACTGTAAAATCAATCTCATTTGTATTCTCAATAATACCATCTACAATGTTTTTAACAACAGTTTCCATTCCTCCTTTACATGGATCATAATATTTTACTAATTGAAGAACTTTCATAGTTAATTTGTAATATTTTTATTTGAAATTTCCTAATTAAAAAACAAATGTGTGTGTTTTAAAATTCAGATTCTTCTTATGTGATTCAAACAGGTGTAATAATTAATAATTATAATTTATCGATTTCATTCAATAACTTTTTTTCAAATTTACTAGAAGAAAATCTTTGAGCACTTTTTAAAGAAGAATTAGACATTCTATTATAAGTATCAATATCAAAAATAAATTTCTTTATACTTTCGCATATTGCTGTTTCGCTTTTTGTTGGAATTAAAAATCCATCAATACCATCTTCCACAATTTCAGCCTGTCCTCCAATATTTGTCGCAATAACGGGTATTCCAACACTTTTAGCTTCAATAATTACAGTTGGTAAAGCTTCTTCAATAGTAGTACATAATACTAAAATATCAATTTCATTTTTTAATTCTTCGATAATATTTGAACAAAAACCTTTCATTACAACATTCTTATTTGCCATTTGCTGTAATTCATTCTTTTGTATACCTTCACCATATACCCTGAATTCTACATTAGAAATGTCATCAAACATTTTCGCGGCTTTAATAAAATGTTCAACCCCTTTTATTTGAATAAGGGATCCAATACTTGCAATTACGAAACGATTATCTTTTTTTTCAGATTTTGTTTTTTGATTATGAGGGGAGGGATTATATAATAACATCGTGTTTTTAAGCTGAATACTTCTTTGGACAACCTTTGACACACAAATAATACTTTTGGCATTAATGAGCGCATTTTTTATAAACCGATATCCTAAACTATTTGTTCTCTCAACTAAATGAGCATGATATACATATGGAATGCCGAATTTTTTATTTATCTTTTCCGAATACATTAAAGCTCTTCGGGTTGTTGCATAAATTACGCATCCATTTAAATCAATTTCTGAAGCTAATCTTTTAATATTTGAATTACGGAAAATTATAAAAGCTAATGCTTCATTGATTAATTGTAAATGCTTATTCTTAGTTCGTTTTATAATACCAGATCTAAATATGATCTTTTTATCATTATGAAATTTTTCATCGATCAATTTAAAATATCTTGAAGAAGATGTAAAATCAATAAAGGAAATATTATACTCTTTTGACAGAATATCTGCCACTTGTAGTGTAATATTTTGTCCTCCGCCAAACCCTACCTTAGATGAATCTTCGAATAATATAATTTTTTTTTTCATTGCATCTCAATTTTAGGCTTATAAAATATCTTAGGAGTATTCTTTGCTAATAAAGCCCCTAAAAGAATTTGCCCTGGTATCGAAAACAGCCCTGGATAATGAAATGCGCCAATCATCAATAAAAATACTGGCGGCTCCATCAGTTTCTTCTTTACAATTACAAATAACCAGATTAGAGCAATTCCTAGATACCCACATGCTTCCAACATATCCAACCAACCAAAATCAGACATAATTCTTAAACCTTCATCAGGGCGGCTATAATTATAACCGAATAAGATTTGAGTTACAGAGTTATGGATTTTGACTAAAACTTCTGCAATTTGTTCTAATTTAAGATCAATAAGAAAATTATAGTAAACAATAGACATTCTCGATAACAGCCCCCCATTTTCATTTTGGTCTATAAATGTTAGTGCTAAAATGGATAAGACTAAAAGCAATAAACCAATCCACAATTTTAATCCTTTATATAACTTGTATCTAATAAATAAAAAAAGAAAAAAAAGAAAAAAACCAGTACCAGATCCAAACATTATCAAAGGTATAATAGAAAAAAGAATATACTTATCCTTAAATTCATTTCTTTGATAATAAAAAATTGAAACTAAAAGCACAACAACAATAGTTGCAGATACTGTAGGACTGCTCCCCAAACCATAAGATCTATAGAATGTGCCTCTTAATTCCTGAGCAGATGCATTTAATTCTCCCCCAGGAACATTTTTCATCATTTGAATAGGAACAATGGTATTTATAAGAGTAAAGTCAATAACCGAAACAATGCATGTGAGGATAAAAAGAAATTTATAATCTAATTCAAATTTAGATATTTTAAAAAAAATGTAGAAGAGTATAAATCCAAAATAAAACTTCAAAAGCAAGATGCTGTCCAAGGCAGCAATATTCAAGGCTTTGACAAAAAAGAAGTACACAATTATTAAAACAAATATTAAATCAAAATTAGTTAACTTATAAAACTTATAGTTAGTTATATGAAATAAAATAAGCAAAATAACAAGTACATGTGCATACACTCCTACTCCTAAATATTGAATAAAGAACATTAAGGTAATCAGAAATGTGGTTATAGCATTATTTTTTAACATGTAAGACTGCTAAAAATGAACCTATTATAGGATTAATAAAGTATTTAATTTGAGCTTTAGTCGTAATTGCTTCCAGATAATTGTACAGCGCTTTTTTATATTCATGATTAATATGATAAAGTCTGGCTATTCTATATTTCAAAACTTTTTGTGCAGTTCTCTGATCTTTTGGAGATAATTTTGTAATATGTTTATTTAAGAAGCTCAATTCTTTCTTTATATGTGACACCCCTTGTGATATATTATCTCCAATCCAATAATAGCCTAATGGCTCTGGAATATATAAAAATCTATTGGTATGAGATGATGTTCTAATCCAGTAATCAAAATCTTCAATAGCTATTAAATCACGATCTTCTGTAATTTCGCCAACATTATCAACAATAGTCTTTCTAATAGCTACACTCGAATTTGCAATTGGATTACCATTAATTAATAAATCCCTTATTATGTCTCCTTGTAAAGAACGAGCCTTAAATACAAAAGCCTTATCAATTTCAGTGATTGTATTCTGACTCAGCATTACAAGATCATGATAAATAATATCATAATTATTTAAGAAAGGCATACATTTTTCTAATTTATCTTCTCTCCACCAGTCATCAGAATCAAGAAAACAAATCCACTCTCCCGAAGACACTTTTAAACCATTGTTTCTTGGTCTTGCAGGTCCTCCCCAGTTTGCATCATAGATGTATTTTAATTGTAATCTATTTTCAAATTGAGCAGCGATTTCTTTAGAATTATCAGTTGATCCATCATCACAGATAATAACTTCAAAATTTTTGTATGTTTGGTTACAAAGAGATTCCAAACACCGCTTAAGTAATAATGCACGATTATATGTGGGAATAATTATTGAAAATTTGTACATATTTATATTTAAAAATATTAATTCTAAGAAATTAAGAGTTTATATTAATTTAGGCATGTGATTTTTTTTTCTATAGAATAACTAAAAAGAATCGAATTACAAATATTGTTTTTAAAAATATTCAAATTCTATTTGATTTAGTCTAAAATCTTCTGGCAAAAAATTCTCTTAATTTATATGTAAATCCTAGAAACAGAAACCAAATATTGGATTTGGTAAATTTTCTTGTTTCTTTAATTGTACTAAAGAAACCTTTTATCCAAGCAACCTTGCCTTCTTTAAAATATGAAATAAAAATTAGCCCTGCGCCAATTTCAAAATCCTTTTTTTCTTTTCCAGAAATTTTATACTCACTAATATGATGATAGAATACTTCATAAAGTTCGATAATCTGTTTTTTAATTTTAATAGTGCTCCTAATGGTTGTATTATGTTGTCTAAAATTATTAAGAATTTCCGAAGTATAATAAAAATTACAATTTTCAGATAAAGCCAACCAAAATGCCCAATCTGCAACAACTAAATATTTAGGTGATAAACAACCTACTTTTCTGTATAAAGACGCTCTAATAATCGCAGCACTCAAATTTGGAATAACACATGATTTCGAAAGATATTTACGCATCATTTGACCCGATATTTTCCCATCGAATTCATGATTTTTCTTAAAAGAACTTTCTCTCACATCGAAATCAGTTCCTAAAACGATTCCATCTTTATCAATCATATTACTTCTACAAAAACTTACCCCAATATCTTGATATTTTAAAAGAGGCTGCATCAATCTTTCTACTTGTTTGGGTTCTGCAAAGTCGTCACATTGTGCAAATAACAAATAATCACCTTTTGCTAAAGAGGCGCCAAGATTACTAGCTTTTACGTAACTTCCCGAATTTTGTTTATTTAAATTTAAATGAATGTTAGGATGAAACTCATATTGTTTTAAAATCTCTTGACTCCCATCTGTAGAACAATCATCAACAATTATAATCTCAAAATTAGAATAGGTTTGACTAATTAAACTATTTAAAGCCTGTTCTAAAAACTCTTTATGGTTATAGCTAGTAAAAACAATACTAACTAAAGGCTGCAATGAATTATCCATTAAGTAATCCTCTCTCTTTTAATTCACCCAAAGATCGCTTATAATCGCTGGTATCAGAAGGAATATCTTTTTGCTCTTGGACCCACTTTAAAAATTGATGTAACCCTTCCTTAAAAGACCAATCTGGTTCAAAACCTATAATTTCCTTTGCTAATTTAAGATCTGCATAGTTGTGCCTAATATCTCCTTCTCTAAATGTCCCTGAAACTTTAATTGATGATGAGCTTTTTAAATAATCTAAAATTTCTTCTGCCACATTAATTACTGCTACGGGAATACCACTTCCAACATTTAAAATATGTTGACCTTTCACTTTTGGATTTAAACAATTAACAGTAGCTTTAACAACATCATCTATATAAACAAAATCCCGACTTTCTAAGCCATCTTCAAAAATATTTATCTCCTCATTTTTCAAGGCTAGACGCGAAAAAATAGATAAAATCCCTGTATATGGATTTTTTAAAGATTGACCAGGACCATAAACATTCTGGTATCTTAATGCAAAACCATTAATACCTTTAAGTTTACAAGCTAAAATTACCATTTGCTCTTGAACCTGCTTTGTAATACCATAGAAAGAAGAGGGATGAATTTGAGAACTTTCATCTGTTGCCACTAATTCAAGATTACGATTCCCTGAAACAGGACAAGATACTTCGAAACTTTCTTTAATATCTTGATATGTTCTACCATTAGGGTAAACAGATCCAAAAGTTTCAGAATGATACTTACCCTCCCCATAGATAGATCTAGAGGATGCAACTATAACTGTATCTATTGAATGTGTTTCATTTATAATATATTCACACAAATATGCCGTAGCTTGAATGTTAACATTTGTATAATGAGCAACATTATACATTGATTGACCAGTTCCAGTTTCAGCGGCATAATGAATAATCACGTTTTTATCCTTCAAAGCGGCATAAAGAATTTTTGGATTGGCAACATCACCGTAAATTAATTCTACCTTTTCTTTTAAGTCTTCCGGTAGTTCATTCTTATCACCATGAATTTGAGGCAGAAAGTTATCTAAAATAGTTACTTCATAACCATCTTTTAAAAGTTTACGTGTAACATTTGAACCTATAAAACCTGCACCGCCCGTGATCAATATTTTTTTTATACTTTTTCCCATTTTTTAGATTGAAGATTATACTTTTTAATAATTTTAGCTGGAGAACCAACTGCTATACAATAATCTGGTATTGGTTTATTTACTACAGAATTTGCACCAATTACACAATGCTTTCCTATACTTACCCCAATAACACAAACATTTTCGCCCAACCAAGTCCCATCTCCTATAGAAACTGAAGGAAGTTGCTTTATCGATTGATTAAGAATGGGTATATCAATATCAGAGTAATTATGCTGATTATCTGCTATATAAACTTTATCCGCTGTAAGAACATTTTTTCCAATTATAATTTCTCCTGTAGCATAAATATGATTAAAATGTCCAATTATACATCCATCTCCAATTGTTAAATTACATTTCAGTTCATTTGTTAGTGGTATAGCAGCCAGCCATGTTAACTTTTGTATAATAACATTTTTTCCTATTGTTATATTTTGTTTTCCGTCTATCCTTAATAGTTTTTGTACTCGTGCGCTTGGAGACAAGTACGCGAAACTTTTAAAATTCAATAAATAAAAAACTTTGTAACGCAGAAAATTTATTGTCTTTTTTATAAACATTTCAAATATGTAATAAATTTAGCAGTATCCCTCATTATATTTTCATTTTTTTCAAACCATTCCTCTGGATAATTCCACCATTCACTCTTTTCTAAGAATAAAATTGTTTCATCATCAAATCTGTATTTTAAGTGTCTTGCTGGTACCCCTCCAACAATTGAATAAGGCATCACATTTTTTGTAACGACTGCACCTGCTGCTATAATCGCCCCATTTCCAATTATTACTCCGTCTAAGACAACTGCATTTTGGCCAATCCAAACGTCGTTACCAATTTTTATTTCTTTACTGGCTTCAAAAGTATCATATTGACTGTACGTTTTAGCAAGAGGGGTATTCTTAAAAAAAAAAGACGGATGAGTACTTACTCCATCGATTCTATGAATACCAAGACCAATACTTACATTTGAAGCTATACTGCAGTATTTACCGATTTTAGCATTGTAAACGTTTGATTTTTTTTGGATATAAGTATGTGAATCAATTGTTGAATCAATAATATTAGTTTGATTAAAAACAACATTAAATTTTGACAATTTTGAATTATAAACAAAAGCTCCATTATAAAATTTTGAGCTTGGATTTTTAACTTGAATTTTAGCAAGCAGTATACTTTTTTTCAAATGATCAAAACTATTTGCAAAATAATTCTTAACCAATTTTAATACAATATTTACCATAATAAATAAATATTTTTAATTTGTTTTGATATTATAAAACCTATTGATTGCATTTTTGTATACATTTTTTACAAATAGTTTATAAGGATCTGAAGTAAAATAAACGATTAATAATCCAGCTGCAACAACTATCCCAATATAAGTGAAATATAAAAACAGGTTTATTTTATTATGCGTAATTGGCCAAAAGGATCTTGAGAAATATATCAAGCCGCAAACACTTACAAAAGCAGGAATAATTGGTAAGATTACTTTTTTAAAGAAAGTGAAAAAAGTAATTTTAAAAAAGTAAACTACATAAACAATATACACAACTGCTTCAATAAAAAATGCAATAAACTTAAAGTATGCAAATGCTTCAAGCTTTAAAAATGAATATGTAATGATTATACCCAGCCAATATATAAAGGGTTGTATTGCACTCGTTAAATATAATGCCTTAACGTCTTCATTAGCCATAATTAAAATTCCAGCTGGATACGTTATAAAGCTAAAAAGATAAGATAATAGCATAACCTGCGCAATCTGCACTGATAACTCATAATCTGACCCTACCCAGGTTAATATAAAATTTTTGGTTGTTAATACGACGCATAAAACTGGTAATGTTGTAATCGGTACAAAAACTAACAAAACTTTAAAAAAGAATTTCTTTAATCCTTCAGAATCTCTTAAACCTACAAAATGATTAAATTTAGCGATAAAGGGTGAAAAAAAAACGCCAAAAAGAGTTCGAAAATATGTCATTATAGTCAGTGCAATAGCAAAAATTGCAACGGAATTGGGTCCAAGAAATTTAGCTATAACAAAAGTATCAAGTTCGTAATATAAAATCCAACTAAATGTTAAAAACAAGGATGTATACGCTAATTTTTTAGTTTTATCATACTGCTCTTTTGATAATTTAACTGACTTAAATAGTAATTCCAAATCATATCCTAATTTTTTTTTAGCAATAAATAGTCCAATTACAACTGCAACTAAAGTACATAATTGGGAAAATAAGAAATATTCAACAATTAAATATTTACCATTTCTAAAAAAATAAAAAACAGATAATACTTTAATTAGATTACAAATAATTAATATTCTTTGAAATTTATAATCCTGTAGCCTTACTCCAAATATAATTTGAACTATTCTCTGTAAAGCAAAAACAGGGCAAAAAAATGCCAGTATTTGAAGTAAATTTCTTGCAATCAATATTTCGGTCTCGCTTTTAAGATTATTTACAAGTATACCAGGTGAAAATGATATTAAAAATATTCCGATAGCATATATCAAAATAAATATAAGAAATACCATTGTGGCAAAACCTATAACTTTTATTTCATTTAGAATATTTTTTTGAGCAAAACTTTCTGCAGCATATTTCATAGAAGCACTTAAAAAACCAAAATCAGCGTATGAAATAAATAAATATGCAGAAACAACAATAGCATATATTCCATATAGAGCTTGATTTGATGAGATGTAAGGAGTAACTACAAAAATCGATGCAAAGTTAAATAAGATAGATATGACTTGCCAGAAATATATTTTTATGAAATTGTTCATTGTGTTTGATTAATACTGATTTTACTGCGTAATTACACAATAAAACTAGACTTACTCTTTTAAAAAATTAATAAAAATATCTTTACTAAACTTATTTTCAGTTTCAAAAGAAGTCTGAAATCCATACCTATATCTTTTATAGTTCTCCAATGGAAAATTTTCTATTAAATTAATTGGCTCCTCTTTATCGAACCATTGCAAGTTGCAACCTAAAAAATTAGCAAAATTTACTGTATTTCTATGAACCATATTAATTTCATTGAAAATGTTTTTTGAGGTAATAAAATGTAGTTTTTTCTCGAATGAAATTGCATAATTAATTGAAGTTGTATCATGCGCAAGCACGAAATGGGCATTCTTTGTAAGTTGTAATGTTTTCTCAAAAAAGACTTGTCTGCCATTAAAAAAATCTTCCTCTTTATATCTTGATGCTTTGGGATGAGCAGCTATAACTACAGGCATTTCATATTGTTTTTCTACTCTGTCAAAATATGCATTTAATTCAGGATAATATTGTTGTTCTGAAACATTTTTAATATCAAAAAGCAAGGTATCTGGATGTAATGGTAAATACTCATCTAAAAAAAGAATATAATCAGTTGTAAGTATTGGCTCATCATTCTTAAACATTAAATAATTATCATAATCATCACTATTCACATTAACAATTTCTGCTTTAAAAACATCTTTTTCATTAATTATACCTATTCCTTTCCAACCTTCAGTCCCACCCAAAAACATAATATCGTATGACTTAATAGATCCGTTTTCTTTACCTTTTATGATGCTCTTGGTATCTAAATACCTCTTAATCTTTTCAAATGACAAATTTTTTATAATATAAGAAATTGATTTATTGTTTTGAACAGAAAGTGGTAACATATTGCGTCCAAATACAGCTAGAGTGCAATTATATTTTGTAAATAATTTATACAATTTTAACACTCTTCCCTCAAACGTCATGATAGAGATAAATAACTTATCAGACAGAGGTTGTAATTCTATAATAGCTTTTTTAAGTTCATTGTAAGAATTAATCCTTCTTGTGTTAGTTAGAAAAGAAGAGTCTTCTTGTTTAAAATCTTGTTTAAAAAATAAAGCACTTATATCCCAATATTCAACATCTATACCAACTTTAACTACTTCATCCATATAAAAGTCTTTATAAATTTTTGCAGTTAGAGGAATATATCTTATATAGATAATTTTGTTAAATCTCATATTGATCTTTTATTGACTTTATTACTCGAGCTGGATTCCCTACTGCTATTGAAAAATCTGGTATTGACTTCGTTACGACAGCCCCTGCACCAATAACTGTATTCTCCCCAATTATAACACCTGGCAAAATTATGACATTTGCGCCTATCCAACATCCTTTTTTTAATATTACTTTACGGGCTTGGGTATGCCCCTGGTCAATTATTGGTAAATCTAGTTTAGTAAATTCGTGATTTTCAACATATATGTGTACACCACAACCTACTAATACATCATCTTCAATTAAAATTGAATCCTTTAGTGTATCGGTTTCACCATGTAACATAGTTCCGGGACGAATAACAACTCTTCGTCCGATTGATATCTGAGAACAGCCAATAGCATAAGCACCTGGTCTAAAATCAGCATCATCAGCAAAATGCTTAAACTTTTTTTTACAAAGTTTAAGCATTTTAGATTTAAAGAATAATCTCCAGTAGGTTCCCAAAATATCGGGTCCTATTCTATCTGTATTTTGCCAAAATTTAATTTTATCAATTACCTCCTTCAGCATATTTTAATCTTCTAGACCTTTTCCTGCAACATTATGTCTCAATTTCCAATTTCCATCTTCATCTTTACCCCATAGATGAGGAGATCTGAACTTATCACATAATGCATGGAACTCTTCTGGTTTCATATCAATATATTCCATTATTTCATCAAAATAACGATCTGGAAATTCTCCATCAAAACGATTTACTAAAGCTTGGCCTTCTTCTCTTGTCAAATGTCTGTTTCTAATTTCCTGAGCCGCATCATAAGTAGCTCTACCAATACCAAATTTTATAAATGTTGTATAGAAATGTAAATCATCAATTTTATCATCAATACCACTATATTTACTAAAGGTACCTTGTGTTCTGTGTGGTCTTGCTTTAAATCCGGTATTTTCTACAGCATAATAGTAAACCTCCTGAGGCGTCCATTTTAAATAATAGCCTAAATAATGTACTTCGATATTAGCTTTTTCCAAATCTTCCAATTTAGGAGGTAAATATGACATTAAATCACTTAATCTTACGTCATATTTCTCAACCAAATCCTTGATTGAAACACCCGCTAAATAAATTTCATCTAAATGCTCAAAGCTAAAGTAAGATTTATCTCTTAATGAACTGGTATTATCTGCTAATGGATTACCATATTCAGCTTCATTTTCGCCGTAAAAAATCAAATTAATTCCATGCTGAGCCGCAATTTTTGGAGCAAGGTTTTTTTGACCTAAAATAAAAGTCTGAAATGGATGCAATAAATTTTCAATTGATAATTTGGTTAACAATTTCATTACTTTACCATTACGATAAAAAGATACATTGTCAAAACCGCTGTCTAGCCAGTTTCTCCAGTTTTTAAGCCCATAATCAGTATATAATATAGGAGGCCAGGTCACTGTTAATGGATTCATATTATATTTATACTTTAGTACATGCGCTTGATATGCACTATCTTTTCCTCCACTACCAGGTACTAAACAATCGTATGAACCATCATTTTTACGATGTTTATCTAAAAGTTTTATTAACTCTTCTTCTCGCATTCCCCAGTCGATATTATCTTTGATTTCTGCGGTTCTACAAGCATCGCAAACTCCATGTTCATCAAAATTCATGGTTGTTTTTTTACTATCTTTCGTATGTTTAAATTCAATAGCAGACGTAGGTCTTTGATTTGACATTACGCATTTAGTGCAAAAACTTACTTCTTGAGGTAGTCCGTAATATGCCTCTCTTTTTTTATTTTCTGACATTATAGTAGATTATTAATTAAAGCCCAATTTTTATAAATAGAAATCCCTTTTTCAGCACTCTTTTCTGGATGAAATTGTGTTGCAAATATATTTTTATGTTTTATTGCTGAACAAAATTCTATACCATCATAATTTGTAAGAGTCAAAATACAAGAATCTTTTTGTGGTTTGACATAATATGAATGTATAAAATACATGAAGTCATTATTTTTCAATTCTTTTAATGCTGTTGTATCCCAATCTTGTTCTAATTTGTAAATTGTATTCCAGGCGATATGAGGAACTTTAATTTTTCTTTCTTCAAAATTTTCCGGAAAACGTTTAATTATACCTGAAATTAAATCTAAACCTTTCCCAGCACCAAACTCTTCACTTTCCGTAAAAAGCAATTGCTGTCCTAAACATATTCCGAAAATAGGCGTTCCTCCTTTTACTTTTTCCTGTATCGCAGTATCAAGTCCAAATTTTTTCAAATTATTCATTGCTTCTATAAAAGCTCCTACTCCTGGAAGAATTAATGCATCTGCATTTAAAACATCTTCTCTATTAGAACTAATTTTTGAATTTATTCCAATAGTATCACAAGCCTGTTTAACACTAAAAAGATTACCAAGCTGATAATCGATAATTATTACATTTTTTTTAATATTTCCCATTATAATCTACATTCAATTTGGTTATTAATTAACCTTCTTTTTACATCTTCAATAGTACAAGGCTCGAAAGTATGGAAATTTCTTTTTTTATTAAGAAACTCAACATTCCCTTCAGAAGAAGATGCATTTGATTCGTTTTCTTTTATAAAATGATAGTGAAATAAGGACGAGATCATTGCCGAACTGATATTTCCTTCTTTTAAAACATCCACCACATGATCTTGTTTTCCTGCACCCCCATGGGCAATAACAGGAATACTAACCAGATTTGTTATTTTGGAAATTAAATCTAGATCATAACCTTGTCCGGTACCTTCTTTATCAACTGATGTTACTACAATTTCACCAGCTCCTAATTCATCTATCCTTTGAGCCCATTCAAAAACATCAATGCCTGTATATTCTCTACCATTGTCAGTATAAGCAAGATATCTTCCGTCTGTTTCTTTTATAGCTTCAATAGCAACAACTATTGTAGAAGATCCAAACATACGCGATGCCTCCTTAATTAATTGTGGATTTTTTATAGCTGCAGTATTTAAACATACCTTATCCGCTCCTACTCTTAAAACTTCTTTAATATCAGAAATAGATCTTAATCCTCCACCAACAGTAATGGGTATAAATATTTTTTTTGCTGTTTCTGAAATAATATCATGAAGACTGTTTCTCTCATATAGTGAAGCCACAACATCCATAAACATTAATTCATCTGCGCCTTGCTCATAATAATATTTGGCAAAATCAGCTGGCTTTCCCAAAACTCTCAATCCTTCTAAATGAATCCCTTTTACTAGATTTGGTCCTTTTATATCTAACCTGGGAATTATTCTTACTGTTTTCATTCGTTTTTACAAATCTTTACTTATTAAAAATATTACATTAAATCGCTGTCCAACCACCATCAACGATTAAATTCTGTCCTGTTATATATTTTGAATCATCAGATAATAAAAAAGCAACGGTTGGCGCTATATCCTCTGGCGTCCCCAATCTTCTCATAGGAACTTTTTTACAATAATTACTTACAAAAATTTCGTTTTGATTATCAAAAATCCCTCCTGGAGAAACGGTATTTACTCTCACTTGTTGGGGACCAAAATAGGAAGCTACATATCTTGTAAAATTTACAAGTGCCCCTTTTATTGCAGAATATGCAGCTGGCATTGTCATTGTTGTGCCTTCATAGACATTGAAGTCAGCCCCTACCACACCATAAATTGAAGCCATATTTATTATACTCCCTGTTTTTTGACTTGCCATTTCTAAAGCAACTTTTTGTGTTAAATAAAAATAACTATTTAACTGCCAATCAATATTTTGCCTCCAAGATTCAAAGGCAATATCTTCAAATTTATTTCCCCAGTCTTTTGTTCTTGGATAGGCATTATTTACGAGACCATCAATTTTCTTATATTTTTTAAAAACTATTTCTAATGCATTATCAATTGAAGAAGAATCAGTTATATCACAAAATACATTAGACAAATCTTCATTCGTTTCATGATTGATTTCAAAGTTAATACAAAATGCTCCTTCAGAAATTAATCGACCTATAATCGCTCTTCCTAAGAGGCCACTTCCTCCTGTAATTATAATTATTTTATTTTTTAATCTATTATTCATCCTTCAAGACAATTTTTAATATTTCGATTGATTCTTTCAAAGAGTTCATATGTATTTCTTGTTTTTTCAGATTATCAATAAAATACCTTAATTGTTTTTTATAAGTTTTTTTTACGTCAAAATCAACTTCCTCAAAAACAATGTTATTTTCATCATCGATAATACGATTATCAATTAAATCAATCAAAAAAATTTCATTATCAAAGACAATTTCAATTTCTCTTTTTGATTTTTTTCTGTAATAATTTAATACAATATTAGCAGTAAAGGTATCATACTCCAATGCGTAGTTAGCATAATCAATAGCATTTATATTTAAACTGGAAACATTTCTTAAGATGGAACTGCTTTTATTTGGCATTCCAAACAACCAACAAACATAATCTATTTCATGAAATAAGTCCAAATGAACGCCTCCCCCCATTGATGCATTAGCACTATATATTTTTCTAAAATCTACATTAGGCCGCCAATCAGGTAAATACGAGCCACAATAAACATTTACCTCATTAATTTTCAGATTCTCATGATCTAATTTGTTCCTTAAAAACTCAATACATGGATGAAATCTTAAATTACAAGCAACATAATTAACGGTATTTCTATTTTCAATTAAACTAACTAATGATAATATATTCTGCAATGTATGTACAGCTGGTTTTTCAATAAATAAAGGGATATCTAATTTTGCTAATTTTTCAATAAACTCAAAATGTAAATGAGTTGGATTTGAAATAATTGCAAAATCAAATGAAAAATCTAAACTTTCAAGATCATAAATATTTTCAATTCCTTCTTCAATCTCTGAATTTAAATTTGATCGTAATGCATAAATATTAATATCATCTATGTTCAAATTTTGTAAAGCACTGATATGTTTTCTAGCAATTGAACCTAAACCTATAATCAGTATTTTCATAATTCGAAATCAAGTTTATTATTTTGAAGTAGATATTCCATAAATAGAAAATCAACTGGATGATCTAAATCAAAACATACATGATTCATTTCATAAATTAAGGACTTGTCTGTGATAGCACTTCTTATTTCTGAATCAAAAAAAGACCTTCTATACCAATAAAATGATGCATTTAATTCGTATACTTTTGGAGCAGATTGACGAGTCATTATGCTTCCGTCAGGATTAGTTTTAACTAATGAATAGAACCCTTCAGCATTTTTTTCAACCATATTAAAATAGGGGCTTCTTGCAGCTGGATTAACAGAAAATAAATTTAATGCTTTTGGATTTTCAAGTATAACATTTAATGCTTTTTCAATGTCCTCTAAAGTTCGCAAAGGCGACGTTACGTCAAGATCTAAAATAAAATCATATTTATCATCTGCTATAGATTCTTCATAAAGTAACAAATCTCTTATTGTATCTATTTTTCCAGCAACGTCTGTTGCTAAATAATCTGGTCTTGAATAGTCCGTATATAAGCCAAATAACTCAGCTTTCTTTTTTATAGCTTCATCATCTGTTGACAAAGCTACTTTAACTTCAAATTTTTCTTTTATTTTTTTTGTTAAATCAATTGAATATCCTATCAATGACTTCCCATTAATGTCTTTTATATTTTTACCCGGTATTCCCTTAGATCCCCCTCTAGCACAAATAGTTATTAATATTTTCATTTTAAAATTTTATGTTGTGTATGTCTATGTGAGCTTTCTCAAAATCTTCATGTTTTCCAACATCTAACCAATAACCTGCAAAAGGGAATGAAATAACTTTTAGATTTTTACTAATTAATTCTTCCATCAAATCTGTTGCATTAAAAAATGTTTCTTTTGGGATGAAGTTTAACATTTTCTTTTTAATCAAATATATTCCACCATTTGAATAGTAAGTATAAGTTGGCTTTTCTTTAAAGCTTTTCACTTCACCTTTATTTGTCTCTAAAACTGCATATGGAATATTAACTTGATATGGAATAGTTAAAACAGCCAAATCGGCATCTTGTTTTATAAATTCAAGAAAAAATTGCTCATAATCGATATTGGTTAGCAAATCCGAATTTGTTACGAGAATATAGTCATGCTCAAAATTTGTAATTTGTGATACTGCTCCGATAGTTCCTAAAGGTTCGTTTTCCCAAACATATTCAATTTTCACATTTTTATTTTCACCTTTTCCAAAATGTTGTTCAATTTGTTCACCTAGATATTTTACAGAAACCCAAAAATCATCAATTCCAAACAAAGCTAATCGATCCAGATTATGCTCCATTATAGGCTTATCCCCGACTTTTAAAAGCGGTTTCGGAACCGTATCTGTTAATGGTTGTAGTCTTTGTCCTCGCCCACCCGCCATGATAACGGCATCAATTGGCAAATAGGATCTTATTTTTCTAAAATTGATAACATTTACAACTTTGTGATTTTCATCAACAACCGGAACAATTCTAAAATCACCTTCGCGGTATTCTATAATTTTTTTAAGATTATTTTCTCCCTTTACAATATATCTTGGATTGTCCTGAATAATCTCATCAACGTTACATTCTATTGTAAATCCTTTAAGCAAACCTCTTCTAACATCTCCATCAGTTAGTGCTCCAATTAATTTATCTTCATTATCCACAACAAAAAGAATTGCATCTTGCGACAATTCATTGAACTTAAGTAAAGCTTGCTTTATTTTACTTCCAGAAAGAATTAAGTGGTCTTTATAAATTCTCATGAGAATTGTTTAATAATTTTTATTATATTATCCGCTGCATCCAATTTAAAATAAATATTTTCTCCTTTATAAACTTTAAATTCAATTGCTTTTCTAACAGAAGAAATGATTGCTTTTTCTTCAAATTCACAATTTATAATATTTTTACTTTGTGCTCTTCCTTTTTGTCTGTCTCCAACATTAACAACGTATTTTCCAAATGAAGCAGCTTCCAAAATTCCACTAGAAGTATTACCTAGCAATATTGAGGCATAATACATTGCTGAAAAGTAATTTGTTTTTCCAAAATTTTCAATTAATAAAATTCTATCAGGAACTTCCAGTTTTAATTTTTCAACAGCTTCACGATATATGGATCCTTGTGTATCTGCATTTGGCATTGTAATTACAATAAAAGTTTTTTCTGAAAGCTTTTTTAAAGCTTTTTTCATTTCCTCCGCATACTGAAAATTATCCTGCGAAGACATAGTTTCGGAATGGAAAGTAACCAAAATGAAGCCTTCTTCTGGTATTCCAAATTTTTCAAAAAAAGCTTGTTTTTCTATTGGAATAAAACTCTTAATATCGTTTAAACTCAAAGATCCTGTTGTGAAAACATTTTGTGAAGAATCTATAAGTCTACAAACTTTTTGGGTAAATATATCTACAGCTGTAAAATGAAGAGTTGAAGCCAAAGTAATTTGATGACGATATATATTATCAATTGCTCCTAAAGTTATTTCTCCTCCATGCAGGTGAGCAAATTTAACTCCAAAAGGAATTCCTGCCTGAATAGCGGCGCTCATTTCAAAACGATCTCCTAAGCAAAAAACTAAATCATATTTATGAATCTCCCAAAAGTCTGAAAACTTTAAAACAGTCAAACCGTAAGATGAAGCAATAGATTCTTCACTGTCGTCTGAAATCAGAGATGATATTGTATGAATGCAATTATAGTTATCCTTTTCTATATCTTTTAGTGTATATCCGTGACTTCTGGATAAATGCGTTCCAAAAGCAATAATTTCCAACTCAAAAAAATTATCTTTTTTAATTTTATTAAGTAGAGGAAGATATATTCCGTAATCAGCACGTGAACTTGTTAAAACTCCTATTTTCATTGAATATCAGAAAATGAAAGTTTGTCAAATTCAATCTTATCTGCAATCAGTTTTTTCCCGATGACTTTTTCCCATTCCATTGGAGAAATTCCATCTCCCGGCCTCAATGGTATAAGATCCTCATCCGTTAAAACATGTCCTTTTTGTAAATTCTTATTTAAATGAATACTTTTTCTTGCAATAGCAATATTTTTTGTTTCACTTTCACTTGGATTTTTTTCTCCATCTCCACTAGTCGCCAATTCAATATTGCGAATTGCCACAACCATGTCTTTCAATTCATTTGGTTCTAATGAAGCAACATGATCTGGTCCGGGTAATGTTTTATCCAAAGTAAAATGTTTTTCTATAATTTTTGCCCCCAAAGCAACAGCTGCTATAGGAACTTCAATACCAAGCGTATGATCTGAATATCCTATTTGAGTCTGAAATTTTTCTTTAATCGAAAGCATTGCTATAAGATTAACATCCTTCATTGGAGTTGGATATTCTGTATTACAATGTAAAATTGAAATCATTTCCTTTGACAATCCAAATTTAACTAAGACTTGCAAGGCACTTTCAATATCTTTTTCAGAACACATTCCCGTAGACATGATAACAGGTTTTTTACATAAAGCTACAGCTTTTAGGTAGGGATAATTTGTTATTTCTCCACTTGGAATTTTAAAAAAAGAAAGACCAAGGTCATTTAAATATCTTACTCCCTCAACATCAAATGCTGTCGAAAAAAAATTAATACCTCTTTCTGAACAATAAGACATTAATTCCAAATGATTCTCGTGACTTAACTCTAGATTTTTCAACATTTTATACTGAGAGTCATCACCATCATTAATATTTACACTTTGATACGTAGCTTTTTTGGCAGATTTACTTACCAGATTATCTGCTTTAAAAGTTTGAAATTTCACATAATCAACCCCAGCATCTACAGCCGCATCTATTAATTTTTTTGCTATTTGGATATCTCCATTATGATTTACTCCAGCTTCAGCTATAATAATTACTTTGTTCATTTTTAAATTATTCTTCCAGGATTCCCTACAACCTTTTTTCCATCTGGAATATTAGTAATAATTACAGATCCTGCGCCTATTATTACATCCTTTCCAATATTAATGCCTTGTTTTACAACAGAATTTGCTCCAACAAAACTTCTTTCACCAATTGTAACATTCCCTGCTAAAACTGCTCCTGGAGCAATATGAACGGCATCTTGTAAAATGCATTCATGTTCAATAATGCATCCTGTGTTTAAAATTACATTTTTACCAATTTTTACTAGAGAATTAACCGTTACATTTTTATTAATAAAAGAACCTGATCCTATTGAAACATTTCTAGAAATAATTGCAGTTTTATGGATAATAGTTTGAACCACTTTTCCTTTTTCTTCAATTAAATTTGAAATATTTTGTCTCAATTTATTATCGCCTATGCCAATCGCAAAAGGAATTTCTTTAGACCATCCAATAAACTCAGTTTCTTTCTCGAATCCTAAATAAGTCAGATTATAAGGATTTAAATTTGCTTCTTCTTTATCTGAATATCCGGCAATATTTAAACCATTATCCAATATAGCATCTGCAACAACATATGCATGTCCAGAATATCCAACTAGAATTATTTGATTATCTAACACTACTTGGTATATTTACAATTCTTTCCTCTAAAAACTCTGCGTTAACTTGTTTATCTCTTTGACAACTACTGTACATAGGCAAACGATACATTAACTGCCAAATAGGTCTCGTCATAACGCCATTTTCATTTGTAATTTTCAAAAATAAATCTCGTTCAGCTTTACTTTCTAATTCTACACACATTAACCAGTAATTAGCTTTAGTATTGGGAGTTTCTGTTCGAAATTTTATACCGCCAGACAAAAAAAATGATTCATATTCCTTTGCTAATTTTCTCTTGTTCTCCAGAAAATTAGTGAGTTGCTCTAATTGGGCACATGCAAGAGCAGCGTTTAGATTTGGCATCCTAAAATTGTATCCCATTTCATCGTGAACATATTCGTATAGATGCGGAATTTTTGCTGTAGTAGTCAAATATTTGCCTTTTTCTCCTAATTTCATATCATTTGTAACAATTGCACCTCCACCGCCACATGTTACGATTTTATTTCCATTGAATGAAAATGTTCCAAGTTTACCAAAACTACCTGTTGGTTTTCCTTTATATTCACTACCCAAGGATTCTGCTGCATCTTCAACTACAGGAATTTTCCACCTATCACAAACTTCAATTAATTCATCCAAATGTACAGGAAATCCGAAAGTATGCATTGGCAAACAAGCACTTATTCTTTTTCCTGTTTTTTTATTATAGCAACCGTCTTCTCTTAAATCTCCATATTCTTCCAAAAAAAGTGCAACTGAATTTGGTGACAACCCCATTGTATCTAAGTCAACATCTAGAAAAACAGGAGTTGCATTTTGATACGCTATTGCATTCGCGGTAGCTACGAAAGTTAAAGCTTGCGTTAAAACTTCATCACCTGCATTTACACCAACCAAACGCAAAGCTACCTGAATAGCAGCTGTTCCATTTACAACAGCGACCGCCCTTTCAGTATCAGTAATACTTTGCATCATAGTCTCAAATTGGTCTACATAAGCGCCAACAGAAGAAACAAAAGTAGAATCTATTGTTTCAATTAAATATTTCTTTTCATTACCTCCAAAATAAGGAACATGAAGAGGTATAAAGTTTTCTGTTTTATATTGTTCTTTTATAAAAGAAATAGTAGAATTAATTAAATTATTCATAATTACATTTTTGAATCTAAATATTTACCCGTTTCTTTATGACCGAAATTGGGAATCATTGCATGAAATAATTCAACTATTTCTTCCTTTTTCCATGTTTTATTGAATTTCATTTCAGCTATTTTTTCCGAAAAATTCTCTAATTCATCTTGTTCGAAATTAGCATCATTTTTTATAACACCTAAGTTATCATAACGTTGCATGTCAAGCACTTCGTTTTCTGTAAAAAATTCCTCAAAATCTTTTTCACCAGTAGTATCACTGGCAGTAAACAGACATGGCCATTTTTTGTCTTTGATTAGTTCTTCAGATTTATCTCTAGCCTCTTCTTCAGAAGCGCAAGGATAAGCCTCGTAGCCTAATTCTGCTAAATATTTAATCGCAATATCTGCAAATGTAATTAAGTGCAAATTTTCACTTAATTTAGGAAAAAAAACATCTCGGTTCTCTCCAAAGATACAGGACATCAAACAAAGCTCACCCGACTCTTTAGGTGTAACAAAATATCTTTTAATATCATTTGGTGCTACAATTGGTTGTTTTTTTATTATTCGCTGATTAAATCCATGTAACAACGATCCATCTGAAAAAGCAACATTTGCAAATCGAGCTGTTGAAATTTTAATTTGCTCGCTTTTACGCATCAAATACATTTCCATGATTCTTTTTGAAGCCCCCATCATATTAACTGGATTAGCTGCCTTATCTGTAGAAACACAAAAATATTTTTTCGTTCCGTTTTCTATTGACTGTTGTAATGTCTTTTCAGTATTAAAAACATTCACATCAATCATTCGCATTAAAGTAAAAGGATCTTTTTCACTTCGAACATGTTTCAATGCTGATAGATTTAGAACGTAGTCATATTTCCCATCAGATTTAATAAAGGCATCATATTCTATTGATCCTATATCTAGTGCAAATGTTTGAAAATCTCCATCAATATAACCAAAAGAGCTTCTAATATCTCTTACAAGTTCGACCATATTATTTTCGCTAATATCAACAACATGCAATTTTGCAGGATTTCTTTTGAATATTTCTTTAGTTACAGCTTGACCTATTGATCCGGCCCCTCCAATAACTAAAAAAGAAGACTGTTGTACGGCAATCAATAATTCTTGCTCATGAACTCTAATATCTTTTTCGAATATTTCTGAATCTCTGCCAATTAATCTAAGAATATCCATAATTAAAATTTAAACAGCAATAATGTTACTTTCAAAAGACTTACAAAATTTATTATTTTCCAATTCTTCATTGGAGAAAGATTTAAAATAATTGTAAGTTATTTTCAGCCCCTCTGCTCTATCTATTTTTGGTTCCCACCCTAAAAGTTTTTTAGCCTTCGATATATCTGGTTGTCGTTGCTTTGGATCATCTTTAGGTAATGGATAATTAATTATTTTCTGTGTTGTACCAGTTAGTTTTATAATTTCATCAGCAAATTGATTCATACTTATTTCATTTGGGTTACCAATGTTTATAGGAAAAGAATAATCCGACAGTAGTAATCTATGTATCCCTTCTACTAAGTCATCAATATAGCAAAAGGATCTGGTCTGTGTACCGTCTCCAAATATAGTTAAATCCTCTCCTCTAAGCGCCTGACCAATAAAAGCCGGCAAAACTCTACCATCATTTAAACGCATTCTAGGTCCATAAGTATTAAATATCCTAACTATTCTTGTTTCGACACCATGAAAAGTATGATACGCCATAGTGATAGCTTCTTGAAATCTTTTTGCTTCATCATAAACACTTCTTGGGCCAACTGGATTTACATTCCCCCAATATTCTTCAGGTTGAGGGTGAACAGTTGGATCTCCATATACTTCAGAAGTAGAAGCAATTAAAATTCTTGCTTTTTTTTCTTTTGCTAAGCCCAGTAAGTTGTGAGTGCCTAATGACCCTACCTTTAATGTCTGAATTGGAATTTTTAAATAATCAATTGGACTCGCAGGAGAAGCAAAATGCAGAATATAATCTAGCACACCACTAACATGTACATAATTCGAAACATCGTGATGATGGAATTCAAAATTTTCAAGAGCAAATAAATGTTCTATGTTCTTAATATCGCCTGTAATTAAATTATCCATTCCAATAACATGGTAGCCCTCATGAATATAACGATCACATAAATGTGATCCTAGAAAGCCTGCTGCACCTGTTATTAATATTCTTTTCTTCATTATTTAAATTTTAAAAACTATTTGATAATATAATTAATGTACTAATTTCCTATTTGAACAAATACTCTTCTTATTATTAAAAATAAAACACTAAAAAAACTTAATAAAATACCACCTAACACAATCCCTTTTGCTTTTCCAAACCTTTCCTTAGGCAAAGGCATAATTGGTCTGTCAATTACTTGTATTAAAGGAGTCTCTTTTCGTAAAGCAACTTTAGCCATCTCACTTTGTTTAATTAATTCTGTTAAAATAGCGGTATTTGCTTGAACATCTACCTGTCTGCGAGCTGAAGGTGTACGACGCACATTTAGAGCAGGGTTAAGCATAAAAGTATTATCATTTGCAACTGCAACTCCTGTTATAGCTCCATTAAGTTCTTTGCGTATAGAATCAGTTTGTTTATCCAGAACCCTCATATTATCTCGAGCTTTTTTACTTTTTGTATCTACATAAAATTCCCCAACCTGCTTAGCAAGTGCTTCACAGAAATAAAAAGAAAACAATTCATTCGTAGATGTAACATCTATAGAAATTATAGATGACTTTTTATCTTTCTGACCAACTAATAATGCTCTTTTTGACAAATCTGAATAAATTACCCCTAAAATACTATCATGTATTCTTGTAAATCCTATACGTTTATCCCCTGGCAAAAATTGAATATTCTTTAATTTAGGATTATTACTCCAGCTCTCTCTCCATTTGTTAGTTTGAATATACATTTCTGCTAAAGAAATTATTTTTCCATTTATGACAACAGGATTTAATAAAGTTTTTTCAACCATTCTGCGGGACTTAAATAACTCCGTCAAATTTGAACCAGCAAAAATACTTCCACCGCTTCCCCCAATATCTAAACCTAATGAACCTGCTAAACCTAAGGCACCTCCTAATCCTCCTCCACCTGATTTTTCATCTTCTAATGCAAAAGATAAAGTAGCAGTATACAGTGGTTTTTTCATAAAAGAATAAGTTAATCCTAAACTAGCCCCTATTATTCCTGATAATACAATAATCTTCCATTTAGTAAGCAAATAAAAATACCATCCTTTTGCCTTATTTATTAATTCTTTTAACGATATTTCATCGTTTTCTATAGATTTATTATCCATCAAAATATTCTATTTAAAAGCAGTAACAATTAATAATGCCAAACTAGCAAATGCAGTTCCAAGACCAGCCCATTCTCCTGCACTCATTTTTTTCGTTTCAGGTTTTTCCGGAACTACTATTTGTGAATCCGGAGTTACTTTAGGATAAGACCTAAAAAATAAAAATGATGTCGTTACAGAAGCTTTCCCGTTTGGATAGATAATATAAGCCTTTTTCTTCCAACCTTTACTATCAACACCTCCAACAGAATTTATATAATACTTAAAGCCTTTTCCACTTCTATAAGGAATTTCAGAAGTCAACAATACATTTCCAGTTACTTTAACTCCTTCATTATAAACTGCAACTTCAATTTCATCACCTGGAAACAAAGTAACATTTGAATAATGATTTTTATCTTTTACTATTTTTTCCCAGTTAACAGGAATGGTAGCATATTTTAATTCATCTCTAAGCTTTTTAGATAATTTAGAACTGAGAGTGTCTTTTTGCTTTACTCCTAATCCTTCTTTTTCCTCTTCAGCCGTTAGTTTTTTATCCAAATTAAGATTTACACTTTCTAACTGTTCAATCTGTTCTTCTTTAATTGGCCTTTTAATCTTCATACCATCCAAATTGGCAATAGATGTTAACCCGCCAGCTCTCATCACAACATTATAGACAGTTTCTTTTTTATTAGCCAAAACATATTTTCCAGGATAACTAACAGCCCCACTAACTTTTACCATTTCAGGTTTTTCGTAAACTGCCATTTTACGAATATTGATTACATCAAAAGGCTTTAATACAAAATTCTTAATTTGTTCATTATTATCAGCGCTAATTTCAAGCTCAACTAATTCAACACGCTTAGGATCAGAATCATCTATTACATCAGATTTAATCATTCTTGCCACTTCAACTCTTTTAGATGCTGAACCTGTTAAACCACCAACCTGAACTACCAAGTCATTTAAAGTTAAGTTTTCAAAATATTCATATTCTCCAGGATTTTTTACTTCACCATCAATTGTTACTTTATATTCTTCCCTAAAATCCAGAATAGAATAAACTGTAACAATGTCTTCTCTTTTTAATTCTAAATCAGCATTCAGATCTCCGGATAGAGCAGCACTTAAATCAACATTTACAATTTCTGTGGTTAAATCTGTTTTTAAACGAATAATTCTTGCTCTCTTAGTATATGCATCTTCTTTAAGTCCCTCAGCTCTTGTAATAAGATCTGAAATTCTCATTCCTTCATTATAAGAATAATAATCTGGTCTAAAAACTGCACCTTCGATTTTAATACGATTTTCAAATCGATTTAAAATTTTAGTAACTCTAAAAACATCTCCAGATTGTGGCAAATAAGAATTATATTCACTTTCATTTATATCATGCACTTTAAATTCTTTTCCTGTTTTTTGCATGACATTTACAGATGCAGTATATGCAAATTCGTTAAATCCTGAAGCGAAAGACAATAAATCTAAAAATGTTTCGCCCTTTTTCATTTCGAAAATACCTGGACGTTTTACTTCTCCTTCTACTACAACTCTTTGGCTATAGGCCGGAATTCTGATAACATCATTATCTCTCAGATTGACATTATCTGACTGATCTCCTTTAACTAAAAATTTATAAATATCGACATTTTTATAAATTTTGTTATTTCTAATTAATTCTATATTTCTATAACTACCATTTTTACCGGGACCACCTGCTAAATGCAATGCATTATAAACAGAAGCAAGAGATGAAATAGAATAATTACCCGGCTGCTTGCCTCCAATGATCGTTACTTTAATCGTTCTTATATCACCTAAACTCACACTTACCTTAGATTGTCCAGATCGAACTGTACTGTAAACTCTTGCAATCGCAGCTTTTATTTTTTGTGAAGCTGCTTCAATTGACATTCCCGCTACTGCAATTTGACCAACATTTTCAATTGTAATTTTACCTTCAAAATTTACCGGAACAGTATCATCAAATTGCTGAATACCGTAAACACTGACTTCCAATTTGTCACCGGGTCCCAAAACATAATTTACTGGCGTTGCCATTTTTAAATCCGGCTCAAAATTCAAAGTAGGATTATCAAATAATTCAGATCCAAAAATTAAAGCGTTTAATGAATCCTTTATTTTTTCATTTTTTATTTTTTCTTGTTTTCTTCCAAACCCAGAATCCTCATCTGTTTCTTTTAATTTACCATCTTTCTTTTTATCCTTGTCTTTGGAGTTCTTATCCTTGTCTTTGGAATTTTTTTTCTCATATTCAGTAACTCTAATTCTTAATTTATCGAATTCACTTTGGCTCATACCTTTTGACAAGGCCATAGATTCAACATCATTAATTGTAGCGTTATTGCTTTTTAGTTGAGAAACAATTTTAGCTATATCATCATCTGATAAATAATCAACTTTTACAGTGCTTAAATCTTTAGACTTTATTATATCCTGAGCATTTGCATTAAAAGAAATTAGTAAAATAAAAAACAGAGTAAGAACGTATATTATCTTTTTCATATTTGAATTATAATTTAACCTTAAGTTTGGTTTAAAAGAAATATTTATTTTTTATGAATATTGTTTTTGATAATAATCTTTATAAGAACCAGAAGTTACATTTTGTAACCACTCTTCATTATTCAGATACCAATTGATTGTTTTTTCTAAACCTTCTTCAAAAGTAACAGAAGGCTTCCATCCTAATTCTTTATTAATTTTAGAGGCGTCAATAGCATACCGTAAATCATGACCTGGCCTGTCTTTAACATAGGTAATTAACTCTTCAGAAGTTCCTTCGGATCTTTTTAATTTCTGATCCATAATTTGGCACAGTAATTTTACTAAATCAATATTTTTCCATTCATTAAAACCACCAATATTATAAGTTTCATGATTTTTTCCTTCATGAAAAACTAAATCAATTGCAATGGCATGATCTTCAACAAAAAGCCAATCACGAGTATAATTTCCATCTCCATAAACGGGTAATGGTTTATTATTGATGATATTATTTATAAAAAGAGGAATTAATTTTTCCGGAAAATGATATGATCCATAATTATTAGAACAATTTGTTAGGACATATGGTAAGCCATAAGTTTCACCATAAGCTCGCACAAAATGATCGGAACTAGCTTTGGAAGCTGAATATGGAGAATTAGGATCGTAAGGAGTAGTTTCAGTAAAAAGCCCTTCTGCACCAAGCGAACCATAAACTTCATCAGTACTAATATGATAAAAGCGTTTCCCTTCAAAATTATTTTTCCATTGCTCTTTAGCCGCATTCAATAGATTCATAGTACCAATTACATTTGTTTTTACAAATGCTAAAGGATCTTCAATAGAACGGTCAACATGAGATTCCGCAGCTAAATGCAAAATACCATCAAAATTATGCAATGAAAAAAGTTCATTTATAAAAACTTCATCCACAATATCTCCTTTGACAAAAGTATAATTAGGTTGATTTTCAATATCCCTGATGTTTTCTAAATTTCCTGCATATGTCAAAGCATCTAAATTGAATATTTGATATTCAGGATATTTATTCACAAAACGTCTTACTACATGTGAACCAATAAAACCAGCACCACCAGTTATAAGAATTTTTTTCATCTTAAAATTTCAATTAATTTAATAAATCTGAATTTATTTTTTCCAACTCACTATAAATATCCTTTACATCTTGTGAGCTTTCTTTTTGCAAAATTAAATTAGCTGTATCTGTGTAAACAAAAATAGTATTTTTTAATCCTAAAAAAGTTGTATGCTTACCTGAACCAATAACCATATTTCCATTTTTATCTACGGGATGTCCTTTCGAAACTAAATAGTCATATACAGATTCAAATGACCCTAAATCTGACCAAGAAAAAGCAGCAGGAACTACTTTAATTTTTTTACTGCGTTCCATTACAGCATAATCAATACTGATTGATGGAATTTCTAATGATAAATCCAAATCTAAAAATCCATTTTTACTTGCTTCCCATACAGCTTTAGACTTTTCATAAACATCCGGTTGAAATTGTTTTAGTTCATCCAATAAAACACTAGCCTTAAAACAGAACATTCCACTATTCCATAAAAAATTTCCTTTTGAAATAAACTCTTTTGCTGTTGTTTCGTTGGGTTTTTCTCGAAATGAAACTACTCTATCTCCTTTTGATTCTATATAGCCATACCCAGTTTCCGGTTTGGTTGGAATAATACCAAAAGTTACTATAAATCCTTCCTTTGCTTTTAAAACAGCTTCACTAATTGCTGAATTATAATCTTCCATTTTATCAATTATATGATCAGATGGTGTTACAATCAATATATCATCCGGATCAGATGCAAATGCCGCAAAGGCAATTGCAGCAGCTGTATTTCTAGGTGTTGCCTCCACTATATTCACATAAGAAGTTTTGGTTTTATCCATAACTTTGCCACTTAAGTGATGATTATCAACGTTTCCGACTACCATCACTTTATTTGCCAAATGACTATTACGATCAACGGTCATTTCAAATAAAGATTTATTTTCGAATATCTCAAGATATTGTTTAGGCTGACTTTTTCTAGAAAGAGGCCACAATCTGCTTCCTACTCCTCCCGTCAAAATCACATGTATAATTGAATTATTTACTTCCATTTTTTTCTAAATAAAAAAAGACTTTTAATTATTATAGTCTATTATCAGCTACAATACCCAAAACTCCTTTTACGTCATATATTAAACTATTGTCTTTTTGTAAATCAGAAAAATTTAGTTTTAAAAATTCAGCATGAGCTACTCCCAGAACAATTGCATCAAATTTATTATTTGGAAGTGAGTTTAATGTTACTAAATTATACTCTTTTTTTACATCATCTGCATTAGCAAGGGGGTCAAATATTGTCACTGCAATTCCATATTCTGATAAGGCTTTTACAACATCTACAATTTTTGTATTACGAACATCTGGGCAATTCTCTTTAAAAGTAATTCCAAGCATTAATAGATTTGCTCCATTAACCGAAATTCCTTTTTTAATCATCAACTTCACGATTTGTGACGCAACATATTCGCCCATACTATCATTTAAACGTCGTCCTGCCAAAATTATTTCAGGATGATAACCAAATTCCTGAGCTCTTTGTGCCAGATAATAAGGATCAACACCAATACAATGTCCTCCTACTAATCCTGGTTTAAATGGTAAAAAATTCCATTTTGTAGATGCCGCCTCTAAGACTTCTTGCGTGTCAATATTCATTAAATTAAATATCTTAGCCAATTCGTTTACAAAAGCGATATTAATATCACGTTGTGAATTCTCTATCACTTTAGCAGCTTCTGCTACTTTTATTGAAGGAGCTAAATGAGTTCCGGCAGTAATAACTGACTTATATAACTTATCAACTTTTAAACCAATCTCGGGAGTTGATCCTGAAGTCACTTTCAAAATCTTTTCTACAGTATGTTCTTTATCCCCTGGATTTATCCTTTCGGGAGAATATCCTGCGTAGAAATCCTCATTAAATTTCAACCCAGAAACTCTTTCTAATACAGGAACACATTGCTCTTCTGTTACTCCTGGGTAAACCGTTGACTCGTAAATTACGATATCTCCTTTTTTTAATATTTTACCAACTGATTCACTCGATTTATATAAAGGGGTTAAATCAGGTCGGTTATTTTTATCAACCGGAGTAGGAACCGTTATTATAAAATGGTTACAATCTGCTATATCATTTAAAGAAGTCGTACAATACAATCCAACCTTAGAATTAGATTTATCAACCAAAACTTTTTGTAAAGTTTCATCATCCACCTCTAATGTGGTATCTGTGCCTGATTTTAAAGAAGCTACTCTTGCTTCATTTATATCAAACCCTACAACTGAATATTTAGTCGCAAATAATCTGGCCAAAGGCAAACCAACATAACCTAAACCAATAATGGCTATTTTTATGTTTTCGGTCAATTTGTAATCTTTTTTATCTATTTCAGTCATAACAATTCACGGCTTCGCCACTCTGAGTCACATAGATTTGACACAGATACTCTAAAATCATTTTCGGCAAATATAACATATTAAGTCAATTTATTCAATACGGTTTCCCGTATTAGTGCGAAAACAAACAATTAAACAATAACAATACACACCAATACATTATGAATCAGTATGTAAAAAATTACATTATAAAAAAAACAGAAAATAAAATCTCTATTTGGAGAAATTTTACCTTCCGTTTTAGACCAATAGCTATACTATAACTAAATTATTTATATTTTATTTTAAGTACACAACCTAAAGATTCCAGCACCAACGTATAATATGTATTCGATATTTCCTGAACTATTGCGTCTTGATTGCTAAAAACTCCGGATTCTAATTTTATACGATCTCCTACCTGAATCGAAGTTACTGAAATATCACTAATATTTGGAGCTTTAAGGCTTTTTTTTATGATATCGATTTCTCCATCTTTAACAATGGCAGGTTTCCCTAGCCAAAATAAATATCGGATTACACCAGCAATTTGAAACACAGAATTCCGATTATTATCATCCAATTGAACAAATACATAGGAATTAAAAAGCGGCACTTCAACTTTCTTTTTTCTGTCTGACCATTCCTTAACCTGAGTTATCAATGGACAATAACATTCTATTCCAATCTGGCTAAGTTTTTCTGCAACTTTTTTCTCCCACTTGGGTTTTGTATACACTACATACCAATTCTTCATTTTTCTCTATTATTGAAATAAAAACTTTAAACCAATCCTCCTCTATATCATTCCATATTAAATTTTACCTCAATATTTTTCAATTAAGAACCTATTCCTTTATAAACAAATCCAATTGATTCTAATTCTTTTGCATTTAAGACATTTCTTCCATCAAAAAGAAATGCCGGTTTATGCATCGAATTGTAAATTTTTTGCCAGTCATAAGTTGTAAATTCATCCCATTCTGTGAGAATCGCAATTGCATGAGCATCTTTACACGCTTCATATGGATCATCAAAAATTGCTAATGCTTTACTGTTTTCCTCCACATTTCTAGTTTCCAAATAATCTAAATCACTTAACATTTTGTTTCTGGAGACTTTAGGATCATAAACAGAAATTTTAGCCTGTTCGTTAACCAAATCATCAGCTACATAAATTGCAGCAGATTCGCGAGTATCATTTGTATCTTTTTTGAAAGCCCATCCTAAAAATGTAATTTTCTTGTCTGCAACTGTATTATATAGTGTCTGGACAATTTTATGAGAAAATCTTCTTTTCTGATGGTCATTCATTATAATTACCTGCTCCCAATAATCTGCAACTTCATTTAATCCGTAAGATTTTGCAATATAAACTAAATTCAGAATGTCTTTTTGAAAACAAGATCCACCAAAACCTACCGATGCCTTTAGAAATTTGGAACCAATTCTGCTGTCCATTCCAATTGCTTTTGCTACTTCATTTACATCAGCTCCTGTTTTTTCACATAATTCTGACATTGCGTTTATAGACGAAATACGTTGTGCTAAAAATGCATTTGCTGTTAGTTTTGACAATTCTGATGACCAAACATTTGTTGTCAGAATTTTATCTTTACTTACCCAATTTGCATAAACATCAACTAGCGCATTTATTGCCTCTTCACCTTCCGGTGTGGTATCACCTCCTATTAGAATTCTATCCGGATTTAATAAGTCTGTAACCGCTGTTCCTTCAGCTAAAAATTCCGGATTTGATAAAATTTGAAACTGAACGCCATTTCCTGTATTATCTAAAATACTTTTTATAGCTTCAGCTGTACGAACAGGCAAAGTTGATTTCTCAACTACAATTTTATTTTGCTTTGCTACTTTAGCTATTTGTCGCGCACAAAGTTCAATATATTTTAAATCTGCAGCCATACCTTTTCCCTTTCCGTAGGTTTTGGTTGGTGTATTTACTGATATAAAAATCACCTGAGCTTCATCAATAGCTTTTTCTACTTCGGTCGAAAAGAAAAGATTTCGTCCTCTTGCTTCGGCTACTATTTCTGAAAGTCCCGGCTCATAAATCGGAATGTTATTTGTATTAGGATCATTCCAGTCTTTAATTCTTTGTTCGTTCAAATCAACAACAGTAACTTGAATATGCGGACACTTTTGAGCAATTACTGCCATTGTCGGACCTCCAACATAACCTGCACCAATGCAACAAATTTTTGTAATTTTCATTTAAATATTTTATTTATCTTAAACATTATTTTAAATTATTCCAATACCAGCTCACCGCTTCTTTCAATCCATCTTGTAAAGAATATTTCGGATTATAACCTAAGATTGTTTTTGCCTTATCGATACTTGCTAATGAATGCGGAATATCTCCAGCTCTATTTGCTCCATATACAATATTTATATCAGCAATTTTTGAATCAAATTCAGCTAAATATTCTTTTAGATATCCAACCAAATCATTCAATGTGTTACGATCTCCAAATGCAGTATTATAAACTGTATTTATTGCTTCAGGATTTTGACTTGTCATAGCCAATTCATTCATCTGAATTACGTTATCTATATAGGTAAAATCCCGGGAATAATTTCCATCCCCATTAATAACAGGACTTTCATAATTCATCAGCTGCATAACAAACTTTGGAATCACCGCAGCATAAGCTCCATTAGGGTCCTGCTTTCTCCCAAATACATTAAAATAACGCAATCCTATGGTTTCTAATCCGTAAGTTCTACTAAAAATCTCAGCATACAATTCGTTTACATATTTTGTAATGGCATAGGGTGATAATGGTTTACCAATCACATCTTCTACTTTTGGCAGTCCCTGAGAATCCCCATATGTAGAAGAACTTGCTGCGTACACAAAACGCTTTATTTTTGCATCGCGAGAAGCGACTAACATATTTAAAAAGCCAGAGACATTAACGTCATTTGTTGTAATTGGATCATTTATTGATCTCGGTACAGAACCTAAAGCGGCCTGATGCAAAACATAATCAACTCCTTCAACTGCCAAAATACAATCGGCAATATTTCGAATATCACCCTCAATTAATTTAAAATTTGGATTCTGTATAAAATCTTTCAAATTATGGTGATGTCCAGTAGAAAAATTATCCAGACAAACTACTTTATGACCTAAGTTCAAAAAATATTCAGATAAATTTGAACCAATAAAGCCTGCTCCGCCAGTAATTAAAATTGTATTTTGAGTTGATACCTCCATTACTTGAAATTATTTTTTCTTGAATTTATTTAAAATCATCTTCCAGAAACTTATCTTTTCTTCTTCTTCATGATAGCCATTTGAGTACGCTCCATAACCGTACCCGTAGCCATAAGCAGTACCGTATTTTGCTTTATTCTCATATCCATTTAAAACAATACTTGCATTTGTAAGCTCGCCTCGCTTTATTCTTGTATTCAACAACGTTATCATATCTTTCTTCGTATAATTCTGTCTTACGATATAAAGAGTAACATCTGCATATTGAGCCAATTCTAATGCATCTGACACTAATCCAACAGGAGGTGTATCAAGAATAATATAATCATATTTTTGTTTCAGCTCAATAATCAATTCCTTCATTGCATCACTTAAAATAAGCTCTGATGGATTTGGAGGTATTGGCCCTGATAATATAACATCGAGATTTGGAATTTGTGTTGAATTTGTAATTTCAGCTAAACTATTTTGCTTAATCAAATAATTAACAACTCCTATTTGATTCTTCAAATTAAATTCATCTGCCAGTCTAGGTTTTCTTAGGTCCAACCCTATAATTACAGTTTTCTTTTCACTTAGAGCAAAAACCGTAGCAATGTTTATGGAACAAAATGTTTTTCCTTCACCACTTATAGACGAAGTAATCATTAACGTTTTGGAACCGCTTACCTGCTGCCTTTTGTATAAAAATTGTAATGAAGACCGAATCGTTCTAAAAGCTTCAGAAAGTGCTGATTTTGGCTTATCAAAGACTGCTAAATTCAAAGAATCTTTGTTAATTCCTATTACACCAATTAATGGGATTTGAGTTAACTTACTAATATCATCTGCATTTTGAATAGAATTATTAATGAAGAAAATTCCAAAAATGAATAATAAAGGCACTAAAATTCCCAAGAATAAGGCCAATATATAATTCACAGAAGTTTTTGGACCAATTAACGCACCACCAATATCTTTTGCAGGATCGATGAAATGAATATCTGATAAATTAGACGCCTTTACAATCTCTGCTTCGTTTCTTTTCTTAAGAAATTCAGTATAGACATTATCGCTTAAATCATATTTTCTCTGAATCTTTAATAATTCCTGCTGTTCCTCGGGAAGTCTTTTAACCGTACTTTCGGCCTGGCCAATTTTGGCATTTACCATTGACAAATCATACATCAGAGAAGATTTAGCAGACGCAATATTTTCCAGTAAAACACTCTTTATGGCCTGCATTTGATTGTCAAAATCTTTAAAAATCTTATCGCTTTTTACTGCATAAGCCATTTCTGATCTTTGGGTAGAAAGTGCAATAAGCTTTGAAACATTTACAACAATATTTGGATCTTCAATTCCGGCAACAGATGGTGCTGGTAACCGGGAATAATCGACACTATTATTTAGGTAGGATTTTAACGAATTATAATACGCTATTTTCCTTGTGACTTCATCTTTCTCAACATCAAAATCCATTATTTTATCTGAAACCTTTGCTCCTCCACCTTCAATCTCATAGATATTTTTATCTTTTCTGAAGGATTTGAGTTCACTGCCGGTTTCTTTCAATTGTGATTCCATTGCAACAAGTGTACTATCTATAAATCTGATGGTATTAGTTGCAAACTGATTTTTCCCATCCAGCTGAATTTTGATCAACATTCTTACCGTCGAATTCAAATAATCTACCATCCTGGCTTTGTTAGTCCCCTGCATGGATAAAGTCAAAATTGATCCTCCTTTATCATCAGAGCTAACATTTACTCCTCTGTAACCTGAAACAGTTCCGTCAAAATCATTGAATTTTACAAAATACTCATTTCCGGTATATAAACCCGGATTATCATTTATTTGTAATTTCCAATTTAGAAAGGGCAAAGAAACCTGTTCTCCAACTTTATATTTCTTTACAAACAATTCTGTAGGCTGAACCGCAGTATTACTATATGAATTATTAGAATATGTAATTAATGAAACGGAATTATTTTCGAACGGAATGCGGATTTGATATTCATTTGCGCTGATAAATTTAATCCCAATTAATGTATTCGCAAGCTGACCTTTTGATTTATCAATATTAACATAGAAAGGAACTGCTCCATAAGCATCCGTTAAATTGTATTTTCCTTGTACTAAATAATCGATGTAGAATTGCAATTTACTCACTACTAATTCGTTGTGAGACCTGGATTGTAATATTGTCGAAATACCATTTACCTGATCTGAGATCCCTCCCCAATTAAAAACCAAACTGGTATTCGATGTAAAAAAGGGATTACTCTCTTCTTTAATCGAAATCATGGTTTGCATTCCGTAAATTTTTTCTTTACGGACATTAACCTGATAAGCAATAGTAAATGCAATTATTAAACTAGCTAAAAACCATTTCCAATAACTTGCGATTTTTAGCAAGAAACCTTTAAAATCAAAATTTGAATGATTTTCAAAAATGGAAAAATCTTTTATATCTAACATCTTTTGAATTTGGTTTTAGTTTTTAAGCAACAAATAAACTGTCGTAGCTAATGACAAAACGGTTATAATTGTAGTAATTGATTCTATACCCGTTTTTCCTGTTCCCCATGTTTTTTGTTTAAGTGGTTTTACATAAACATAATCGTTAGGCTGCAAATAATAATAAGGTGATTTCATTACATTCACATCCGTTAAATCAATATCATGCATTTGTACGCCTGTTGGTGTTTGACGAATTACAGTTACTGCTTTTCTATTTCCGGTAATTGTTATATCTCCGGCATTTGCAATAGCTTCCATAATATTAACATGTTCCTGAAACAGTGTTTTTGTCCCTGTACTTCCTACCTCACCATTTATAGTATATCTAAAGCCTGCTAACTTTACGGTAACAAAAATATTTGCTTCACTCTTAAAATACTCTTCGAGTAGCTTTTTTTCAATTATAATCCGGACTTCCTCAAGAGTATATCCTATAACATTAATTTCTCCTAAAATCGGCATTCTGATGTTTCCGTGATCATCAACTGTAAAGCCATTAAAATACAAGGTTGATTCAGATTTTCCAGCTCCGGAAGAGGAAGTTTCTGTTGTATTAAAAATTGAAACTAATTTAGAATCAATAGCTTTTATATCGATACTTAAAATATCATTTACCTGTAACCTGTAAGGTTTTGACTCTACTGCAGAAACTGTATTTTGCTCTCCCGAAGTGTTTTTATCTTGTAAATAGACCAGATCTTTTACAGGAATACAAGATGTAAATAACACGCTAATTAATAGCATTATATAAAAGCCGTTTTTTGTCATTATCAAAATTTTATCGCAAATATAGCTTTTCCTTTAATCTTCAGAAAATCTAAGTTTTATTTGGGGTTTATTTAATTATTTTTGAAAGTTTTTTCGAACGGAACACGATGCAAAATGCTTCTTCCAAGGGTAATTTCGTCTGCATATTCTAATTCATCACCAACAGATATACCTCTGGCGATTGTAGAAATCACAATCTCCGATTCGGCAATTTGTTTATAGATATAAAAATTAGTTGTATCTCCTTCCATTGTAGAACTAAGTGCAAAAATAATTTCTACAACTTTTCCTGACTTTACTTTTTCAACTAAAGTTGAAATATTTAATTGGCCTGGGCCAACACCTTCTATTGGAGAAATTTTTCCGCCCAAAACATGGTAAATCCCTTTGTATTGGCCTGTATTTTCTATTGCCATTACGTCACGAATATCTTCAACAACACAAATAGTCTGATGATTTCTTGTCAAATTTGCACAGATTTCACAAACTTTTGTATCCGAAATATTATGGCAACTTTCGCAAAACTTAATATCTTCACGCATATTCAACAATGCCTGAGATAAAAAACCGGTTTGTTCCTTAGGTTGTTTTAATAAATGCAATACCAATCGTAATGCCGTACGCTTACCAATTCCTGGCAATTGTGACATTTCGTTAACTGCTTTTTCTATTAGTTTTGATGAAAATTCCATGAAGACAAAAGTAATACTTTTAATGGTTCTTTTTTAGCTCCGATAGAAGTGTAAATCCTTTTTGTTTTTAAAGAAAAAACAAAAGATTGAAGCGGATTGCTTCGCCAATTCTCACTTTCAGGTTCGGGCTTGGGAGTAGCTCCTAAAAAACTAATATTGATTTGTAGCTAATAAAACTAAAGTACAAGCGACCTCTGCCTTAATATTATTCAATTCTAACAATTGATATAATTCAGGATTTTCTGTACCCGGATTAAAAACCACTCTTTTTGGCTGAGCCTCTATGATATAATTGTAATAATCACGCTGACGGGACGGATTTAAATATAAGGTCACAGTATCTATATTTTTAACCGGAATTGCTTTGGTATGAATTTTTACACCAGCAACTTCTCCTGTATTTTGTCCGATTGCCAAAACAGTATGTCCTTTTTCAACTAACATATTTATAGCTCTAAAAGCGTAACGATCTGGTTTTGTTGTAGCACCCAGAACTAAAGTTTTTTTATTTTTCATCATTTTTAAATATTATACAAAAGTAATCAAAAAGAATGAGCTAAGTTTAGGTTATTGATTTAGATATAATAACATTAAAGCTAATATCCTAACAAGAATTTGCTTTCAGATATTAAAAATTAACTATTTTTACTTCACAAACCCAAACTGTATGGATTTATTCATTTATTTATTTGCCGCGCTTTTCTCGGTATTAAACCCAATCGGAACGGTTCCGATTTTTGTTGGACTAACGCAACATGATTCTCAAAAGGAACGTTCAAGAATTTCATTATGGACTGCCATAAACGTGTTCATCATTTTAATTGTTTCTTTTTTTATAGGACAATATGTTTTGTCTTTTTTTGGAATTAGCATTGATGCGCTTCGAATTGCCGGCGGAATTGTAATTGTGAATTCCGGATTCTCGTTACTTTCCGGAAAATTCAACAAGAAACGGGGAATCAATAAAAAGATTGAAAATGAAGCACAACAAAGAAATGATATTGCGCTAACACCCTTAGCAATTCCGATGCTGGCTGGTCCCGGATCGATTTCTTTATTAATTGCTTTTTATCAGGAACATCACGGAGTGGAAGAAATTATCATTTCAACTTTAGCAATTTTCGCCATTGCAGTTGCTATTTTTGCCATTTTAAAAAGTGCTCATTATTTAGCCCGAATACTAGGAGCTTCAGGAATTGTAGCAATTTCGAGAATTGTTGGTTTTATCGTTATTTCAATCGGGATTCAATACATAGTAAGTTCTATCATTAATATTGTTAAAGGAAACTTAATGTAATTTTCATTATATATTATACATAAAAAAGGGATAAAACGTAACGTTTTATCCCTTTTTATATTTTAGAAGAATTTAGTTTCTCGGTAAGAACACTTCTGCCATCATACATCTGGCACTTCCACCTCCGCAAGCTTCAATGGTATCTAAACTTGAACTTAGAATTTCAGCATGATTTTCTAATTGAGTAATTTGTTTTGGAGTCAAACTCTGATGTGCAGATGCACTCATGACAATATATTTCTTATCATTTGTTCCTCTAACTTCCAACATATTACCGGCAAAATTATTCACTTGAGATTCAGTAATTAGAATAATCTCTTTTTTATCTGCTTTTAAGTTTTCAAGAACCATTTTACGCTCTTTTTTATCATCTATACAATCTGCACAAATAACTGCAAAAGTTTCACCAAGACACATCATAACATTTGTGTGATAAATCAATTTACGCTCTCCGTCAACAGTCTGAAAAGCTTCAAAAATAACCGGAGCATAATCAAAATCCTCGCAAAATTCTATAAACAATTCTTCATCTGCGCGTGGAGACAATGCACAGTAAGCTTTAGCATTAGCGCGATCCAAAAGCAAACTTCCTGTTCCTTCCAGAAAAAAACCATCTTCTTCTGCAGATGTATAATCCATTATATTGGCAATTTCAAAACCTTTATCTTCAAGAGTATCCAAAATATCTTCGCGACGTTCCTGACGACGGTTTTCGGCAAACATTGGATAAAGTGCTACATCTCCATTTTCATGAAAAGAAACCCAATTGTTTGGAAAAATACTATCCGGTGTATCAGTTTCTAACGTATCATCGATAACTGTCACATCAACTCCAACAGCTCTTAACTTTTCTACGAAAGTATCAAATTCTTGTTGTGCCTTTGCATTTACAGTACTTGGCAAAAGTCCGTCTAATACTTTTTGGTAATAATTATTTACAGCAGTTTGCTCATTCATTCTGAAGGCAACTGGCCGAATCATTACAATTGCATTTGTCGTTTGTTTCATAATCTTTATGTTTTTTGTTTCAGGTTTAAAGCTTCAAGTTCACATCAACTTTAAATTAAAACTTTTTAGTCTCTAATTAAAGGTAAAGTCGAACATCTTAACAAACCTTCTTGCTTTGCAATTTCAGCATAAGGAATTTCTTCAACAATAAAACCATTTGCGCGCAACCAATTGTTTAATCTCGTAAAGTTTTTTTCTGAAACCACAACATTTTCATCAATAGAAAATACGTTCGAAAACATGTTGTACATTTCGTTTCTTTCAATATGAAATAGATTCTCTTTTCCAAAAAGATTTACCAGATACATATAATCAGCTTCTTCACGGAAACCTCTTTTATAAATAATCCCTTTATCTTTTCCAACTGGCTGAAAACAACAGTCCAGATGTAAGGCATTATCACGAGCTTCTAATTTTGATTTTACCAAATCAAACTCTTTTACAATTTTATTCGGAAACAATTCTTTAATAAAATTAACACCGTGCATATTTGTTCTTGCTGTAATGTAATCTTTATAATCACTTCCTTTATAAGTACCAATAAAGATATGGTCATTCCAAAGCATAACATCTCCACCTTCGATATGAACTTCCTCTGGCGGACGAATTACTTTCAACGGATCGATTTGATCGATTATATATTGAATCGCGTCTAACTCACGCTCTCTATCAGGAAGAATATTTGATTTTACAAAAGTATCATCTATTACGAAGCCAATATCTCTTGCAAAGATCTGATTGTAATTTTCAATCATTTCAGGACGATACACCTTTACATCATATTTTTGAAAAACAGCATTAAAAGCATCCATCTCGATAACCATATCTTTTTCGACAGGATATGTGCCTGCCTTAATATGTTCCAATGATTTGGGATCATAGGCTTCTTCCAGAGAGGGAGTTGGCCCATTATGAACAGCAGAACCCAAAACTACAGCCCGTAGCCTTGATGTTTCGTTCTTTATATTTAATTGCAACATAACTTTATTATATTTTGGCCAAAGATAAAAAAAGCTTCACAGTTAAGTGAAGCTTTAAAATATTTTTATTTGTTCGACTTAAAGTCTCTCAGCGGATGTCCAGTATAGATTTGTCTTGGTCTGCCAATTGGCTCCTTGTTCTCACGCATTTCTTTCCATTGCGCTATCCAGCCTGGCAATCTTCCAATAGCAAACATTACTGTAAACATATCAGTAGGAATCCCTAATGCTCTGTAAATGATTCCAGAATAGAAATCTACATTTGGATATAGGTTTCTTGATTTGAAATATTCATCTTCTAAAGCAGCAGCTTCTAATTTTTTAGCAATTTCTAAAATTGGGTCTTCAACACCTAATGTATCCAATACTTCTTTAGCAGCTTTTTTAATGATTTTTGCTCTTGGATCAAAGTTTTTATAAACTCTGTGGCCAAATCCCATTAAACGGAAAGGATCATTTTTATCTTTTGCTTTCGCTAAAAATTTATCTGTATCTCCACCATCTTTATTAATTTCTTCCAGCATTTCAAGAACTGCTTGATTTGCGCCTCCATGAAGTGGTCCCCAAAGCGCAGAAACTCCTGCAGAAATAGAAGCAAATAAACCTGCGTGAGATGATCCAACCATTCTTACTGTAGATGTAGAACAGTTTTGTTCATGATCTGCATGAAGAATAAACAATTTATCTAATGCAGCCACAACAACCGGATTAGCAGCATAAGGTCCTGTAGGCAATTTAAACATTAACTGCATGAAATTATCAACATAACCTGTTGTATTATCATAATAATTCAACGGATAACCCATAGTTTTTCTATAAGTCCAGGTTGCGATTACAAGAAATTTACCCATTGTTTTACAAATGGCCTCGTACATTTCTTTTTCGTTTTCAACATTTACTGCTTTTGGATTAAATGCTGTTAAAGCACTTGTTAAAGCAGACAGTACGCCCATTGGATGAGCTGTTTTCGGAAAACCATCAATGATATTTTTCATTTCTTCGTTTACCAAAGTATGTTTTTTAATACCAATTTCAAACTGCTCTAATTCCTGAGCTGTTGGCAATTCACCAAAAATCAAAAGATAAGACACTTCTAAGAAGTTCGCTTTTTCAGCTAAATCTTCGATTGAATATCCTCTGTAACGCAAAATTCCTAATTCTCCGTCTAAGAATGTGATTTCACTCTTACAAGAACCAGAATTCTTGTATCCCGGATCAAGAGTAATAATACCGGTTAAATCACGTAATTTGTTAATATCGATAGCTGATTCATTTTCGCTCCCCGTGATTACCGGAAGTTCAATTTTTTGACCATCTACTTCTAATGTAGCTATTTTTGACATAATATATCGGAAATAAATCTTTAAAATAATAATTTATCAAATCTAAGGAATTTAAGACTAATTAAAAAAAGAATCCTGCTATGAATTTGTTAAAACTCCAAAAAAAAACCATTCGCAAAAACGAATGGTTTAATTTCAATATATAACTCTTACAATTATTTAATCTTGAAAGCATTTAATCCAGGAAAATAAGCAGTACTTCCTAACTCTTCTTCTATTCTTAATAATTGATTGTATTTTGCCATACGATCAGAACGGGAAGCAGAACCTGTTTTAATCTGACCACAGTTTAAAGCCACAGCCAAATCTGCAATGGTATTATCTTCAGTTTCTCCTGAACGGTGAGACATTACTGAAGTATATCCTGCATTTTTAGCCATATTTACAGCTGCAATAGTTTCTGTTAAAGTACCAATTTGGTTCACTTTTACTAAAATTGAATTTGCAATTCCTTTTTCAATTCCGGTTGACAGACGCTCAACATTCGTAACGAACAAATCATCACCTACTAATTGAACTTTGTGTCCAATTTTTTCAGTTAAATATTTCCATCCATTCCAGTCATCTTCGTACATACCATCTTCGATAGAAATGATTGGATATTTAGCAGCAAGTTCAGCTAAATAATCCGCTTGCTCTTCAGAAGTTCTGATTTTTCCAGTTTCTCCTTCAAATTTAGTATAATCGTATTTACCGTTTACATAAAACTCAGAAGCAGCACAGTCAAGAGCAATCATAATTTCGTCACCAAAAGTATATCCTGCTTTTTCAACCGCTAGCTTAATAGTATCTAAAGCATCTTCAGTTCCACCAGCCAGGTTTGGAGCAAATCCACCTTCGTCACCTACAGCAGTACTTAAACCTCTGTCGTGTAAAACTTTTTTCAAGCTGTGGAAAATTTCAGTTCCCATTTGCATAGCGTGTGAGAATGAAGTTGCCTTTACAGGGAAAATCATAAACTCCTGAAATGCAATAGGCGCATCAGAGTGAGAACCACCGTTGATGATATTCATCATTGGCACAGGTAATGTATTAGCAGAAACTCCTCCTACATATCTGTATAATGGCAATCCAAGTTCGTTAGCAGCAGCTTTTGCAGCAGCCAAAGAAACTCCTAAAATTGCATTAGCACCTAATTTAGATTTATTTGGAGTTCCGTCTAAATCAATCATTAACTGATCGATTGTATTTTGTTCGAAAACAGAAGTACCAACTAGTTCTTCAGCAATAACAGTATTTACATTATTCACTGCATTTAAAACTCCTTTTCCTAAGAATGCTTTTCCTCCATCACGTAATTCAACAGCCTCATGTTCTCCAGTTGAAGCTCCAGACGGAACAGCAGCTCTTCCTAAAACTCCATTTTCAGTAACTACATCAACTTCAATAGTAGGATTACCTCTTGAATCAAAAATTTGTCTTGCGTGAACTTTTATTATAATACTCATTATTTTTGTTTTTTATTAATAAATTATAAATATTTTTCGAAATTATAAAAATATTTAATATTAAATACCACATTTAACAATTAAATACCTTTATTTATTAACTACATCGTTTTAGAAGAAGCCCCTTTTATGTTCTCAACAAACTGATCAAATAAATAAGACGAATCGTGTGGTCCGGGACTTGCTTCAGGATGATATTGCACAGAAAAACAATTTTTATTTTTCATTCTCATTCCAGCAACCGTATCATCATTTAAATGTACATGCGTAATTTCTAATTCCGGATGACCATCTAAAGCTTCTTTTTTTACTGCAAAGCCATGATTTTGAGAAGTTATTTCACCCTTTCCTGTAATAATATTTTTTACGGGATGATTGATCCCACGGTGACCATTAAACATTTTATAAGTCTGAACACCATTTGCCAAAGCAATTATCTGATGCCCTAAACAAATTCCGAATAAAGGATTATCATTAGCTAAAATTTCCTTTGCTACTTCAATTGCACCAAAAAGAGGGTCAGGATCTCCAGGTCCATTGGACAGGAAGTATCCATCCGGATTAAATTCAGCTAAATCTTTATAAGTAGAGTTGTACGGAAACACTTTGATGTAACAATCTCTCTTCGCAAGATTTCTTAAGATATTCTTTTTGATTCCTAAATCCAGAGCAGAAATTTTATAAGTCGCATTTTCATCACCAAAAAAATAAGGTTCAGTAGTTGAAACTTTTGATGCCAACTCTAAACCTTCCATGTTTGGCACGTTAGCCAATTCTTTCTTTAAATCTTCAACCGAAGTACCATCTGTACAAATAACAGCATTCATCGCACCATTGTCACGAATATAACTTACTAATGCTCTGGTATCAACATCAGAAATACAGATTAGGTTTTGTTTAACAAAATAATCTTCTAAACTTCCTGAAGAATCTTCTCTTGAATAATTAAAGCTAAAATTTTTACAAACCAAGCCGGCTATTTTGATACTATCCGATTCCACTTCTGAATCGTTAACACCATAATTACCAATATGAGGATTAGTTGCAACCATTATTTGGCCAAAATACGAAGGATCTGTAAAAATCTCCTGATATCCGGTCATTCCAGTATTAAAACAAACTTCACCAAAAGTTTTACCGCTAATTCCGATAGATTTCCCATGAAAAATAGTTCCATCACTTAGTAATAAAATGGCGCTTTGTCGTGTAGTGTATTTCATTATTTAATTTGTATTGTTTTTTTTAATTGTTTCATGAAACTCGCGATACTCATTTCATTTGTAATTAGATATTTTGCAAATTTACTTCTTTAAAAGAGTGCTTCCAAGATTTTTTAAAAATTTCATTCATAAAAATAAAACCATACTATTTAAATAAGTTAAATTTTACTTTTAAAAAAAATCCAAAAAAAAAGGATAAACTAAAAATTAGCTTATCCTTGATTTTTATAGAATCATTACTTTCATAATTATTCAGAAGCTTCAGTAGTCGTTTCTGACTCAGCAGCTGGAGCTTCAGTAGTTTCCTCAGCTTTTTTTGCTTTACCACCACGACGGCTTTTTGCTTTTTTAACTTCTTTTTTACCTCCATTGTAAAGTTCATTAAAATCTACAAGTTCGATCATTGCCATATCAGCATTATCTCCCAAACGATTTCCAACTTTAATGATACGAGTGTATCCACCTGGACGGTCTCCAACTTTAGCAGCTACGTCTCTGAACAAATCAGTTACCGCATATTTACTACGTAAGTAAGCAAAAACAATACGACGATTGTGAGTCGTATCTTCTTTTGATTTTGTGATTAAAGGCTCAACGAATTGTTTAAGCGCTTTAGCTTTAGCAACAGTAGTGTTAATACGTTTGTGCTCAATAAGAGAACAAGCCATATTAGCTAACATAGCTTTTCTATGTCCAGTCTGTCTGCTTAAGTGATTGAATTTTTTTCCGTGTCTCATTGCTATTTTAAATTTAATCCCGCAAGCGGGATTGAATTATTCTTTATCTAATTTGTATTTAGCTAAGTCCATTCCGAAAGTTAAATTTTTAACAGCTACAAGTTCATCTAGCTCAGTTAAAGATTTTTTACCAAAATTACGGAATTTCATTAGGTCATTTTTATTGAACGATACTAAATCACCAAGTGTATCAACTTCAGCCGCTTTCAAGCAATTTAATGCTCTCACAGATAAATCCATATCAACAAGCTTAGTTTTAAGCAATTGTCTCATATGCAATGACTCTTCATCATACGATTCTGTTTGTGCAATTTCGTCAGCCTCGAGTGTAATTCTTTCGTCAGAAAATAACATGAAGTGGTGAATTAAAACTTTGGCCGCTTCAGTAAGAGCATCTTTTGGATTAATAGATCCATCAGTTTTAATTTCAAAAACTAATTTTTCGTAATCTGTTTTTTGCTCAACACGGAAGTTTTCAATTGCATATTTTACATTTTTTACCGGAGTAAAAATAGAGTCTGTAAAAATGGTACCAATTGCAGCGTTCTGTTTTTTGTTCTCCTCAGCAGGAACATATCCTCTACCTTTTTCGATTGTTAAATCGAAGTTCAATTTGATTTTTGAATCTAAATTACAGATAACAAGGTCTGGGTTCAGCACTTGGAAACCTGAAATAAATTTTTGAAAATCACCTGCTGTTAATTGATCTTTACCAGAAACAGAAATTGTAACTGCTTCATTATCGATATCTTCAATCTGACGTTTGAAACGTACTTGTTTTAGATTAAGGATAATTTCGGTAACATCTTCAACAACACCTGAAATAGTAGAAAACTCATGATCTACACCTTCGATACGAACAGATGTAATTGCATAACCTTCTAATGCTGAAAGCAAAACTCTTCTAAGTGCATTACCAACTGTCAATCCATAACCAGGTTCTAAAGGTCTAAATTCGAATTTACCTTCAAAATCGGTTGAATCGATCATGATAACTTTATCGGGCTTTTGAAAATTAAATATTGCCATAAATTTCGACTAAGTCAATTATTATTTGTTGTACAACTCTACGATTAATTGTTCTTTAATGTTTTCTGGAATTTGAAGTCTTGCAGGCACAGAAACGAAAGTTCCTTCTTTAAGATCATTGTTCCAAGTAATCCATTCATAAACATGACTTGAATTTGATAAAGAACGTTCGATAGCTTCTAAAGATTTAGATTTTTCACGAACTGCAACTTTATCACCAGGTTTAAGGTGGTAAGAAGCGATATTTACAACTTCACCATTTACAGTAACGTGTCTGTGAGAAACTAATTGTCTAGCACCTCTTCTAGAAGGAGCGATACCCATTCTAAAAACAACGTTATCTAATCTTGCTTCACATAATTGTAAAAGAACTTCACCAGTAACACCTTTAGTAGCTGATGCTTTTTTGAATAAATTTCTGAATTGTTTTTCTAAAATTCCGTAAGAATATTTAGCTTTTTGCTTTTCCATTAACTGAACAGCGTACTCAGATTTTTTACCTCTTTTTTTAGCCATCCCGTGTTGTCCAGGTGGGTAATTTCTTTTTTCGAAAGATTTGTCATCTCCGAAGATTGCTTCGCCAAATTTACGAGCAATTCTAGTTTTTGGACCAGTATATCTTGCCATTTCTAAAAAATTAAATTTAAGGTAGAGATTATGAATTCAGGTCAAATCCTTCGATAATCTATATTCTACCTTGTTTATACTATAAATAAATAAAATTAAACTCTACGTCTTTTTGGAGGACGACATCCGTTGTGAGGCATTGGAGTAACATCGATAATCTCTGTAACTTCAATTCCACCGTTATGAATAGAACGAATAGCAGACTCACGTCCGTTTCCTGGTCCTTTTACATAAACTTTTACTTTTTTAAGTCCAGCCTCAAGAGCTACTTTACTACAATCTTCTGCTGCCATTTGGGCTGCGTATGGAGTATTCTTTTTAGAACCTCTAAAACCCATTTTACCAGCTGAAGACCAAGAAATAACTTCACCTTTTTTGTTAGTCAAAGAGATGATGATGTTATTGAAGGTAGCAGAAATATGAGCTTCTCCCGTTGATTCAACGATAACTTTACGTTTTTTTGCAGTTGCTTTAGCCATATTACTTATTATTTAGTTGCTTTTTTCTTGTTAGCAACAGTTTTTCTTTTACCTTTTCTTGTTCTAGAGTTGTTTTTAGTTCTTTGTCCTCTTAATGGAAGACCAGATCTATGACGGATACCTCTGTAACAACCAATATCCATTAAACGTTTGATGTTCAAAGAAACTTCAGAACGTAATTCTCCTTCAATTTTGTAAAATGAAACAGCATCACGAATCGCTCCGATCTCATCATCATTCCAATCTTGAACTTTTTTGTCTTGGCTAACTTGAGCTTTTTCTAAAATCTCAATAGCTCTACTTCTTCCTAATCCAAAGATATAGGTAAGTGCTATAACACCTCTTTTATTTTTTGGGATATCTACCCCTGCTATTCTTGCCATAATTATCCTTGTCTTTGTTTAAATCTAGGATTCTTTTTGTTTATTACGTACAATCTCCCTTTTCTACGCACAATGATGCACTCGGGACTTCTCTTTTTTACTGATGCTCTAACTTTCATAGTGAATATCCTTTAATATCGATAAGTAATTCTTGCTTTTGACAAATCATAAGGACTCATTTCTAGTTTCACTTTATCACCAGGTAATAATTTGATGTAATGCATACGCATTTTACCAGAAATATGAGCAATTACGATATGTCCATTTTCTAACTCTACACGGAACATCGCATTTGATAATGCTTCGATGATTGATCCGTCTTGTTCTATTGCTGATTGTTTTGCCATATAAAAATTAAGCTACTGCTTTTCTATTTTTACCAGTCTTCATTAAACCATCATAATGTTTGTTTAACAAGTATGAATTGATTTGCTGAATAGTATCTATTGCAACACCAACCATAATTATTAACGAGGTACCTCCAAAAAACATTGCCCAAGATTGTTGTACATCCATAATACTTACAACAATAGCTGGGAACACAGCAATCAAAGCAAGGAATAAAGATCCTGGGAAAGTTATTAAAGACATCACTTTATCAAGAAAGTCAGAAGTTTCAGCTCCCGGACGAACGCCAGGAATAAAACCACCACTTCTTTTCAAATCATCGGCCATCTTGTTAGTAGGTACTGTGATCGCAGTATAGAAAAATGTAAATACAATAATTAAAGTTGCAAATACAAAATTATACCAAAATCCAAAGATATTACTAAATGCCCCAACGATAGATTGTGATGTGTCTGATTTAGACAATCCGGCTACAGCTGCAGGTATAAACATAATTGCCTGAGCAAAAATGATTGGCATAACTCCAGAAGCATTAAGCTTAAGAGGAATCCATTGTCTATTACCACCTGCCAAATCTTGTTCGTAATCCCCACTTGTTGTACGACGAGCGTACTGAACAGGAATTCTACGCACTGCCATTGTAAGCAGTACACAAGAAATAATCACTAATAACCAAACAATAATTTCAATAACTAACAACATTGGACCACCATTGTTATTGGTAACTCTGGTTGTAAACTCTTGTATAAAAGCTTGTGGTAAACGAGCCAAAATACCAACCATAATCAATAATGAAATTCCATTTCCAATACCTTTATCTGTAATTTTTTCCCCAAGCCACATGGCAAAAATTGTACCAGTAACTAAGATGATAACAGAAGAGAACAAAAATTCAGGTGAATTAAAGCCTAGTAAGAATGCACTTCCAGGTAACGTTCTGTATAAATTATAGATATAAGTTGGACCTTGAACCAGTGTAATAGCTATAGTCAACCAACGAGTGATTTGATTAATCTTTTTTCTACCACTCTCTCCATCGTTTTGAAGTTTTTGCAAATAAGGAATCGCAATTCCCATTAACTGAACTACAATAGATGCAGAAATATATGGCATAATACCTAAAGCAAAAACTGAAGCTTTAGAGAAAGCACCCCCTGTAAACATGTCTAGGATAGATCCTAAACCATTTTTAGTTTGTCCCGCTAAACCTGTTAATTGAGTTGCGTCAATTCCAGGTAGCGTTACGTGTGCACCAAAACGATATACTAAAAGCAATCCTAATGTAATTAAGATTCTGTTTTTCAGTTCTTCGATTTTCCAAACATTACTTATTGATTCAATAAATTTCTTCATCTTAGTAGATAAGTTATATAGTTACAGCTTCTCCACCAGCAGCTTCAATAGCAGCTTTTGCAGTAGCAGTAAATTTGTGGGCAGTTACTTTTAATTTTGCTTTCAATTCTCCTCTACCTAAAATCTTAACGATTTCATTTTTGGTAGCAAGACGATTTGCTACGAAATCTGTCATTGAAACAGAATCAGTAATCACACCATTGTCTACTAATAATTGAAGCGTATCTAAATTAACACCTTCGTATTCTTTACGATTGATGTTTGTGAAACCAAACTTAGGTACACGTCTTTGAAGTGGCATTTGCCCTCCCTCAAAACCAATCTTTTTAGAATAACCAGAACGAGATTTTGCTCCTTTGTGACCTCTTGCAGAAGTACCACCTTTTCCTGAACCTTCTCCTCTACCTAATCTTTTATTTTGATTGTGTGTTGACCCTTCAGCTGGTTGTAAGTTACTTAAATTCATAACAGTATTTGTTATTTAGCTTCTTCGACAGAAACTAAGTGTTTAACTTTGTTTATCATCCCAAGGATAGCAGGATTTGAATCATGCTCTACAACTTGTCCCATTTTACGTAGACCTAAAGCTTCCAAACCTCTCTTTTGAGAAAGAGGACAGTTGATTTTGCTTCTTACTTGTTTTACTAATAATTTAGCCATAATTTCCTTGAATTAACCTTTAAAAACTTTTTCTAAAGAAACACCTCTTTGTTTTGCAACAGTGTAAGCGCTTCTCATTTGTAATAAAGCATCAAAAGTTGCTTTCACTACGTTATGAGGATTTGATGATCCTTGAGATTTAGATAATACATCGTGAATACCTACTGATTCAAGAACTGAACGAACAGCTCCACCAGCAATAACTCCTGTACCATGAGAAGCAGGAATTAAGAATACACGTGCACCACCAAATTTACCTTTTTGTTCGTGAGGAACAGATTGTCCGTTCAAAGGAATTTTCACTAAATTTTTCTTAGCATCTTCTACTGCTTTCGCAATTGCTTCAGAAACGTCTTTAGATTTTCCTAATCCATGACCAACCACTCCGTTTTCATCACCTACAACTACAATAGCAGAAAAACCGAAAGCTCTACCACCTTTTGTAACTTTAGTAACACGATTAACACTTACCAGACGATCTTTAAGTTCAAGACCACTTGGTTTTACCAATTCTACATTTTTGTATTTAGACATAATATATTAGAATTTAAGTCCAGCCGCTCTTGCGCCTTCTGCTAATGATTTAATACGACCGTGATACAAATATCCACCTCTGTCAAAAGTGATGGTATCGATCCCGGCTTTTAACGCTTTCTCTGCAACTAATTTTCCAACAGCAGCAGCGACTTCAACGTTAGTACCTTTTCCTATTTCTTTTTCTCTTGAAGATGCAGCTAATAAAGTAACTCCGTTTACATCATCAATAAGTTGAGCGTAAATTTCTTTGTTACTTCTAAATACAGATAGTCTTGGGTTAGCAGCAGTACCACTAATCGATTTTCTAATTCTGAATCTAATTCTCTGTCTTCTATCAGATTTTGTTAATGACATAATCTTATTTTTTAAGCTGATTTACCTGCTTTTCTTCTTAATACTTCACCCACAAATTTAACACCTTTTCCTTTGTATGGCTCAGGCTTACGGAAACCTCTGATTTTCGCAGCAACCTGTCCTAAAAGTTGTTTGTCAAATGATGTTAATTTTACGATAGGGTTTTTACCTTTTTCAGATATTGTTTCTAGGGCTACTTCCGGAGCAATTTCTAAAACAATATTGTGAGAATATCCAAGAGCTAAATCTAATTTTTGACCTTGGTTTGAAGCTCTGTAACCAACTCCAACTAATTCAAGTTCTTTTGTAAAACCTTCAGATACACCAATAATCATGTTGTTGATTAATGATCTGTATAATCCGTGTTTTGCTCTTTGGTCTTTATGATCAGACGATCTTTCTAACAAAACCTGATCGCCTTCAACTTTTACAGTAATGTCCGAAAACTCCTGAGTTAGTTGACCTTTTTTTCCTTTTACCGTAACGATACCGTCTTTAACTTCTACAGTTACTCCAGCAGCGATTACAATTGGGCTTTTACCTATTCTTGACATCTTATTTAGTCTTTAAAATTAGTATACGTAACAAATTACTTCACCACCAACATTTAATTGTTTCGCTTGTTTTCCAGTCATAAGACCTTTAGAAGTTGAAACAATTGCAATTCCTAATCCGTTAAGGATTCTTGGTAATTTGGCAGCACCTGCATATTTACGTAAACCAGGTTTACTAATTCTTTGGATATCTTTAATTACAGGCTCTTTAGTATCTTTATCATACTTCAAAGCGATTTTGATTGAACCCTGAACGGTGTTGTCCTCAAATTTGTAACTCAAGATATAACCTTGATCAAATAAGATCTTAGTTATTTCTTTTTTTAGATTAGATGCCGGAATTTCAACAACTTTGTGGTTTGCAGCCACAGCGTTACGAACTCTAGTCAAATAATCTGCAATAGGATCTGTATACATATGTATTTGATTGCGATTATGGTTTTCGGGAGGCACTCGCCTCCCGAACCTTTAATCAATTAAAATTATTTTTTGGTTTGCAAAAGTAGTAACTTATTGCGAGATTACCAAGATGCCTTTTTAACTCCGGGAATTAATCCATTATTAGCCATCTCACGGAAAGTTACACGTGAAATACCAAATTGACGAATATAACCTCTTGGTCTACCTGTTAATTTACAACGATTGTGCAAACGAACTGGTGAAGCATTTTTAGGCAGTTTTTGTAAACCTTCAAAATCTCCAGCTTCTTTCAAAGCTTTTCTTTTCTCAGCATACTTAGCTACCGTTTTCTCTCTTTTCACCTCACGGGCTTTCATTGATTCTTTAGCCATGTCTTAATTCTTTTTAAAAGGTAATCCTAATTCAGCCAATAATGACTTTGCTTCCTTGTCTGTTTGAGCAGTAGTAACAAATGTAATATCCATTCCTGAAATTTTGTTTACTTTGTCAATATCAATTTCAGGGAAAATGATTTGCTCTAAAACTCCAAGGTTGTAATTACCTCTTCCGTCGAAACCAGTAGCTTTGATACCACTAAAATCTCTAACACGTGGTAAAGCAGAAGTAATAAGTCTATCTAAAAACTCATACATTCTTTCACCACGTAAAGTAACTTTTGCTCCAATAGGCATCCCTTTTCTCAATTTGAATGACGCAACGTCTTTCTTTGAAATTGTAGATACTGCTTTTTGTCCAGTGATCTTTGTTAACTCATCAACTGCATAGTCAATAAGTTTTTTATCAGATACAGCTGCACCAACTCCACGGCTCAAAACGATTTTTTCAAGTTTTGGAACTTGCATCACGTTTGTATATCCGAATTCCTCTTTAAGAGCAGAGATTACTCTACTCTTATATTCTTCTTTTAGTCTAGGTGTATATGCCATTACTATAGTACTTGATTAGATTTTTTTGAAAATCTTACTTTCTTATCTCCTTCTACTCTAATACCCACTCTAGTTGTTTCCTTAGTTTTAGGATCAATTAGTGAAATGTTAGATATTTGTATAGAAGCTTCTTTCTTAACGATACCACCTTGAGGGTTTTTAGCACTTGGTTTTGTATGTTTCGAAACCATGTTTACACCTTCAACTATCGCTTTATTTTTCTCACGGTAAACACGTAAAACTTTACCTTCAGCACCTTTATGGTCTCCAGCAATAACTCTTACGATATCTCCTGATTTTATTTTTAGCTTTATCATCTTAAAACGAATTAAAGCACTTCTGGTGCTAATGATACAATTTTCATGAATTGTTTTTCACGAAGTTCTCTTGCTACCGGACCAAAAACACGAGTTCCTCTCATTTCCCCTGCAGCGTTCAAAAGAACACATGCATTATCATCGAAACGGATATAAGAACCATCAGCTCTTCTCACTTCTTTTTTGGTACGTACAACAACTGCAGTTGAAACAGCTCCTTTTTTAACGTTACCGTTAGGAGTTGCATCTTTAATAGATACTACAATCTTGTCACCAACAGAGGCATACCTTCTTTTGGTACCTCCTAAAACACGGATAGTTAAAACTTCTTTTGCTCCCGTGTTATCTGCTACTTTTAGTCTTGATTCCTGTTGTACCATAATTATTTAGCTCTTTCTAAGATTTCAACTAATCTCCAACATTTTGTTTTACTTAAAGGACGCGTTTCGCTAATTCTTACAGTATCTCCAATGTTACAGTCGTTTGTTTCGTCGTGTGCAACGTATTTCTTTGTTTTCAACACGAACTTACCGTATAATGGGTGTTTTACTTTTCTTACTTCAGCAATAACAATAGACTTATCCATTTTATTTGAAGTAACAACACCTATTCTTTCTTTTCTTAAATTTCTTTTTTCTTCCATCTTTCAGCAGAATACAATTATTGTAACTCTCTTTTAGTTAACTCTGTAGCCAATCTTGCAACTGTTCTTCTTACACTTCTAATTTGAAGCGGATTCTCAATTGGAGAAATAGCGTGAGCCATTTTTAGGTCAGCATATATTTTCTTAGTTTGACTAAGTTTTTCTTGCAACTCCGCTGCAGAAAGATCTTTTATTTCTGATTGTTTCATAATATAAATTTAATTATGCTTCGAAATCTCTAGCAACGACGAATTTAGTTTTTACTGGAAGCTTTTGAGCTGCAAGACGTAAAGCCTCTTTTGCAACTGATAAAGGAACTCCTCCAACTTCAAACATAATTCTTCCGGGTTTAACAACGGCAGCCCAATATTCAACGGCACCTTTACCTTTACCCATACGTACCTCAAGAGGCTTCTTAGTAATTGGTTTGTCTGGAAATATTTTGATCCATAATTGTCCTTCTCTCTTCATGAAACGAGTTGCAGCAATACGCGCAGCTTCGATTTGACGAGAAGTTAAGAACATTCCATCTTCATGTACAGATTTAATACCAAACATTCCATTAGAAAGTTCATGCCCTCTTTGAGAGTTACCTTTCATTTTACCCTTTTGTACCTTACGGTATTTTGTTCTTTTAGGCTGTAACATTTTTCTTTAGTTTAAAAATTTACTTTCTTTTACGAGCGTCTGGTTTTCCACCTTTATTAAAGTTAGATTTACCTCTAGGGGCATCTCCACCTTTACCACCACCAGTTCCAGATTGTTTTTTATCCATTCCTGCAAGCGGAGAAAGATCTCTCTTTCCATAAACTTCACCTTTCATGATCCATACTTTGATACCCATTCTACCGTAAGTAGTATGAGCTTCAGCCAAAGCATAATCAATATCAGCTCTGAAAGTTGATAGAGGAATTCTACCTTCTTTGAAACCTTCTGAACGTGCCATCTCTGCACCATTCAAACGACCAGAAATCAAAACTTTGATACCTTCAGCGTTCATACGCATAGAAGCAGCAATAGCCATTTTGATTGCACGTCTGTAAGAAATACGGCTTTCGATTTGACGAGCGATGCTTGTCGCCACAAGATAAGCATCTAATTCAGGTCTTTTAATTTCAAAGATGTTGATTTGAACCTCTTTGTCAGTAACTTTCTTAAGTTCTTCTTTTAACTTGTCTACCTCTTGTCCACCTTTTCCGATAATGATACCAGGTCTGGCAGTAGTGATAGTAACGGTTACAAGTTTTAAAGTTCTCTCGATGATTACTTTAGATACACTAGCTTTTGATAAACGAGCGTGGATATACTTTCTGATTTTGTGATCTTCGGCAAGTTTATCACCGTAATCATTTCCACCATACCAGTTTGAGTCCCACCCTCTGATGATACCAAGTCTATTTCCAATTGGATTTGTCTTTTGTCCCATGCTGCTTAAGAATTGCTTTGTGTGTTATTGATAGCTCCAAGCACGATTGTTACGTGGTTAGAACGTTTTCTTATTCTGTGTGCACGACCTTGTGGAGCTGGACGAAGTCTTTTTAACATCATTCCACCATCTACTCTGATCTCCTTAACAAATAATCCAGCCTCTTCTAAATTACCTTCACTATTTTTTTGCTCCCAGTTGTTGATTGCAGATAATAATAGTTTCTCTAATTTTCTTGAAGCCTCTTTAGAACTAAATCTTAAGATGTTAAGTGCTCTTTCTACCTTCTGACCTCTTACCAAGTCCGCTACTAAGCGCATTTTTCTAGGTGAAGTAGGGCAGTTATTCAATTTTGCGAAAGCAATAGACTTATTAGCCTCTTTTCTCGCATCTGCTGTTTCTCTTTTACGAACTCCCATTGCTTCTTATTTTTTACCTTTATTTTTTGCTCCAGCATGACCTCTAAAAGATCTAGTTGGTGAAAATTCTCCTAATTTGTGACCTACCATGTTTTCTGTTACGTAAACTGGTACAAATTGACGACCGTTATGAACTGCGATAGTTTGTCCAACGAAATCCGGAGTAATCATAGAAGCTCTAGACCAAGTCTTTACTACACTATTTTTACCACTTTCTACGTTTTCCTGAACTTTCTTGTCTAACTTATAATGAACGAAAGGTCCTTTTTTTAATGAACGTGCCATATCTTATTATTTCTTTCTACGTTCTACGATATACTTGTTACTCGGGTTTTTCTTAGAACGAGTTCTATAACCTTTTGCTGGTATTCCATTTCTTGAACGTGGATGTCCACCAGAAGAACGTCCTTCTCCACCACCCATTGGGTGATCAACAGGGTTCATTGCAACAGGTCTTGTTCTAGGTCTTCTTCCTAACCATCTTGTTCTACCTGCTTTACCAGATACAACTAATTGGTGGTCTGAATTAGAAACAGCTCCAATTGTAGCCGAACAAGTTAACAAGATCAATCTTGTTTCACCAGATGGCATTTTAATTGTAGCATATTTTCCATCTCTTGCCATTAATTGAGCAAATGTACCAGCTGAACGAGCAATTACTGCTCCCTGACCTGGACGTAACTCAATACAAGAGATTACAGTTCCTAAAGGAATTCTGCTTAAAGGCAATGTATTACCAATTTCAGGTTGAGATTCTGGACCAGAAACTAATTTCTGACCAACTTTCAATCCGTTTTGAGCAATAACGTATGTTTTCTCTCCATCAGCATAAGCTAACAAAGCGATAAATGCAGTACGATTTGGATCATATTCAATTGATTTCACAGTAGCCGGAATTCCTTCTTTTGTACGTTTGAAATCAATGATACGATATCTCTGCTTGTGACCACCACCCGTATAACGCATGGTCATCTTTCCTTGACTATTTCTACCTCCAGAGTTTTTTATCGGCGCTATCAAAGAGCGTTCCGGCTTATCAGTTGTAATGGCGTCATAACCATTCACAACTCTAAATCGCTGACCTGGGGTAATAGGTTTTAATTTTCTTACTGACATTTTTCTATCTTAGATATTGTTGTAAAAATCAATTGTTTCTCCTTCTTGTACTTGAACAATCGCTTTCTTAATTGCATTTGTCTTTCCACTGATCAAACCACTTTTAGTGTATTTTGTAGTTCTATCCGGTCTTACGTTCATCGTGTTAACTGAAACGATAGTTACTCCATAAGCAGCTTCAACAGCTTTCTTAATCTGAACTTTGTTTGCTTTTTTGTCAACAACGAATCCGAAGCGGTTTAAAACTTCACTTTCTTTGGTTACTTTTTCTGTTACTATAGGTCTAATTATGATACTCATATTCCTATTATTTGCTTAAATTTTCTTCGATTAACTCCAAAGAACCTTCTAAAAGCACTAAATTGTTAGTGTTTAAAATAGCGTAAGTGCTTAATTCTGAGCTAGTTACGACATTAGAAGCCTTTAAATTGCGTGAGGACAAATATACATTTTTATTCGACTCTCCCAACACAAATAGAGATTTTTTATTTTCTAACCCTAAAGCTTTCAAAACGTTAATGAAATTTTTAGTGTTTGGCGCTTCAAAATTAAAGTCTTCAAGAACGATGATATTCGCCTCTTTTGCTTTGATTGAGAAAGCTGATTTTCTTGCCAATCTTTTCAAGCTTTTATTCAATTTGAATGAATAACTTCTTGGTCTTGGTCCGAAAATTGTTCCACCACCTTTAAACAATGGGTTTTTGATACTTCCCGCACGAGCAGTACCTGTTCCTTTTTGTTTTTTAATCTTACGTGTACTTCCTGTCACTTCAGCTCTTTCTTTAGCTTTGTGAGTCCCTTGTCTTTGATTAGCAAGATATTGCTTTACATCAAGGTATACAGCGTGATTGTTTGGTTCAATTGCGAATACTGAATCAGAAAGTTGAACTTTTCTTCCAGTATCTTTTCCGTTGAAATCTAATACTTTTACTTCCATTACTTCTGAATGATTACATAAGAGTTTTTATGTCCAGGAACACATCCTTTAATAACAAGTAGATTCTTTTCAGCAACTACTTTTAAAACTCTAAGGTTTTGAACTTTTACATTGTCTCCTCCCATTCTTCCAGCCATACGCATTCCTTTGAATACTCTAGATGGATAAGAAGAAGCTCCCACAGAACCTGGCGCTCTTAAACGGTTGTGTTGACCGTGAGTTGCTTGTCCAACACCACCAAATCCGTGACGTTTAACAACCCCTTGAAAACCTTTACCTTTAGATACACCTTGTACATCTACAAATTCTCCTTCAGCAAAAATAGAAACATCAATAAGATCTCCTAATTTTTGTTCAGTTGCAAAATCTTGAAATTCAACGACTTTTTTCTTAGCAACAGTTCCAGCTTTTTTAAAGTGACCTAAAGCCGCTTTAGTGGAATGTTTCTCGTTTTTGTCATCGAAACCAAGTTGCAACGCTTCGTACCCGTCAACACCTTTGGTTCTGACTTGGGTAACAACACACGGCCCAGCCTCGATTACTGTACAAGGAATGTTTTTCCCGTTTTCGTCGAAAATACTAGTCATGCCGATTTTTTTACCAATTAACCCAGACATAAATATTAATTATTAATTACTAAAATTCCCTTCAATTTGAAAATAACAGAAATTTCCAAACAGGGAGTGCAAAAGTATACATTAAAATTGAATATACCAAACAGTTAGAAAAATTAAATAACTCATAATCAAAATCAAAGCATCAATCCTATCAGAGCAAACATTTTTATTCTTCAAAAAAATATTTTTTATGACCTTAACCTGCAACAACCATTACCGTAACATTTAGTTAATTTTCCAAAGAAAAAACCTCCGCAATAGCTTAACACAAAGGCATTTCAATCAAAACAAAAAATAATTAGATACAATAAATATTTAAAAAAAATACCATCAGACAAAACTTTTCACCACAAAAAAAAGCGAGACATTTCTGCCTCGCTTTTCTATATAAAATATAATAAAAAAATTATACTTTTATTTCTACTTCAACCCCACTTGGCAATTCAAGTTTCATTAATGCATCAATAGTTTTAGATGAAGATGAATAAATATCAATCAATCTCTTGTATGACATTACTTCAAATTGCTCTCTCGCTTTTTTGTTAACGTGCGGAGAACGTAGTACAGTGAAAAGTTTTTTGTGAGTTGGTAACGGAATTGGACCTGTTACAACTGCTCCAGTAGTTTTTACTGTTTTTACGATCTTTTCAGCAGACTTGTCTACTAACATGTGATCGTAAGATTTTAGTTTTATTCTGATTTTTTGACTCATTTTCTTAAGAATTAAGCGTTACCTTTTGCTTTTTTAATTACAGCTTCTGAAATATTAGAAGGTGTTTCTGCATAGTGAGAAAACTCCATTGTTGAAGTAGCTCTACCAGAAGATAATGTTCTTAATGTTGTTACATATCCAAACATTTCTGACAAAGGCACATCAGCTTTAATAGTTTTAGCACCGTTTCTGTCACCCATGTCATTAACCTGACCTCTACGACGGTTGATATCACCTACGATATCTCCCATGTTTTCTTCAGGAGTAATAACTTCCATTTTCATGATTGGCTCAAGAATAATTGCTCCAGCAGCTTTAGCTACTTCTCTATAACCCATTCTTGCAGCTAATTCAAAAGAAAGAGCATCAGAATCGACAGGGTGGAAAGATCCGTCTGTCAAAGTTACTTTCAAACTATCCACTTGATAACCAGCCAAAGGACCAGTTTTCATAGCTTCACGGAAACCTTTTTCTACAGATGGAATATATTCTTTAGGAACGTTACCACCTTTTACTGCATTAATAAATTGCAATCCTACAGGAACTTTACCATCAACTTCGTCAGCTGGCTCAAGTGTAAATACGATATCACCGAATTTACCACGACCTCCTGATTGTTTTTTGTAAGTTTCTCTATGAGTTGCAGTTCTTGTAAACGCTTCTTTATATTCAACCTGAGGCTCACCTTGGTTCACTTCAACTTTAAATTCACGTTTCATACGATCTACCAAGATATCCAAGTGAAGCTCACCCATACCTGAGATAATAGTTTGCCCTGAAGCTTCATCAGTTCTAACGGTAAATGTAGGATCCTCTTCAGCTAATTTAGCTAAAGCCATACCCATTTTATCAACGTCAGCTTTTGTTTTAGGCTCAATTGCAATACCAATTACCGGTGCAGGGAATTTCATAGACTCAAGAATGATTGGGTGTTTTTCATCACACAATGTATCTCCAGTTTTGATATCTTTAAATCCAACAGCAGCTCCAATATCTCCAGCCTCAATAAATTCGATTGGATTTTGTTTGTTAGCGTGCATTTGGTAGATACGAGAAATTCTTTCTTTATTCCCTGAACGAGTGTTCAAAACATAAGAACCAGCATCTAAACGACCAGAGTAAGCACGGAAGAAAGCTAAACGACCTACGAATGGGTCAGTAGCAATTTTAAATGCCAAAGCAGCGAACGGCTCTTTTACATCTGGCTTACGCAAGATTTTAGTTTGATCTTCTTCTAACAATTCAGCATCATCAGGATGAATTCCTTCGATACCTTCCTTGTCCATTGGAGAAGGTAAATATTTACAAACTGCATCTAACATGAATTGAACTCCTTTATTTTTGAAAGAAGAACCAGCGATCATAGGAATGATAGCCATGTCCATAGTAGCAGCTCTTAAAGCTTTGTTGATTTCTTCCTCTGTAATAGAGTTTTCATCTTCCATGAATTTCTCTAAAAGATTTTCATCGTAGTCAGCAACTGCTTCAATAAGAATAGATCTGTACTCTTTAACCTCTGCAACCATATCAGCAGGAATTTCAACGATATCAAAAGTTGCCCCCTGAGTCGCATCATGCCAAATAATAGCTTGGTTTTTTACTAAATCCACAACACCCTTGAAATCATTTTCCTCACCAATTGGCAAAGTGATTGCAACAGCATTTGATTTTAACATATCACGAACTTGTTGACAAACTGCCAAAAAGTTAGATCCTTGACGGTCCATTTTATTTACGAATCCCATACGAGGAACTCTATATTGATCAGCAAGTCTCCAGTTAGTTTCTGATTGAGGCTCAACCCCATCAACAGCACTAAACAAGAAAACCAAACCATCAAGTACACGTAACGAACGGTTTACCTCTACAGTAAAGTCAACGTGTCCAGGAGTATCAATAATATTAAAGTGGTATGGCAATGATTCAGGCAAAAGCTTACCTTGCTCAGTTGGAAAATTCCACTCACAAGTTGTTGCAGCTGAAGTAATTGTAATACCTCTTTCTTGCTCTTGAGCCATCCAGTCCATTGTTGCAGCACCATCGTGTACTTCACCAATTTTATGTGACTTTCCAGTATAAAAAAGGATACGCTCTGTTGTTGTTGTTTTACCAGCATCAATGTGAGCAGCAATTCCAATATTTCTTGTATATTTTAAATCTCTAGCCATTTCTTACGAATTAAAATCTAAAGTGAGAGAAAGCTTTGTTAGCTTCTGCCATCTTGTGAGTATCCATTCTTTTCTTAACTGCAGCACCTTCTTCTTTAGCAGCAGCTAAACATTCTGACGCTAAACGTTGTGCCATAGATTTTTCATTTCTTCTTCTAGAATAAAGTATTAACCACTTCATTGCCATAGAAATTTTTCTGTCTGGTCTAATTTGCATTGGAATTTGAAATGTAGCTCCACCTACTCTACGACTACGTACTTCTACGTGAGGCATAACGTTTGTTAAAGCATCTTTCCAAATTTCTAATGAAGATTTTTCTGAATCTTGCTTCTTAGATTCGATGATATCAATTGCATCATAAAATACTTTGAAAGCTGTAGATTTCTTACCATCCCACATTAAGTTGTTCACAAAACGTGTTACCAATTGGTCGTTAAACCTTGGATCTGGTAAAAGTGGTCTTTTCTTTGCCGCTCTTTTTCTCATGTCTTTTTTTTAATAAAAAGTTATAGGTTATCCGTTAAATGCTATGTGTCAAAAATTCAAAACTTTCATTTTTAATCTCCAACCCTCAACTCCTAACCTCCAACTCTTAACGTTTTAAATTACTTTTTTGCTTCTTTTGGGCGTTTAGCACCGTACTTAGATCTTCTTTGCGTTCTTCCTGCAACTCCTGACGTGTCAAGCGCTCCACGAACGATATGATATCTAACACCTGGTAAATCTTTTACCCTTCCACCTCGCACTAATACTATCGAGTGCTCTTGTAGATTGTGTCCTTCTCCAGGGATGTAAGCATTCACCTCATTACCATTTGTCAAACGTACACGCGCAACTTTACGCATTGCAGAGTTTGGTTTTTTTGGTGTAGTAGTGTAAACACGCGTACAAACCCCTCTTCTTTGAGGACAAGAATCTAAAGCAACCGATTTACTCTTCTTAGTGATCTGAGTTCTTCCTGTTCTTACTAATTGTTGAATTGTTGGCATAATTAATACTAAAAATTTATTATGTATATTAAATTCCCGCTTTTTACGGGGTTGCAAATGTAGAAAATATTTTTCACTATACAAACGTTAATTCATTAATTTTCAATAACATTATTTAAGCTTATGTTTTTAGAAACAAACAATTGATATTTGCACTACTTTTAAAAACCAAACAATTTGTTTTGAAACACTTTATATACATATTTTTTTTCTCTCTCTGCTTATCCGGGCATGCTCAGAATTTTTATTTAAAAATAAACGGCTCAAATAAAATAGAAAACAAAATAATCGATTCTTTAAGTTACACCACAAAACATCCGAATATTAAATCAATTGACGATGAGATAAAAAGCATCTCTCAAAAACTAACCAAATTGGGGTTTTTAGACCATAAAACAAATGAAACAAAACAAATAAATGACAGCTCTTACTCATCAACAATAGAACTAAAGAAAAAAATCAAAGAAATACATATATATATAGGAGCAAATAATATTTTTTCTAACCCGATACCAACCAAAAATGACTCTGTAATTATTCCGTATAACGAGACAGAAAATTTTTTAAATCAAAAAATAATTGATGCTGAAAAAAAAGGGTTTGCACTCAGCAAAATAAAACTCGAAAATATCAAAAGAAAGGATTTGATAATTTATGCTGATTTAAGTTTTAAATCAGAAAAAAAACGAACAATAAATTCAATTGTTATAAGTCAGACCAATCCTGAAGAAAAAAAATATTTCCCAAAAGGACACCTAAAACAGTTAAACAAAAAATACCTGAACAAAACTTTCAATCAGGAAGTGATAAAAGAATTGTACGATGATATAAACAGTTATGAATTTATCACCCAGACAAAATACCCCCAAATATTATTCACAAATGATTCAACAAAAATATACACTTACATAGAAAAAAGAAGAGCAAATACTTTTGACGGATATATTGGATTCTCAAATGACGATAACAAAAAAACAACCCTAAATGGCTATTTGGACATTGCACTACTCAACACACTTCATGCAGGAGAACAATTTTCATTGTACTGGAAAAGCGATGGTAACAAACAAAAAACCTTTAATACAAAATTAGAAATCCCATATATATTTCAATCCTCCTTAGGCATAAAAGCACAACTAAACATATTCAAACAAGACAGTACTTTTCAAAACACGAAAACCGCGATTGATTTAGGATATTACATAAATTACAACTCAAAAATATACTTAGGATACCAATCAACAGAATCAAGCGACATACAGAACACAAATAATTCAGCCATAAGCGATTACAAAAACTCATATACCACTTCAACGTTTGAATATAAAAAACCAGACCACATTAACAACCTCTTCCCTAAAAAAGCATATCTAAATTTTATGGTTGGATATGGGAAACGAGACACAAATGACAATCCGGAAACAGCCGGATCAAGCAAACAGTTCTACACCAACTTAAACCTATTATATAACGTAGAACTAGACAAAAAGAATTTCATCTATATAAATTCACAAAATCTTTATTTAAAAAGCAAAAATTACATAACGAACGAAATGTTTCGATTTGGGGGATTAAACTCAATTCGTGGTTTTGCCGAAAATAGCCTTCAAGGAAATAACGTAAATTTAATCTTAACTGAATATCGATACTTAACATCAAAAAATTTGTATCTGCACAGTATCATTGATTACGGTATTTATCAAGATCAAACAAACCCAAAAAACAATAAGAAACTCAACAATTTATTTTCTTTAGGAATAGGATTAGGACTACAAACAGAAAGCGGTATTTTAAAAATAATTATTGCAAATGGCCGCATAAATAAGGAAGAAATAAAATTTTACAACAGCATTTTAAACATCTGCTATAATGTTAAATTTTAAAGATATTATTTAACATTTCTACCATAACAATACCATTTTCTCACGCTACATCATTTTTTCTTTAACAACCTTGAAAAAATCAAATAAAGTAAAAATTAAAAAATACCACCCAAGTAAGAAGAAAAAGAGACAACGATTTTCTTATTTTTTATAAATTCTATCTAACTGTAAAAGAAAAAAAGAAATTCATAAACAACTTTTTTTCAAACACAAAAGTTATAAAAAAAACAAATAAACAAGACTAATCGGCAAATTTAACATTTACAGTGTCTTCAATAAATTAAATTATTATCAAATTTAACACAAAAAAATGCGAATTATCAATTTATTCACATTTTTTAACGATAAAAAAACAACATCTCACTTCAAAATCATAATTTAACTAAAAAAAAAGCTTTTTATATTAGGTAGATTAACAAATTATTAAGATTTTTGTCAAACTAATTCAAAATATTTAAAAATGAAACTAAAGTTCAATGGATTCTTAGTGCTTTTATTAGTGCTAGTGGCGCAACTAACTTTTGCGCAAGAAAGAGCTGTTTCAGGAACTGTTTCTGATAATGCAGGTATGCCTTTACCAGGTGTAAGTGTATTAGTAAAAGGGACTAAATCTGGAACACAAACTGATTTTGATGGTAAATTTTCTATCAAAGCATCAACAAGCCAAATTTTGGTATTTAGCTACATCGGGATGAAAACCCAGGAAGTAGCTGCAAGTTCATCTGTAGTTAATGTAAAATTAGCAGGAGATGCGCAAGAACTTGAAGGTGTTGTCGTAACAACAGCTTTAGGTATTAAAAGAGAGAAAAAATCACTTGGTTACTCTGCTCAATCAGTATCAGCAGAACAAGTAGGAACAGTTCCTACAGGAAACTTCGTGAATAACTTATCAGGAAAAGTTGCAGGTCTTAATGTAACTCAGGGTACTAACTTTGGAGGATCTACTAACGTTGTACTTAGAGGTTTTAAATCACTTTTAGGAGATAACCAGGCTTTATTTGTAGTTGATGGTGTGCCTATTTTGAACAGTAACGTAAACAGTGCTGATCAAAAAAGTGGTAGAGGTGGTTACGATTACGGAAATGCCGCATCAGATATCAACCCAAACAATATTGCAGAGATTAACGTACTTAAAGGTGCTGCAGCGACAGCTCTTTATGGATCAAGAGCTCAAAATGGTGCGATCATCATTACAACTAAAAAAGGAAAATCTAAAAATGATCTATCTGTAGAATTTTCTTCATCTTACACAATGTCTACTGTAGACAGAACAACATTCCCAAAATATCAAACTGAATACGGTCAAGGATATTTTGGACAAACTTTTGGTACTTACCAAGGAGCTCCTAGAGTTAGAACTGGTGACGATGCATCTTACGGACCAAAATACGATGGTGCTTTAGTTTGGCAATATGATTCGTTCATTCCTGGTTCAGCAAATTATGGACAAAAAAGTCCATGGGTAGCTGCTAAAAATGGTCCAATTGAATTTTTCGAAACAGGAACATCAACTGTAAACAACATTGCTTTAAGCGGTGGTACAGAAAAAGCTACTTACAGATTAACTTATGCTAATACAAACAGCAGCGACGTACTACCAAATGCTTTATTAAGCAAAAACAATTTCAATGCTACAGCTACTTACAAATTTAGCGATAAATTAAGTTCTACATTTAATGCAACTTATGTAGCACAAAATACAAGAAATAGAAATACAACTGGTTACGGAGGTAATAACATTGCTGGTTTCAGACAATGGTGGGCAAACAATGTTGACTTAAAAGAACAAAAAAGTCTTTATGAAATGAGTCACCAAAACTATACTTGGAACATCAAAAGTCCAACAGATATTACACCTGCTTATTGGGATAACCCATATTTCGCAAGATACCAAAACTACAACAACGATACAAGAAAGAGATTTGCAGCTAATGCAAGTGTTACTTATGATGTATCAAAAGAATTTAGCTTAACAGGTAGAATGGGTACAGACGGTTTTGTTATGAGAACTGAAGACAGAATAGCTGCCGGATCAGTTCCTGCAACTCTTGGATCTAACTCAAATGGTGCAAATCTTCCTGCTCAGCCATCTGGTTACGCTTTAGACATATATGACTTTAGCGAACAAAACTATGATTTCTTGGCAACTTACAAAAAAGACTTAGTTGAAGATTTAAACCTTAATGTTATTGTTGGTAGTAACTATAACGTACAAAGCAGATTCATCAATCAACAAATGACATCTGGAGGATTATATATTCCTGGATTATATACTATATCTAACTCTGTATCAGCTCCGGCTTTACCTAGAATCGTAGATACAAGAAAAGAAGTACTTGGTTTATTTGCACAGGCAACATTAGGCTACAAAGGAACATACTACTTAGAAGGATCTGTAAGAAGAGACGAGTCTTCTGCTTTACCTAAAGATAACAACGCATACTGGTATTCTGCAGTATCTGGAAGTGTTATTTTCTCAAACTGGTTAAAAGATGTTGAATTTATCAATTTTGGTAAATTAAGAGCTGCTTACGCTCAGGTAGGTTCTGATACAGACCCTAACTCATTAGAAAACACTTACGTTGCAAGAACTCCATTTGGAACGCCAGTTTATTCATACAATACAACTGCAAAAAATGCAAACTTAAAACCACAACAATTAGACAACGTCGAGTTAGGTTTGAATATGCAATTTGCAAACAACAGAGTTGGATTTGATGTTGCTTGGTTCCAAAACAAAGCTTACAACCAAATTTTACCATTACCTGTATCAACATCTACCGGATCGAATTTCAACACTATTAACGCTGGTACGTTAACTACAAAAGGTTTTGAGGTTACACTTAACCTTACACCGGTTAAAACAAACAATTTCTCTTGGGATATTAATGTAAACTGGTCTAACCCTAACACTAAAGTTACAGAATTAGCACCTGGTATTGAAAACATTAACATCAACTCTCTTCAAGGAGGTATCAGTATTAATGCTCCTCTTCACCAAGATTACGGTCAAATTTGGGGATCAACTTATGTGCTTGACGCTGCCGGAAACAGAATCATTGGAGATAATGGAGCTTACTTAGTTTCTACTACTTCAGATAATAAATTAGGAACATACCAAGCTGACTGGACAGGTGGTATTAATAACAAATTCAACTACAAAAACCTTTCTTTCAGTTTCTTAATTGATATTAAAAAAGGAGGAAGTGTTTTCTCACTTGACCAATATTACGGATACGGAACAGGTATTTATGCTAACTCAGTTGGAACAAACGACTTAGGAAACCCTGTAAGAAATACACTAGCAAATGGTGGTGGTGAAATTTTACAAGGTGTTATGGCAAATCCTGCTTACACTCCTGGAAATGGACAACCACAATATGTAACAAATACACAAAGATTAGACAGATCTCAATCTAGCCAGGTTTTAGGTACAGATCCACCTGCTGCTGCATTTGTTTACGATGCTGGATTTGTAAAATTAAGAGAAGTTGTATTAACATATAATCTTCCTTCAAGTATATTAGGAGAATCTATAAAAGGAGCTTCATTTAGCTTAATAGGTAACAATCTTTGGATAATTGACAAAAGCTTACCATATTCTGATCCAGAGGCTGGATTATCTTCTGGAAACACACAAGGATACCAATCAGGACCTATGCCGACAACGAGAAATATTTCTTTTAATGTCAAAGTTAATTTTTAAAAAAAATGAAAATGAAAAAAATAATAGCAATATTAACAATTGGTCTGTCGATGACAGCTTGTGTTAATGAGGATATAAATTCAGATCCAAATAGCGCATACACCACTGTTCCGGGATCGCTAATCAATTACGCTCAGAAAGAATTAAGTGATTATGTAAATACTCCGAGCGTAAATGAAAATAACTTTAGGTTAACAATGCAGTATTGGCAAGAGACTACCTATGTAAATGAAAGTAATTATGATTTTACAAACAGAAATGTTTCTAATCAAATTTTTTCAGACAATTATGTAAATGTTATAAACAATCTTGGTAAAGCTAAAGATATCATCACAGCTTACCAGCCTACTGCAAGTGAATTAGGAGGATGGCCAGTTAACAAAAAGAATCAATTAGCAATTATTGATATCTTACAGGTATATACATTTCAAAACTTAGTAGATACTTTTGGTAATATCCCTTATACACAAGCTGCAAACCTTAGTGTGTATCCATTACCAGTATATGATGATGCTGCTACTATCTATCAAAATTTAATTACAAGAATTAATGCAGATATCGCTAATTTAGATACTAGCGGAACTGGTTTTAAATCTTTTAGCGATGGTGATAAATACTACGCAGGAAATATTGCAAAATGGAAAGCATTTGCTAATTCTTTAAAATTAAAATTAGGAATTGCAATAGCTGATGCAAATCCAGCTTTAGCACAAACTACAGCTCTTGATGCAATTACAGCTGGTGTTATTACTTCTCCTGCAGGAAATTGTCAATTTCAATATTTGGCAGCATCTCCAAATTTCAACCCTTTGTACGAAAACTTAGTTGCTAGTGGAAGAGATGACTTTTTTGCTGCTAAACCATTAGTTGATTTCATGAACACTACTAATGACCCTAGAATTAGTAAATATTACAAACCAGTTGGTGGTGTTTATGTTGGACAAGTACCTGGACAAGGTGGTGAATTTGCTGACTTTTCAAATATTGGTGCATTCTCAAGTACTCCTACAACTCCTGGTGTTATATTAACTTATACTGAAGTTGCTTTTTATATTGCTGAAGCTAACGCTCGTTGGAATCCGGGAGCAGCAGCAGCAGCGTACAATACAGCAGTTACTGCTTCTATCCTAGAATGGGGTGGTACAGCAGCAGATGCTACAACTTATATTGCAGCAAATCCATATAATGCAGCTAACTGGAAAAAATCAATTGGTGAGCAAGCTTGGGTAGCGATGTATAATCAAGCATTAACTTCTTGGAACTTCTGGAGAAGATTAGACTTCCCGGTTTTAACAGCTCCGGCAACAGCTATTACTAATGCTGGCGGGAAAGTTCCTGTAAGAATGGCATACCCTGTTCTTGAGCAACAAGCTAATGCTACAAACTGGAAAGCAGCTTCTGATGCTATCGGTGGAGATTTATTGACAACAAAATTATTCTGGGATAAATTCTAATTTTTTCTCAAATAAATATATTAAACCACTCTGTTCATTCAGAGTGGTTTTTTTTTATATAAACATTATACCTATATTTGCCCCATGGAAAAAGAACATCAAATATTTGGAATTAGAGCCATTATAGAAGCTATTCAAGCAGGAAAAGAAGTTGATAAAGTATTTATACAAAAAGAAATTTCCGGAGAATTAATGAAAGATTTAATGAAAGTGATGAAACGCGCTAACATTAATTTCTCTTATGTGCCTGTAGAAAAATTAAACCGATTGACACCGAATAATCACCAGGGAGCAGTTGCAACTATATCCCCTATTGGTTTTATAGAATTAGAACATTTAGTTGAATCGACAATTGCATCCGGATCAAAACCGTTATTTTTAATATTAGATCAGATTTCTGATGCCCGAAATTTCGGTGCCATTATCAGAACAGCAGAATGCACCGGCGTAAACGGAATTATTGTTCAAAAAGCAGGTTCTGCCCCAGTAAATGGCGATACTGTTAAAACATCTGCAGGAGCAGTATTTAATGTACCTATTTGTAAAGTAGAGCACATTAAGGATGCAATTTTTTACCTTCAGGGATCAGGAATCAAAACAGTTGCTGCAACCGAGAAAACCGATCAGAATATTTATGACATCGCTTTAAATGAACCAGTGGCTATCATTATGGGATCTGAAGATAGAGGAATAAATCCTTCGGTACTTAAAATTGTTGATGAAAAAGCAAAATTACCAATGTTTGGATCAATAGGATCTCTAAACGTTTCTGTAGCCTGCGGAGCATTTTTATATGAAACTGTTCGACAAAGAAGTTAAATAATTTTGAGAATTGAGCATTAGGATGACAAGTAAATCTATCATGAATGTCTTCAAAATTTACTCATAAAATATTCCTTTATAAAGCCTGTTGCTTATTCGTAATATTACTAATTACAAGTTTAAGCCATGGGCAAACCACTACATATGGCCAATCCTGGAATGAAATTCAATTTAGCAGAACAATTAATGATAAATGGTCTGCTGAATTAGATTTAGCTTCTTCTCATAGCAGTACAGCAACTTCTTCCAATATTTTTCAACAAAATATTCAAAAATCATTTAGAGGATGGGGACATTATTATTTATCCCCAAGATGGAAACTCTCCACTTTTGTTGCGTACTATGACAATAAAGATGTACCTGAAATTGGTCAGTTTAAATCTCCCGAAGTAAGGTTTGCTTTGCAAGGGATCTATTACTTTCATAAAACAGGATACACTTTAAGCACCAGAATGAGAATGGAACTCCGGCACATGCGAAATGAAGAAGGAGACTATGATAATGTTTTACGCTATCGACAACAAATAAAATACTTAAAACCTCTAAACAGTAAAGTTTTAAGAGAAGGTGTGGTTTATGGAGTCGCTTCAGATGAATTGTTCTTTAAATCGGGTACAAAAGTCACAGGACTAAGTTTCTTTGACCGAAATAGATTTAACATAGGGGCAGGATATTTATTTACTGATGATATTCAGGTAGAATTGACTTATGCAAATGAATTTTTACCCAGAGACGAAGGAAATCAAATTGTAAATGCTGCTGCAATTACCATAACACTAAACAATCTTTTTAAGAACATTCAGAAAAAATTATCCCATAATGATAGTTCAAAAAATGACGATTAATTCTATTCTTTGTCTTTCTCTAAAACACATTTTAACTGTTCCATAATTGCATCTTTATGCAGCTTAAAAGTATAATCGCGAACAAACTCAGTACCCTGCATATTAATTTCAGCAACTATCGCTTCAAACTTAGAAAAATCCTCAATGTCCTTTTGATCTATCAGGTAAAGCACTTGCATAATCGAATCATTATGCCTGTATTGGGTATCATAATGAGTTAGCTTATATTGTTTTTTGTTTGAAAGATGAATAACCAAATCTTCTTTAATTTTCTTTCCTTCTTTTTTTGGCGGAAATGGCGACGGCTGTAATGCTACAAAGTAATTTTCTTTATCTGTTTCGATATTTATCTTTAATGATTTCGATTTTGTTATGTAAAAGTCGGCAGGATCAAAATAATATATCATAGTACCATCAGCAAGTACTTTATTCTTTATTTTGCATTGCGCTTTTAACGTTGAACCAGTAAAGACCAATAAAATTACCAGAATTAAGTATATCTTCCTCATAACGTATTAAATTGAAATTAGAGCACTAACAAAAATACTCTTTTTAATCAATTCAAATATCGTGTTTTACATTTTATCATCTGATTCTGTTTTGGTTAGAGTATAATTAACTGAAACATTAGAATTAAAGTAGTTATAAAAATCCCCCGATTCTTCTTCAGGGATTTCTGTATTTACAAAATTTCCGTTTTCATCAAAATGTTTCATGAATGCATCTTCTTCCGGATTAAAATCCGGTTTCTGCCAATCGTAAACAATTGGTTTGGCATATTCCGGATTTTTATAAATCAAAGACATTGCAAATCCGGTTATAAAACCAGCCAAATGTCCTTCCCAGGAAATTGTTTTATCCACATCCGGAAATACATACCAGATCATTCCTCCATAAAGTAAAATCACAGATAATGAAAGTGCTACTAAACGATAATATCTGGTCTGAATTCCCTTGAAGAAAATAAAACTTACCAAGACATAAATCAATCCACTAGCTCCTATATGATAATTTGCACGACCAATAATCCATGTTATTAAGCCTGAAAACAAGATCCCAAAAGCAATTACTGAAAAAGATTGCTTGGGATAGAAAAATTGCATGGCCGCCAATAATACTAATAGCGGAATGGAGTTATTATACAGATGATCTAAATTTTCATGAATAAACGGACTAAACAAAATACCCTGCAAACCTGAAAAGTCACGAGGATAAATTCCGTTTTGATAAAAATCATAGTCAAATCGAATTTGCACCCAATAAACAATCCACAAAAAAAGGACAAAAAAAACAGGAAGACCAATAACGGCATTCGAAAATTTAAAGTGGTTATCATTCATTGTTTTGAAAATATAGTTAAGAAGACAACATCAAAAAACTATCCATTTACAATTTACTGATAATTTGTCAGCTAAAGCCTCAATATGCTTTGTTATGATTTGTAACCCTTTAAAACTATAAAATTAAAATTGAAAATAGTAATTTTACAAAATGGAAGCACCTTTAGCCGAGCGTATTCGCCCACAGCAATTAGAAGATTATATAAGTCAAAGTCATTTGGTTGGTCCAAATGGTTCATTGACGCAGCAAATTTCGAAAGGAATTATTCCGTCATTGATTTTCTGGGGACCTCCGGGAACCGGAAAAACTACCCTGGCACAAATTATTGCTCAGGAATCAAAACGTCCTTTCTATATCTTGAGTGCTATCAATTCAGGCGTAAAAGATATTCGTGATGTAATCGAAAAAGCCAAGCAAAGCGGCGGATTGTTTACGGCTAAAAACCCTATTTTATTTATTGATGAGATTCATCGCTTTAGTAAATCGCAACAGGATTCACTTTTGGCCGCGGTAGAAAAAGGATGGATCACACTTATAGGCGCAACAACCGAGAATCCGAGTTTTGAAGTTATTCCTGCATTATTGTCACGTTGTCAAGTTTATATTCTGAATGCTTTTACAAAAGCAGATCTCGAAGCTTTATTGCATCGTGCGATGAAAACGGATACTTATCTGGCATCAAAAAATATTACACTAAAAGAAACAGAAGCTTTACTAAGACTTTCCGGAGGAGACGGGAGAAAATTATTGAATATTTTTGAACTGGTTATTAATGCTTCTGCAGGCGATGAAATAATCATTACAAATGATCGTGTTTTTGAACTGGTGCAACAAAATACGGTTTTGTATGACAAAAGTGGTGAACAGCATTATGATATTGTTTCGGCATTTATAAAATCTATTCGTGGCAGTGATCCCAATGGAGCTGTTTATTGGCTGGCAAGAATGATTGAAGGTGGTGAAGACGTAAAATTTATCGCCAGAAGAATGCTTATCCTGTCCAGTGAAGATATTGGCAATGCGAACCCAACGGCGTTTATCATGGCAAATAATACGTTTCAGGCCGTAACTACTATTGGATATCCGGAAAGCCGAATTATACTGAGTCAATGCGCTATTTATTTAGCAACCTCCCCAAAAAGTAATGCTTCTTATATGGCAATTGGAAATGCTCAGCAATTGGTAAAACAAACTGGTAACTTACCGGTTCCTATACATTTAAGAAATGCTCCAACCAAACTTATGAAAGAATTGGGTTATGGTGATGACTATAAATATTCACACGATTATGCGAACAATTTTGCAGAACAGGAGTTTTTACCGGATGCTATAAAAGAAACGGTTCTTTATAATCCGGGGCACAATTCAAGAGAGAACAGCAACCGCGAATTTTTAAAGAACCGTTGGAAAGATAAATATGGCTATTAAAAACCTATTTTATTACTAGAATTTTACCGAAACTTTTTCAGATACTAATTGGTCATTTTTATAATATTCAAAAAACCATTGATTGTCTTTTGCATTCAATGATCCCTGAACACCATCTTTAATGGCTATAAACGAATCCGGACGTGATGTTTTTAACAGTTTCATTACCACTTTTGGTGTTTTATCAATTAACTGATATCCATTTTCTGTTGGCTGAGCGTATAACAAATTAGGATCCTGCATGTCAGCAACCGGAGCTGAAACAACTGAGGAGTTAACTATATTAGATGTTACAGGTGTAGTAATTGATACTCTTGTAGAGTTTACACTTTTTCCGTTGTATTTATAATGCAAAGCATTTATAGAAGCAAATGCTAAATCAAGACATTCTCTGTAAGCTGTTTCATAATCTTTTTCCTTGCTTTTTCCTATCTCTGAAGTATAAATTACTTTACCATAGCAATCTTTAAATTCTACAAAAAGTTTAGTGATCAAAAAACCATTATCCTTTTTTACATCCACATACAAAAGATCACAACGATCTCCAAAGCCTGCAGGAAGTTCCTCATTGCCATAAAACGCCTGAAAACCTGCTTTGTTTAAATTGGCCTTGGTCATTGTAGACATTCTATATTGGTTTTCAGATTTAAGAAAATCATATTTTAAAGGCACGATAACTGCTTTGTAATCATTAACAGATTGCGAAAATCCAATAACTGAAATAAGAAGTGCAATCAACAAAAATTTAATTCTCATAATTATAAATATTTTTTAAGTTCTAATAAATGGTTTATTTGTTTAATATTTTCAGGAGCTTCGATTTTTTTTTCATTAAAGAAAATAGCATCTAAACCGGCATTTAGTGCTCCGTTGACATCAGCATCAAGGCAATCGCCAATCATTATACTATTAGTTTTTGAAGCTTTGGCTACATTTAGAGCATAATCAAAGATAATACTATTTGGCTTTTTTACACCAGCCAGCTCAGAATTTGTTATCGTATCAAAATACCCTGAAAGAGCGGCATTATTAATTTTCTTATCCTGAACATTTGCAAAACCATTGGTAATAATATGAAGTTTATATTTTGGTTTTAAGTATTCCAGAACTTCAATTGCTCCATCAAAAAGATGATTATTGTCCGTCAAAAACTCAATATAATCGTTTGCAATTTCATTGATATGCTCATCAGAAATTTCAACATTCAAAGCATCAAAAGAAAACCTTAATCTATTATAACGTAACTCCACATGCGTAATTTTATCATTTTGATATAATTTCCAGCATTCCTGATTTATGGGAGCATATTTTTCTATAAAATCCTGTATTTTAATCTCAGGGAATCTATTTTTAAAGATTCGGTCAAAAGCCATCTCTGAGTTTTTATCAAAATCCCAAAGTGTGTGATCCAAATCAAAAAAAACATCGGTAATAGTGGTATTCATAAGCTAAAAAATTCCTTCATCTACAAAACTATAATATTTTGTTTCAGTAATAATCAAATGATCCAAAACTTTAACATCTAAACTATCTCCTGCTAATTTTAATTTCTTTGTAATTTCTTTGTCAGCATCACTAGGCTGCAAATTTCCAGATGGATGATTGTGACACAAAATCAAGCCCGTAGCACCGCTTTCGAGTGCTAGCTTAAAAACAAGACGTACATCGACAATCGTTCCGGTAATACCACCTTTACTCAATTGAGATTTAGAAATTACCTTATTAGAATTATTCAGAAAAAGCACCCAAAATTCTTCATGCGGTAATTCTCCAATGATAGGCTGCATCATCTCAAAAACTATTTTACTGGAGGTAATTTTACCTAATTTCGAAGCATCCTCTGATCTTCTGCGACGTCCTAATTCCAGGGCTGCAATGATTGTAATAGCCTTGGCCTCTCCTATCCCTTTAAATTTAGTTAATTGCAAAATAGACATTTTACCTAATGCATTCAGATTATCTACACTAAGCAAAATTCTCTTACCCAAAGCAACTGCAGATTCATTTCGACTTCCGGAACCAATTAAAATAGCAATTAATTCAGCGTTGCTCAAAGACTCTTTTCCTTTAAGCATTAATTTTTCACGAGGACGGTCTTCTTCAGACCAGTCCGAGATTGGAGCATAACTTACATTCATCTATTGTACAGTATTAATATACCTACTCATGCAAATACTATTTGATAAACCAACATAAGGCTCATAGTTTTCAATAATTTCAAAACCTACCTTTTGATATAAACTTATTGCTTCAAGCTGTTTGTACAGTGTTTCTAAAATCATAATTTGAAACCCCTGATTCTTTGCTTCTTTTTCGAGCTCTTTAATTACTAATTGAGCCAAACCTAAACCTCTGGCTTCGGGTGAAACAAACATTCGTTTTAGTTCTGCTGTATTCTCATTATACTTTTTAAAACAACCACTTGCAACAGCCTTTTCGTCTAAATAGACAAGAACGACATTTGCATTAAATTCTATTATATTATTACCCCAATAATCCTTTTTGAGTTCAGGATAACGATCCCATAAAAAAGTGTCAAATTTTTCTACCAGGGATATAAAATCCGGGTTTTCACTTGTTGTTCTCACAACTTTTATTCTTGAATTCATTTGCTATAATCTAAAAGGCTAATATATCTAAAAATAAGAAAATTCACTCATAAATAATAAAATACTATTTCAAAAAAAAAATATGCCAATCACAAAACTGTAATTGGCACATTATATTATGCTCTCATTGACAAATTATCTAATTAACTAATTCTTTTACATCATCAAAATTAAGTCCTCCGTAATTTCCGGAGCTCATCAATAACAATGCAGAATTATCAAGATTTAAATTGAACAAATACTCCTTGAATTCAGCAGGATTAGTGTATATTATTAAATCTTCACGATTAAAAGCAGTTGCTATTTGTTCGTATGTAACTTCTTCGAGTTGCTTAATTTTTACAGCATCAGGAGAATAAAAAACTACTGCCACATCAGCATATTCTAATGCTCCTTCGTATTCTTTCAAAAATTCAGCATTTAAACTGCTGTAAGTATGCAATTCTAAGCAGGCTACTAAAGTTCTGTTTGGGTATTGTTCTTTTACCGCTTTTGTTGTTGCAGCGACTTTACTTGGGGAATGTGCAAAATCTTTATAGGCGACTTTTCCTTTTCCTTCAGCAATTTTTTCGAGTCGCTTTGATGCCCCTTTAAAACTGGCAATAGCTTCATAGAAATCAGCTTCATCAACACCCATGTTCTGGCAGATCCATTTGGCTCCCGCCAAATTATTTAGATTATGTGCTCCAAAAACTTCGATGGGCATATCGCCTTCCGGAGTTTCTAATAATGTTACACCATCACTTACGCTGTATTTTGGAGTAGAATATGCTAATTTACGAATTGGGTTTGTCGCTGCCTCAGCCACACGTTTTACTTCAGGATCCTCTTCGTTATAAACCAGAATTCCTCCGTTGGTAATTTTAGCAATAAAAATTTCAAATTGCTCCACGTAGTTTTCATACGTTGGAAAAACATTAATATGATCCCAGGCAATTCCGGAAATCAACGCGATATTTGGTTGGTATAAATGAAATTTCGGGCGTCTGTCTATCGGAGAAGATAAATACTCATCGCCTTCCAGAACCATAAAGTCATTTTCTTCGGTAAGATGCACCATGGTGTCAAAACCTTCTAACTGTGCCCCTACCATATAATCAACTTCGATATTATGATAATGCATTACGTGCAAAATCATCGAGGTAATAGTTGTTTTTCCGTGAGAACCTCCAATTACAACACGGGTTTTATTTTTAGATTGTTCGTATAAAAATTCCGGATACGAATATATTTTCAACCCCAATTCCTGCGCCTTTAGCAATTCAGGATTATCTGCCTTTGCGTGCATTCCCAAAATTATAGCATCAATATCAGCCGTAATTTTTTCAGGAAACCACCCCAGTTCAGCAGGTAAAATTCCTTTTTTTTCTAATCTCGATTTTGAGGGTTCAAAAATAGCATCATCACTACCCGTTACCTGATATCCTTTGTTATGCAATGCTAATGCTAAGTTGTGCATGGCACTTCCGCCAATGGCGATGAAATGTGTTTTCATTTAAAATTCCAATTTTTAAGTTCCAAATTCCAATTAATATTCAGAATTTAGTTTTTGAGATTTGATTATTACGACTCAAATTTTTGTTTCAATTCCCTGGCTTTTTTAGGGTCTTTTAATTTATTCAAATATAAATTATATAATTTTTGAAATGTGACTTTTGATTTGCCAATTTCATTTGCTTTCATATAATTTTTTTCTGCCGCTGTATATCTTTTAAAATATTCGTCGATTCTTCCTCTGGACAAATAGCCATCTACCGGTGAAAATTGTGCTAATTCATTCGAATATGAAATTGCTTTTGATTCACTTCCTCCTAAAATTCCTGGCAATAACAAATATATTTCTATCAAAGCCCATCTGGCCTGAACATGCTTTGGATTAAGTATAATTGCTTTTTCAAATGCTTGTTTCATATCATCAACCATCGAAAAAGCCTTGAGTTTGTTCACCTCCATAGCTCTCATCCCCAAACAGCCTCCATATTTATAAAAATACTCCGCTTCTGTAGGTTTTAATTCTTTCAGTTTCTTAAAATATTCGGCACCTTTTACCCATGATTTATGAATGGCGGCTATCTCTCCCAGATATTCAATTGTCTTAACATCCGAAGGTTTACTCTTTAAAATTCCTTCGAAAAGAACTTGTGCCTCGTCATATTTTTTGGCATGAAATAATTTTTCCGCTTTTTCAAAATTCGATTGTGACCATAATAAAATGGGCATCAATAAAAAGAAGAAAAGGAGCTTTTTCATGCTTCAAAAATAAGGAAATATAAAACGTGACATTTGGTTTTGGAGATAAATTAGTAATTTGTACGAAATTATTTTATCTGTTTCCCAACCTTTGCCTTAAAAAAGTTCTCTATACTATAAAACTGACTTATGAAAAATATATTATTTCTTTTCTCAATGCTTTCTTCAGCACTATTTGCACAACAAAATGACAAAAAATGGGATAAAGTTATTGCCTGTGAGAACGAAGGCAAAATAAAATCAGCAAGCAAAATCGTTGATCAGATCTACAGGAAAGCCATAGACAAGAAAAACGAAGTACAATTGATAAAATGTTTCTTTTATCAATCTAAATATTTGCAGATACTGGAAGAAGATGCACAAACCAAAATCTTAAGCAATCTTAAAACAGATATTAATCGGGTTTCAATTCCTTCAAAAGCGATTCTGAATTTAGTTTATGCCAAATGTTTGAATAAGTATTTAGATCGAAATATTTATAACATTAGAAGCAGAACTAATACAACTTTTCTTGACAACAATTTTTTGACCTGGACAGAAAATAATTTTACTGAGCAGATCGATACTTCTTTAAAGGAAACACTCGAAAATGAAGCAATTCTAAAAACAATTTCTTTAACAAATTATCAGGATATTTTCGATTTTTTGACTTTAGAAAAACTAAACAGCGAAAACTTATACGATTATCTTGTCAAGGAAAATATAGATTTCTTTAATCAAAAAATTCAGCGATGGGAAATTCAAAATAGTGAAATCCTACTATACAAAGATACTCTGTTAGGAAATTCGGAAGCTTTTACAAAACTAGATCTGAGTTTTATAAAAGAAGAAAATTTCAACAAGGCTCTTTCTTTATACCAAAAACTGGAGTTAAACAATCCTTCAATAGAAAATCAATTTAACAGAATTATTTTTTGCAGCGATTTTATACCCCAATATGACGATAATTTAATAAAGTCTTTAAATGAACTTCAACAGCGTTCGAATGATAAAATTATAACACAGAAAATTCTATTCAAAAAAGCAGATATTTTATTGGCACAGGCTTCAAAAGAGTTCCATCCAGATTACAATACCGAAGCAATAAAGATATATGACACTATAATAAATATCAATGCTAAGACTAATACCGCTCAAAATGCTTTACAGCAAAAGCACGATGTGATGTCGAAATCCTTAACGGTTCAGCTTCAAAAATACAGTTATAATAATGAGAACACCAGAGCTTTTATTGATTATAAAAATATAGATCGCTTAAACATATCTTTCTATAAAATAGACCTGAAAAAGTTAAAAAAGTTTACAGATTCAGAATTCGAATACAAACAGGATAGTTTAGGTAAAGCAATTATAAAAAGTCAAAATAAAATTGCTTCTCAAGAGTATCAGCTTCAAAACAAAAATGATTATTTTGAATATAGTACTGAAGTTATGCTGCCTCAATTGGAAACAGGTAATTACTTGGTTTATTTTGAAAGCGATTCTGATTTAAAAGATAAAAAAGCTTTTGCATTTGAAACCATTACAATTTCAAATTTAAGCATTCTTACATCTCAGGAAAACAACAAAGAAAACTTTCAGGTCCTGGATAGAAAATCAGGTAAACCTCTGGAAAATGTATCGATAAAATCATCTCGATTTAAACTTAAAACAGATTCAAACGGATTAGCTTCTTATACCCGAGAAAACAATTACGACTACAATGACCGCATTGAATTTTCATTAGAAAATGATACTATTTTACCTGGCAGAAACTACAGTCAATATACCCAGAAATATAAAGAAACCGAAGACAATACATTAAGCGGTAAAGTGGAGTTTTATTTAGACCGGGCAATTTACAGACCAGGGCAAACCGTTTATTACAAAGGAATTGCATTTCAAAAGCAAAAGAATAAATCCAGTATTGTAGCCCATACATCTTTTAAAATCACTATTAAAGATCCTAATTATCAAACCTATAAAGAGTTTGAAGTTACGACTAATGAATTTGGTTCATTTTCCGGAGAATTTGTTCTGCCACAAAATAGTGTAACAGGCAGCTTTAATATCTACACACAGAAACCTGAAGATGATAGAAAAGGAGATAACTTAAAGAACAAACCAAATGCATCATTTTGGGACAATGTGAGATATGAAGGATCAGGCACCAACTTTAGAGTTGAAGAATACAAACGTCCAAAATTTAAAGTAGATTTTGATCCTAAAAAAGAAAGCTATCAGGTGAATCAGTCTATAAAAGTAAACGGAAGTGCCATGGCATTTGCAGGAAGTACTATTTCAGATGCCAAAGTAACTTACACCGTTAATCGATTCACGAGTTATTTTAGAAATTATTACGGACAGGAACAAAATGAAACTGTAGCTACCGGAGAAACTAAAACGGATGCTTCAGGAAAATTTGTGATTGAATTTATAGCTGAACCTTCAAAAAATGTAATAAAAGCGCAATTGCCTGTTTTTAATTACAGAATAACAGCAAATGTTATTGATATTAATGGAGAAACTCATACTTCAGAAACAACAGTAAAGGTGGGTTACCATGATTTGATTATCAACGCAACTGTTCCGAATCGTATAGAAACTAAAAACAAAAATGAAATCACGCTTACAAGCACCAACTTAAACGGAGAATTCTTAGCGGCAAAAGGAGAAATTAAATTGTATTTCGTAAGTCCGTTTGCTAACAAATTTAAAGAACAAATTTGGCCAAAGCCAGAAATTGAAACCATTTCAGCATCTGATTTTGAAAGGTTGTTTCCTTATGAAATCCGTGAAGTTAAAACAGAGAAAGTAAACGAAATTTTATTATTCTCAAAAAGTGTAGATACTCAAAAAGACAAAAAGATTGCGCTGGATTTTATTTCAAATTATAAATCCGGGAATTATAAAGTTGTTTTTTCTGCTAAAGACAGTTTTAATAATCCTATAGAATCTGTTTCGTCTTTTGAAATTAAGCAAAGTAAAGACAAATTTAATCCGGGCAGATTATTTACAGCGGAACAAATTAATACTGATCCTAAGAAAGATGGTTTTGTTGAAGTTAAACTTTCTTCTGTAATTCCTGATTTGTATGTTACTACAAATGGAAATTATCAAAATCAGGTATATTTTGAAAACATTTATCATTTACAGAACAATGAAATAACAATCAAAATTCCGTTGGAGAAAGAATTTGAGAAATCGATTCGTTTGGGCTTTCAAAGTGTTTTTGAGAACGAAATTTTTGACGATGAAATAGACGTAACATTAAAAACAGAAGAATCTAAACTGGAATTGATTGTCGAAAGTTTTAGAAATAAAATCGAACCGGGAAGCAATGAAAAGTGGTCGTTTAAGATAAAATCAATCAACGCAAAAAAAGAAGCCGAAGTATTAGCCTCTATGTATGACAGTTCTTTGGATCAGTTTACAAGCAGAGACTGGAACATTCTAAATATAGATAATTACCGTTACAACTCGGCGAATTTCAAATCTTCCTTGGGTTTTGAAAGAGTATATTCTTCATTAGAAAACCTGAACAAAGGTATACCAATCGCCAAATTTCGTAAAGAAGAAACACAATTAAACTGGTTTGGATTTGACTTTAACAATAGCCAGTATGGGGATTCTCTCTCTAAAAGAACCCTATCTCTAAAAGATAAGAAAGTCGGTAATGAGATTATTAAAGAAGATGAGGATACTGTTTTAAGAGTTAACGCACCTTTGAGTGCTAGCGCTGTAGGTCTTTCGGGAGCACTACCTTCTCCTGCTCCTAAAGCAGATCAGGTAAAATTAGTAAAACAAAAATCGCCAAGACAAAAGGAATCTTCAGCCGATTCCGAATTCAATAACGGAAACGAAAAGGCAATAGAAGAATTAACCCAAATAAAAGCCAGAAAAAATCTATCTGAAACTGCCTTCTTTTTACCAAATTTAAGAACCGATGCTGAAGGGAAAATTAGTTTTGACTTTACTTCTCCGGAAGCTTTAACAGCATGGAAACTTCGTTTATTTGCCCATAACAAAGATGCTGTTTCCGGTTATCTGGAGAAAAGTGTCATCACTCAAAAAGAGTTGATGGTTTTACCGAATTTCCCACGTTTTTTTAGAGAAAAAGATACTATTGTGATTTCTGCTAAAATTTCGAATATAACAGATAAAGCCAAAACGGGTATTGCCATTTTACAATTTTTTGATGCCGTAACAATGCAGCCAATTGACGCTAAAATGCTAAACGCAAAAAACATCAGAAACTTTACTGTTGGTGCTTTTGGGAATACAACCGCAACCTGGACCATTTCTATCCCTGAAGGTTTGCAAGGGGTGCAATATAAAATTTTGGCGAAATCAGGTAATTTTTCTGATGGAGAAGAAAACATACTTCCGGTTTTGACCAATAATATGCTGGTTACCGAAAGTATTCCGATTTGGGTTCGCGAAAATTCAACGAAAGAATATACGTTTGAAAACCTTAAAAACAATACTTCTACAACCTTAAAAAATCATCAGCTTACTTTCGAATATACTTCGAATCCTTCGTGGATTGCGATTCAGTCTTTGCCTTATTTAATGGAATATGAGCATGAATGTGCCGAACAGACTTTTGCGCGTTTTTATGCCAATTCTTTGGCATCTGAAATTATTTCAAGTAACCCAAAAATCGCAACTGTTTTTGAAAACTGGAGAAAGAACGGAAAACTGAATTCGAAATTAGAAGAAAATGAAGAACTAAAATCGATCATTCTGGCAGAAACACCCTGGCTAAATGATGCGCAAAGCGAAGACGAAAAGAAAAAGAATCTCGCGCTTTTATTTGATTTAGAGAAAATGAAGACTTCACAAGAAGCTACTTTCGATAAATTAAAACAAAAACAAAAAGCATCCGGAGGATTTTCATGGTTTGACGGAAGTTCTGAAAGCGAATACATTACCAGACATATTCTGGCAGGTTTAGGTCATTTATCAAAACTAAATAAAACCGAAGACAATATTAATAAAATTGATGCCATTGCCAAAACCGGGATTCCGTTTCTGGACAATAAATTTTTAGAATATTACAAAAACCAAACTAAAAACTTAAAAGCAACAAAAAAATTAGTTTGGATTAATCCTTATTCTGATTTGCACTATCTCTATACAAGAAGTTTCTATTTAGAGAAATATCCGCTTTCTGATACTTTGAAAAAAGCAACTAAATTGTATCTGGAAACCGCCAAAAAAGATTGGTTACAGTATTCTCTTTATGAAAAAGGATTAGCAGCTTTGACTTTAAGCCGTTTTGGAGAAAGTGAAACGGCCAAAAAGATCATAGAAAGCCTAAAAGAAACAGCTTCGAACAACGAAGATTGGGGAATGTACTGGATTGCCAATAAAGCAGGCTGGTATTGGTATCAGGCGCCTATAGAAACTCAGGCTTTATTAATTGAGGCTTTCGCCGAAGTAACTCACGATACCAAATCTGTAGATGCCATGAAAGTCTGGCTATTAAAAAACAAACAAGCTAAAAACTGGCCAACCACAAAATCAACAACAGAAGCCGTTTATGCTTTATTAATGCAAGGCAACGACTGGCTAAGTGTTAAAGACAACACCGTGATTAAAATTGGGAATGAAAAAATCCTAACTAAAAAATTAGCCGAAAATGAAAAAGAAGCCGAAACGGGTTACATGAAACTCAACTGGAAGGCTGATGAAGTCAAAAAAGAAATGGCCTCAATTAGTATTCAGAACAAATCGAATGTTCCGGGATTTGGTGGCGTTTACTGGCAGTATTTTGAAGATTTGGATAAAATTAAAAATAACTCGGGTGCTGTTCTGTCTGTTGCTAAAGAATTGTATCTCAAAAAAAGCACTCTGAAAGGCAATCAATTAGAAAAGATTACGAATAAAAATACTTTACAAACCGGGGATTTAGTAACAGTGAGATTAATTATTACAGCAAAAGAAGATATGGAATTTGTTCATCTTAAAGATATGAGAGCTTCTTGTTTTGAACCTGTAAATGTGCTTTCAGAATATCAATACAAAGATCGATTAGGGTATTATATGAGTACCAAAGATGCTGCAACTCATTTCTTTTTTGACCAAATCAACAAAGGAACTTATGTAATAGAATATGATATTCGGGTCAACAACAGTGGTGAATTCTCAAACGGAATTACTACCATTGAAAGTATGTATGCTCCGGAATTTACAAGTCATAGTAAAGGAATTCGGGTAAAAGTTCAGTAATTGAAATGACAAACCCGACAGCTTTTAAAAACCTGTCGGGTTTAATTTTAAAATCGCTAAAACTATTTTGCATAAAAAAAGACCTGACAGGTTTTAAAACGTGTCAGGTCAATTTATAAAAGAGAACGGAACTATTTTACAATAGTCAATTCATCAATAATATTTTTAGCTCCTGCATACTTGTCAATAATCCAAAGTACATAACGAATATCTACGTTAATCGTTCTTTGCAATTTAGGATCAAAAATAACATCTCCCGCCATAGCTTCGATGTTACCGTCAAAAGCAATTCCTATTAATTCTCCTTTTCCGTTAAGAACCGGTGAACCTGAGTTTCCTCCTGTAATATCATTATCTGTCAGGAAGTTTACTGGCATGTATCCTGCTTTATCTGCATATTGCCCAAAATCTTTTGCTTTGTTTAATTCTAATAAACGAGCCGGCAAATCAAATTCCTGGTCTCCTGCTTTATACTTTTTTACCATACTTTCCATGGTAGTATAATTGTTGATTTTGGCATCATTACGCGGATCAGCAGGTAAAGCACGAACTTTTCCGTAAGTTAATCTTAAAGTTGAGTTAGCATCAGGATATTGAATCGTGTTTAATTTTGATTCTCTTAAACCTTCTACCAATTCACGGTAAGCCGTTGCAAAACCATCATCAGCTTTTGCCTGATCATCTGTTTTAGAACGGTATTTTGTCAATAAATCATTAGAGATAATATACAACGGATCGTGTACAATGGCCAATGGCTTTGGATTAGCCATAAAGGCTAATACTTTTTCTTTAGTTGTAAAGTAACTTATTTCAGTTGCTTTGGCAACGTCTGCAGTAAAGTCACCATTGTTCTCTGATTTCATTTTGGCAATTTGCGTACCTAACCCATATTCAGCTCCTTTAGATGTATATAAATTCAATTGTGCAGTTAACAGATCTTTTTCAAGCGGTGCATAAAACTCTCCATAAATGTTATCGATCATGGCATTAATCTTAGGCAACATTTCTGCTTTTTTAGCATCATTCTCATTATAGTAAGCAATCAATACATTTCCTAAATTTGCCGGTCCGGTTGCATAACCGGAAGTACGTAAAAGTTGCATTAAATAATTATCGTGAGTCGCTTTTAAATTCGTCTCTCTGTAATAGTCATTAATAGTAGGAATTACATTTTCGTACTTTTCTTTATTAGCCGGTTTAGTTGCCCACTCATAAAATTTATCTTCTTGTGCCGTTTTAACATCTACCGTTCCGGCTTTTGTTAAAGCATCAATCATTCCCTGACGGTTTTTCCAGTAGTTGGCAGTAGAAGCATATTTAGAAGCATATTGCAAACGAACTGTTGCATCCTTGTCCATATACTTTTTCATTACATCCATTCCGGTTTTTGCACCTTCAACCCATGCAGGATATGCATACTTAATGTTTTGCTCAATTCCACCAGCTGGCATCCAACGGTTTGTTCTTCCAGGATATCCTAAAATCATCGCAAAATCATTTTCTTTAACTCCTTTAATACTTACAGGTAAGTAATGTTTAGGCTGCAAAGGCACATTGTTTTTTGAATATTCTGCAGGATTCCCGTCTTTATCAGCATATACTCTAAACATTGAGAAATCTCCCGTTTGACGTGGCCACTCCCAGTTATCAGTATCTCCACCAAATTTACCTACACTTTCAGGAGGAGTTCCTACTAAACGTACATCTGTGTAATCCTGGTAAACGAAATAGTAATATTCATTGCCCTGAAAGAAAGGACGAACTGAAACAGTATATTTTCCGCCTTCGTTATTTTCTTTCTCAATCAGATTGATTTCTTGCTGAATAACTTTGTTTCTTTCCGTTTCAGTCATTTTATCATTTACTTTAGATAAAATTCTTTTAGAAACATCATCCATACGAACGAAGAAACGAACGTATAATGATTTTGGCTTCATCTCAGCACTTTTTTCTTTTGCCCAAAAACCATTTTTCAAATAGTTTTGTTCTGCTGTAGAAAGTTCAGCAATTGCATTATATCCGCAATGGTGATTTGTTAGTACCAATCCGTTGTTAGAAACTATTTCAGCAGTACAGCCTCCGTTAAATTGCACAATCGCATCTTTTAAACTATGGTGATTAATGCTATAAATCTCTTCGGCTGTTAGTTGCAAGCCCATTTTCTCCATATCTCTATGGTTCAATCTTTCGATAAACATCAAGAACCACATTCCTTCATCTGCTTTTACTGGAAAAGCCATCAGACACATGGTCAAGAATAAAACTATTTTTTTCATGTTAATTTGTTTAAGTTCTGCGAATATAGGGCATTTTCGCAAAAAAAATAAGCCAAAACATCAAAATCAGAACATATCAAATACATTATACCTTTGTTTTACGAATTTCGCAAATTTCACAAATAGAAAATTAAGATTATATTATGATAAAATAGTCATTTAAATTATAAAAATTAAAACAAAACGTAAACAAAAAATTTAATCAATTGTATATTTTGTAATAATTAACTTTCATTAATAAAATTAACTTATAAATTATTTCTTACTATTTTAATTTGTATAGATTTGTAAAAATTTACTTAATCAATACAAAATGAAAAAATTATTATTAGTAGTTGCTTTATTTATAGCAGCTGTTTCACACGCTCAAAAAGGTTCTGTTTTTTTAGGAGGAAATGTAGGCTTTACATCAGAAAAGATTGGGGATTCCAAATCGAATGATTTTGAATTTGCACCAAGGGTTGGATACCAGTTTGCCGACAACTGGGGTGCCGGTGTAGAAGGATCAATCCAGAATGTTGATACTGACGGATTAGAAAAAAGTGAAAAATATAAAATTGGAGGCTTTTTACGTTATACAACTTCAATTACTGAATTATTTGCATTTTATGCTGATTTAGGAGTAGGTATCAAACCAACTCTATAAATGACGCAAAGGGTATGTATGCCAGCTTGACGCCTAATTTATCTATCAATATAAAAAGAGGCCTTGCCTTAAATTTCTCTATTGGAGGACTGAATTATGACAACATCGACGGTCATAATGATCTGAGACAGGAACGTATAGGATTTGATTTTGGAAAAACTTTTAAAATTGGAATTTCCAAAAATTTCGAACTGTAATCTAAATTAATCGAAGTAATTTGTTTTTTTCGTTAAAAAACAAAAACCCGACAATCACAAAATTGTCGGGTTTTCTATTTTTAAAACATAATGTTTACTCGTTTAACATTTTCCAAAGTTTATCCTTCAGATCTGTTAACCCTTGTTGGGCCACCGAAGAAATAAACATATATGGAATATCTTTGAAAGCAACATCCAGTTCAACTTTAAGTTCAGCTTTAAGTTCATCATCAAGCATATCGCATTTTGAGATTACTAAAAGACGTTCTTTGTCTAACATTTCAGGATTGTATTTCGTTAGTTCATTTACTAAAATATCATACTCGCCTTTGATGTCCGGCGTATCAACAGGAACTAAAAACAACAATGTAGAGTTACGCTCAATATGACGCAGGAAATAATGTCCTAAACCTTTTCCTTCAGCAGCACCTTCAATAATACCAGGAATATCCGCAATTACAAAAGATTGAAAATCTCTGTACGCTACAATTCCTAAGTTTGGTTTTAAAGTTGTAAAAGGATAATCGGCAATTTTTGGTTTTGCCGAAGTCAACACAGATAACAAAGTTGATTTTCCGGCATTTGGGAAACCTACTAAACCTACATCTGCCAAAACTTTAAGTTCCAGGATAACATCCATTTCTACACCTGGTAAACCTGGCTGCGCGTATCTTGGAGTCTGATTGGTTGAACTTCTAAAATGCCAGTTTCCTAATCCACCTTTTCCTCCTTTAGAAAGAATTCTTTTCTCACCATCTTCGGTAATTTCGAACAGGGTTTCTCCGGTTTCTTTATCTTTTACGACAGTTCCTAAAGGCACTTCAATAAATTTATCTTCTCCGTCAGCACCTGTACTACGATCCCCTCCTCCATCTCCACCGTGTCCGGCTTTGATGTGACGGGCAAATTTTAAGTGAAATAATGTCCAAAGACCTTTATTCCCAACTAAATATACGTGTCCTCCACGACCACCATCACCTCCGTCCGGGCCTCCTTTTTCAATAAATTTCTCTCTATGTAAATGTGTAGATCCTTTTCCTCCCTTTCCGGAAGAAACATATATCTTAACATAATCTACAAAATTTCCTTCTGTCATTTTCTTTTTGTTTATGTATAGTTTAAAGTTTAAAGTTTCAGGTTTCAAGTTGGCGCAACGCACTTAGCCTGAAACCTGAAACATAATAAAACCTGAAACAAATTTTTATCGCAGTCTCAGTTTTCAGTGCCAAACTGCGACTAAAAACTGAGACTGAAAACTATTTTATTCTCTTTACTCTTTAAGTGCTTTCACCAACACTTTATCAATCTTTACGCCATCCATATCGATGACTTCCAACACAAATTTTTGCCATATTAATTTTTCGCCTTCTTTCGGAATATGAGAAAGCTCCGTCATAATCATTCCGCTTACGGTATTTACCTCGTAATCATTTGTCAATTCGTCTAACTCAAAATAAGTCAGGAAATCGTGTAATGAATAATGTCCGTCTACCAGCCATGTACCATCTTCTCTTTCTATCAATTGAAATTCATCTTTATAAAAATCAGATGCATCACCAACTAATGCTTCGAGAATATCATTTAAGGTTATTATACCCTGAAAAACACCATACTCATCAGAAACTAAAGCATAATGAACGCCTGTTTTCTTGAAATTCTCCAATGCCTTGTAAGCAGTTGTCTGTTCCATTAAATACGGAGGGTCGGTCATTATTGCGCCTAAATCGAAATGATCGCTTTCGATATTTGCGAATATATTTTTTAAGGTTACGATTCCAACAATATCATCGTAATTATCTCTGTAAACCGGATAAACGGTATGTAAATCCATTAAAACCAGTTCTTTTATTTTTGCTTTATCAGCATTAAAAGGCAACATGTCTACTGATTTTCGGTGTGTCATTAAGGAATTGACTTTTCTGTCTCCAATATGAAAAACACGTTCTACGATATCTTGTTCGATTTCCTGAACTTCTCCGCCTTCTGTTCCTTCTTTTATAATGGCTTTAATTTCTTCTTCTGTTACTTTTCCGTCAGCTGAAGGTTTTATTTGCAAAACGTTCAGTAAAAAATCTGTCGAAGTGGTCAACATCCAAATGAATGGAGCTGTAATAATCGAAATAACTTTCATTGGCAATGCAACCATTTTTGCAATTGATTCCGGATAATTCAAACCAATTCGTTTTGGCAATAATTCTCCTAAAACTAAAGAGAAAAAGGTTAAAACAACAACTACAATTCCAACTGCAACTGAATGTGCATATGGTTTCAATACTGCAAATCCGCTCACAAATGTTTCTACATCTATGGTTATTTTATCACCACTATAAATACCTGTCAAAATCCCGATTAAGGTAATTCCGATTTGTACCGTGGATAAAAACTTGTTTGGTGAATTGGCTAAATCGAGCGCAATCTTAGCACTTTTATTTCCTTTTTTTGCGGCAGTTTCAAGTCTGTTTTTTCTTGCTGAAATAAGTGCAATTTCAGACATCGAGAAAACTCCGTTTAATAGTATTAGAAAAAATATTATTAGTATTTCCAATTTGTGGTTTATTCGTTATTTACTAGTTCGTTAATGTAATTTGCAACTTCAGTATTTCATAGCCCAGATGGAAGAGAAAAGCCCGGAGCTAAAAAAACTAATTTTTCCTGCCAGAAAACAGCGACCGGAGGAAGCTCGTTTTATGGTATAGAAAAATTGTTTTTTTAGCGAGGACTTGAAACGTACAGCTGGAAAAAGCTTCTACAAATTATCTATAACTGACGTTAATCGCTCTGTAATTTCTTCGATAGTTCCGATACCGTTTACGGCATAAAACTTGTTTTGTTCTTTATAATATCCAATTAGCGGAGCCGTTTTCTCATTGTATTCCTGATATCTCACACGAATTTTTTCTTCGTCCTGATCATCTACTCTGCCACTTGTTTTTCCTCTTTCCAACAAACGCGCTATAAGAATTTCATCATCAGCTTCTAACGCGATTGTTGCTGTAACACTTGACCCAATTGTTGGCAAAAATTTATCTAAGGCTTCTGCCTGTTCTAAAGTTCTCGGATAGCCATCAAACAAAAAACCTTGCGTATCCGGGTGTTTATTTACCTCGTCTATTAACATTGCTGTGGTAACTTCGCAAGGAACCAACTCTCCATTGTCCATAAAAACTCTTGCTTTTTTACCTAAATCTGTATCATTTTTTAAATTAAAACGAAAAATATCCCCTGTCGAAAGATGAGTTAATTTGTATTTTTCTTTTAAAAATTCTGCCTGAGTTCCTTTTCCTGCTCCCGGCTTTCCAAATAAAACAATATTAATCATAATATGAGTGAGTGTTGTTACTTCTGTTTTTATAAGAAGTTTTAAATGAATATATAGTTGTGTGTGTTTGTTATTATTCTGCCAATTTATATACTTCGGCTAAATTTCTTCCTAAACCATCGTAGTCTAATCCATAACCAACGATAAACTTGTTTGGAATCCTGATTCCGATGTAATCTATTTTAATGTCTTTTTTATAAGCATCCGGTTTAAAAAACAAGGTCGCAATTTTAAAATGTTTTACATTCTGTGCTTTAAACATTTGCTTTAATTCTTCAATCGTATTTCCTGTATCGATAATATCTTCAATGATAATTACGGTTCTCCCTGACAAATCCTGATTAATACCTATTAATTCTTTTACGGTATTGGTACTTTCGGTTCCTTCGTAAGATGCCATTTTGATAAATGAAACCTCGCAAGGACTTTTGTACTTTTTCAGAAAATCAGAAACGACCATAAACGCACCATTTAAAACACCAATAAAAATTGGAGTATCGTCACCAAAATCATCTTCTACCTGTCCAACTATTTTAGTTAACGCAAAATCAATTTCTTTGGCCGAAATAAACGGAACAAATTGTTTATCGTGAAGTTGTATCATTATTTTTATGTTTAAAATAATGGGCAAAGATACAGAATTACAACCAAACTGTAAGTATGAAAATATACAGGACACATATTTTTTTAAGAATGTTAAATATCACTTAATATTTACAAATCTTTTCTTAATAAGATTTTTTATTTTATTAAATTGTTGTTCTATAAACATTTAATCCAAACACAGATGAAAACTACTACGCAAATATTTTCATTATCCTTATTAGCTATTATGACAGCCTGTAACGGACAGGTAAAAAAAGAAGAGAAAGAAGCTTTAGCAAAACAACCAAACATTATTGTAAAAACAGCTATTGGCGATTTGACCTTGCCTCCGCCTTATGCAACAGAATCGAAAACAAATAACAGCAAGGTTCTTGGCTGGCCTGAAGGGAAAACACCAATTGCGCCGGAGGGGTTTACGGTTACGAAATTTGCCGATGGTTTCGAAAATCCACGTTGGACTTATATCGCACCAAACAATGATATTTTTGTTGTGGAAAGCGGAACAAGAACGAGTAAAAATCAAATTATAATTCTTCGTGATAAAGATAAAGACGGGAAATTTGAAACGCGTGAAGTATTTTTAAAGGATCTTAACAAACCTTTTGGAATGCTGGTTCTAAAAGACTTTTTTTATGTTGCAAATACAGACGGACTATACAGATACCCTTATAAAAATGCTCCTTTAAAATTAGATACTAAAGGAACTAAGATTCTTGAACTTCCTGCCGGAGGGTATAACAATCACTGGACACGAAATATAATTGCAAATGCTGATGGTACAAAAATTTATGTTTCGGTTGGTTCCGGAAGTAATGTTGGTGAAAACGGAATGGATAAAGAGGTTCGCAGAGCTGATATTCTTGAAATTAATCCTGACGGAACGGGTGAAAAAATTTATGCTGCCGGAATTAGAAATCCTGTTGGAATGGATTGGAATCCGGTAAACAAAGAACTTTGGACAGCAGTTAACGAGCGTGATGAATTGGGTGACGATCTTGTTCCTGATTATGTAACTAGTGTAAAAAGAGATGGTTTTTATGGCTGGCCTTATTCTTATTACGGAAATAATCCTGACCCGAGAATGAAAGGTGAACGCAAAGACTTAGCCGCTAAAGCTATTGTTCCTGATGTTCCGGTTGGTGCTCACACGGCTTCTTTGGGATTGGCTTTTTACACTAAAGATGCTTTTCCTGCAAAATACAAAAACGGAATTTTCGTAGGTCAGCACGGATCCTGGAACCGCGCCAAAATATCAGGTTACAAAGTAGTCTTTGTTCCTTTTGCTAACGGAAAACCTTCAGGAAAACCGGAAGATTTTTTAACCGGTTTTGTTGCAAATGCTGATAAAGCCGAAGTTTACGGACGTCCGGTTGCAGTAACTGTTATGCAGGACGGATCTCTTTTGGTAAATGATGATAGCGGAAATACAATTTGGAAAGTGACCGCAAAGAAATAAATTCCAAATTAAGTTTCTTAGGAACATAATTAATTTAACCGCAAAGTTCGCAAAGCTTTGTATCGAATCAGCTTTGCGAACTTTGTGTTTTCTAAAGTTGAAATAGGGTATAAATCTTAGCGTTCTTTACGGTTAATTTTTATTCATACGGAAACTGCTCAACAAATTCTTTTATGATTTTAAAAAAATATTGTTTTCTCTTTCTTGCATTTTTTATTTTTAAAACAATTGAAGCACAAGAAAAAGAAGGCAAAACTATTGATTCTGTAAAAACCCGGAAACTGGACGAAGTTGTCATTAGTCCGCTTCATATTAATAATAGATTGCAGAAGACACCTGCTGCAATTGGGATTTTATCAAAAAAAGACCTTCTGCAAAATAATGCTACAGATATTAGCACCGTAATCAATACGATTCCCGGAGTATTTATGCAGTCATCCAATTTTACGACAACCCGAATTTCGATTCGTGGTATTGGCGCAAGATCTCCTTATGGAACCAATAAAATCAGGGCTTTTTATGGCAGTATTCCGTTGACTTCCGGAAACAGCGAAACGGTGATTGATGATATTGATCTAGAAAATATTGAACAAATTGAAGTTATCAAAGGCCCACTTTCGAGTATTTACGGCGCCGGTTTGGGTGGCGCGATTTTAATTTCACCTCAACTTCTAAAAACAAATGGAGAAAATACCAGTGTAAGCAGTGTTTTTGGTTCGTTTGGATTAGTTAAAAATAGTTTGAGTTATAGCCTGAATGAAAAAAGTTCAAGTCTGAATATCAGTTATCACAATCTTAAAACTGATGGATGGCGTGAAAACAGCTCTTATAATCGGGAAGGAATTACGATTGCCGGAGAATTATTCAAAAAGAAAAACAGCAAGCTTACCTATTTCTCTAATTATACTTATCTGAAAGCTTATATTCCGAGTTCGATTAGTAAGGAAGTATTTGATTCTAATCCGAAACTTGGTGCTCCAACCTGGGTGGCATCAAAAGGATTTAAGGAATACAAATCGACTTTGGGTGGATTGGCTTATGATTTTAGAATCAATGATCATCTGAGCAATTCAACATCTGTTTTTGTTAATTATAAGGATAGTAATGAACCTCGCCCTTTTGATATTTTACGCCAATATACTTTTGGAACCGGAGGAAGAACACAATTTTCAGGAAATTTTAAAATTGGAAAAACAGAAAATCAATTTATTGCGGGAATCGAATATTTTACTGATAAATATAACGGAAACACTTTTGAAAACCTGTACAAAACAAATAACGGTCAGGGAAGTTTACAAGGAAATCAACTCACTGAAACGGATCAAAAAAGACATTTCTACAATATCTTTTCGCAAATCAGATCGTTGCTTTCTGAAAAATTCGAGTTTCAGGCGGGACTAAATTATAACGAAACTCATTTTGAGCTAACGAACTTTCTTCCTAACAATGCTTCTTCCACTGAAAAATACAGTTATGACGGCATCTTTTCTCCACAATTATCTTTTCTTTTTAAACCGAATCAGGAACAGACTTTGTACTTTTCAGCCAGTCGTGGGTTTTCATTGCCTGCAACCGAAGAAACCCTTACAAGTTCCGGAAACATTAATCCGGATATAAAACCGGAAAGTGGTTATAATTTTGAAGCAGGTGGAAAATTCTATTTCTTCAGCAAAAAACTTTATACTGAATTTGCGGTTTACAGAATGGAAATAAAAGATTTACTGGTGGCTAAAAGAATTGGTGATGACCAATATGAAGGTATTAATGCTGGTAAAACATTTCATGAAGGAATCGAAATTCTGGCCAAACACAATTGGACAATTAATCGGTTTTTCACCTTAAATTCTTTTATTGCAGCTTCTTTAGGAAAATATGAATTTAAAGATTTTATTGATAACGGAAATGATTATTCGGGAAATAAGCTGACTGGAGTTGCTGCTAATAAAATAAATGCAGGAATTATTTTAAATACTTCTTCGGGTCTTTATTTTTCTGCCGATTTTCAGTTTGTCGATAAAATTCCACTGAACGATGCTAATTCCGCTTATTCAGATTCTTACGATATTATCAATTTAAAAACAGGTTATCGATTTGAAATACTACATAATTTAACTTCTCAATTGGCATTTGGTGTAAATAATGTAACTAATGAAAAATATGCTTCTCTGATTTTACCAAACGCTCTTCCGGCAGGAAATTCATCACCAAGATATTATTATCCGGGACTTCCGGTAAATTATTATGGTACTATTTCATTAAATTATTTATTTTAGATGTTGAATTGTAAATCATACTCCAGATGTCTTCTGAACTTCAAATAAAACTCGACTACGTTAACGCTTGTAGAGAAAGCAGGCTGAGAACTGCCCAGGAAGTTTTAGAAAACCAGCATTTGTTTGATGATTTAGTCAACATTTGTTTTTCTCCATCAGATAAAAATAATCATAGGGCTTGTTGGATTTTAGAATTTGTATCTTATGAAGAACTGACCTGGCTGCAACCTCATCTTAATTTTTTCTGTTCAAATTTGAAAATTTTAAAAGATGAAAGTTCTATCAGGCCAATTGCAAAAGTGGTTCAGCTTTTAGTAAAATCACATTACCAGAAAAATAAAAACAGTGTTTTTCTTTCTGAAGAAAACCTGCAGGATTGTATTGAAGCTTCTTTTGACTGGCTGATTAATGATGTAAAAGTTGCCACAAAAGCATATTCGATAAGAACATTATGCATTCTGGGAAATCATTACGATTGGATTCACCCCGAATTGCAAATCATTTTAAACAAAGATTATGCAAATCATTCGGCAGCATATAAAGCCGTTGCCAAAGAAGTGTTGAAGAAAATCGAAGTGTTTTAATTTATTTCTTTATAACTATATAAAATCAAAAGAGGACATCTACCTACAGATGTCCTCTTTTTTACTACTCAAAAAAATAAAAAAAACTTCGTTTCAATTATTGTGTTTTAGTGCCCTAAAATTTAAAGCGAAGGAAAAACTCGTTTGAAGTTTTAGCACTTGCCACTATTTTTCCAATGTTGGTTTCATAAGCATAACCAAGTGTTAAATGATCACTTATTGTTAATGCGGCAATGGCTGCATAAGCATTATCTACTCTGTAACTTCCCCCAATTTCTAAAAACTTCTCTATTTGAAGCATCAGATTAACATCTACCGAAAGAGGTGCACCATTTACATAACGCATCATAAAAGAGGGTTTTAGTACTAGTTCTGTTGCTGTTTCAAAATCAAAATCATAACCACTGCTCAAATAAATATGTGCTCTGTCTGTAGCAACAGAAGTATAACCATCTTTATTTTTTGCACGCTCCGTATTCAATATTCTTGGAACCGAAAGGGAGACGAAAAATTTGTCATTCTTTAATAAAGCTCCAACGCCTACGTTTGGATTAAACTGATTAATGGTAACTAAAGCAGGATCTGACTGAGGCGAATAGGTTTCAAGTCCTGAGGTATTAACATTGTAGAAATTACCTCCGGCTTTTATCCCTAAATACAAATCGGTAAGCGCACCAACCTGAATTTTGTAAGAGAAATCAATTCCAAGTTGTGTTTGTTTTTCGATAAATGTTTTATCATACACCATAGAAACTCCTAACCCCAGATTACTTCCTACTGAAGTTCCAAAAGAAACAGCCTGTGTTTGCGGAGCATCTTTAATTCCTGTCCATTGCTGACGAATTGTACTCGCTAAAACGGTTTCTCCGTTAACACCTGCATAGGCAGGATTCACAAGATTCATATGATAGCGATACGTTGTAAAAATACTTTCTTGTTGGGCAAAAAGCACACTACTAAAAAGTAGTAATGCTCCCGCCAATATGTTTTTAATTATTTTCATTTCTAAAATTTTATTTTTTTCAATTACCTGTTAATGTAGATCCAACCTTGTTTGTCAATTGTACCGTTACCATCTAAATCGATTTGATAGTAATATGAACTTGACTCCGGTAAAGAGCTGGAATTTCCTTTATAATGTCCATCCCAATCATTTTGGTAATTTCTGGCAACAAATACTTCTTTCCCCCAACGATTGAAAACACGTATGATTGATGCAGGATATTCTTCAATATTAGAAATAACCCAGGTATCATTTATACCATCTCCGTTTGGAGTAAAAGCTTCAGAAATATTCATTTGTTGTTTATCACAAGCATCGCCTATACCATTATTGTTACGATCTTCCTGATACGGATTTGCTGTAATTGGACAGTTGTCTAACGAATCTTTAACTCCGTCATTGTCGTCGTCATCGTCACAATTGTCTAAAATTCCGTCATTATCATTATCTCCAGCTTTATTTACAATCGTAACTTTTGCAGTAGCCGTAGCTGTATTTCCAGCTTTGTCTTTTACGGTCAGAATAACCGTATTCACTCCAACATTGGTACAATTAAAAGAAAGTTTATCAAGTGTTATTGTAGCAATACCACAATTGTCAGAACTACCGTTATTGATTTGATTTGGTGTTATAGAAACATTTCCTGCATTGTCAAGTTCAACTGTAATATCCTGAGTCTTAACAACAGGAAGAATGCTTTCCTTAACAGTTACAATTGCAATCTCTGTAGATACATTTCCGTTTATATCTGTAACGGTAAGTGTTACTATATTTTCTCCAACATTATTACAATTAAAAGTATTTGGTCTCACCGAAATTGAAGCGATTCCGCAAAGATCTGAACTTCCGTTATCGATTTGAGCTGCTGTTATAGAAGCATTTCCTGATGCATCTAACTGAACTGCTATATCTTTGGTGAGTACAATTGGTGCTATTTTATCTTTGACAGTTACAGTAGCTTGAGCTGAAGCAACATTTCCATGAATATCTGTCACCTTTAAAGTAACTGTATTTGCTCCAACATTAGCACAAGTAAATGACGTTTTATCTAATTCAATTTTATCAATGCCACAATTATCAGATGAACCGTTGTTAATATCAGAAATTAAAATCGTCGTATTGCCTGTTGCATTAAGTTGAGCTGTAAAATCTTTTACAATTACCACTGGCAACGCATTATCTGTTACCATTACCGTTTGAATTACTGCAGCTGCCGCATTTCCGTTAGCATCGCTTACATTCCATGTAATTGTTGTACTTCCTACTGGATAAACATCTGTAAGCAATTTTGCATCACTTCTTACTCCGGTTGGAGCAACAACTGTACAGTTATCAGTGGCTGTTGCCGAAACTGAAACCAATGCACCGCAAATACCTGAATCTGTATTTACAGTTTGATCTCCGTTTGAAGCAATTACCGGAATTTCATTATCGGTTACCGTTACGGTTTGAGTTACACTCACTGCTGCATTTCCATTAGCGTCGGTTACATCCCAAGTTATGGTTGTAATTCCGACTGGATAAGCATCTGTAAGTAATTTTGAATCGCTTCTTACTCCTGTTGGGATTCCAACTGTGCAATTATCAGTAGCTGTTGCCGAAACTGCTACGTTTGCACCGCAAATACCTGCGTCAGCATTTATAGTTTGATCTCCATTTGAAGCAATTACCGGAATTTCGTTATCTGTTACCGTTATGGTTTGAGTTATACTGGCTGCTGCATTTCCATTAGCATCGGTTACATCCCAAGTTATGGTTGTAATTCCGACTGGATAAACATCTGTAAGTAATTTTGAATCGCTTCTTACTCCTGTTGGGGTTCCAACTGTGCAATTATCAGTAGCCGTTGCCGAAACTGCTACGTTTGCACCGCAAATACCTGAATCTGTATTTACAGTTTGATCTCCGTTTGAAGCAATTACCGGAATTTCATTGTCTGTTACCGTTACCGTTTGAGTTACACTGGCTGCTGCATTTCCATGAGCATCGGCTACGTCCCAAGTTATGGTTGTAATTCCGACTGGATAGACATCTGTAAGTAATTTTGAATCGCTTCTTACTCCTGTTGGGGTTCCAACTGTGCAATTATCAGTAGCAGTTGCCGAAACTGAAACCAATGCAACGCAAATACCTAAATCTGTATTTACAGTTTGATCTCCGTTTGATGCAATTACCGGAATTTCATTGTCTGTTACCGTTATGGTTTGAATTACTGCTAATGCTGCGTTTCCATTAGTATCGGTTACGTCCCAAGTAATTTTTGTAATTCCGACTGGATAAACATCTGTAAGTAATTTTGAATCGCTTCTTACTCCTGTTGGGGTTCCAACCGTACAATTATCAGTAGCCGTTGCCGAAACTGCTACGTTTGCACCACAGATACCTGCATCAGCAGTTACAGTTTGGTCTCCATTTGATGCAATAACCGGTTTTTGATTGTCGGTTACTGTAATATCAAATGAACATTCTGTACTAGTATTCCCATTAGCATCTGTAACAGTATATTTTAAAGTCGTTGTACCTATCGGAAAAAGAGAACCAGATGTTAATCCTGTTGCATCGGTTTGAGAAGGCACAATTGGATTGGATAATAAAGTAATCACTACTTTACCCATTCCGGAATTTGCACTACCAATATTTGTTTGATTTGTACCGGAATTAAAAGATCCGGCTCCATCATCAAGATTAGGATCATTATAGCTATTAATTGTAACAGAATTTCCTCCTGTATATCCGCCACCTGCTCCGCCTTCATATTCGGAACCTGATCCTCCTCCAAATCCTCCTACGCCACTAAAACATTGAGAACGATCACCACCAGCACCACCATTAACAAAAGAAAGTCCAAAATCTGCCCCCATGTAAGGTGTACCATTGCCTACTAAACCACCACCACTACCAGCACGTCCCTTTGCAGTACCACCGCCTGTTCCGTAGTTGGTTACTTTAGCTCCAGGACCATCTGCAGTAAATGCCTGCCATCCCACTCCATTTCCACCACCTGCAACAATTAAAGGGATATTAGCACTAGTAGTAACAAAAGATCCACCGCCACCACCTGAAGCTCGATATGCACCTCCACAAGCTATATTTGTCTCACCACCTGTTTGTCCCACTAAAATTTTAAGGACATCTCCGGCAACAAGAGCAAACTCTCCATACATGTCTGCACCTAAACCTGGTTTTGCTACTGAATTTACAGAATTTAAACCTCCTTCTGCACCTAAAGTACGTATAGAATATTTACCCGTAGCAGGAACTTTCCATTCCTGAATCCCTTGCGTATTTATAGTAACAACTCCTGTACCATAAGCAGCATCACATTGTGCCTGAGTTGGCCCAAACCTTTCTACTGCACCCGCGTTTGTAAACGTAAGTGCTACCGGTAATCCGCTACCGGAACAATTATCGGTGAAAGATGGTGTAGCAAAAGTAACCACTGCACCACAAATTCCAGGATCATTGTTTACCTCGATATTATTAGGACAAGTTATTACCGGCGCAATATCATCTATAACCTTAATTGTCGCAGTTGCATAACTTTTATTTCCGTCTGTATCAGTAACAACAAGGGTAACTGTATTGTCGCCAATATTTGCACAGCTAAAATTGAAAGACGGTTTTAAAGATGCCGGTGAAGGTTCGTATGAAGCGCTTATAGAAAGCATCTTACCTACATTCGGACAAGGATCACCTCCCATATTAGCATTACTAATAAAAATACTGGCTGAATTGTTATTCAATAAATAAGAAGAAACAAAAGATTGAACATTTGAATAACAAGAAGGATAAGAAGCATCTGCGCAACTTTTGGCTGATGTGCCATAAATTGCAAAATCTACCGTCTTAAAAATTGATCCTGTTGCTGCAGCAACTAAGAGCGTACTGTTCTCATTTCCTGTAATACAACTTGTTCCAACAGTAGCAGTCGTCAGCATGTAACTGGCGATTCCTGTGTTATCTGTAGAGCCATTATCCAGATCCTGAGCATTAACTGTTACATTTCCGGAAGCATCGAGCTTTACAGTAATGTTTTTTGCTATTGCAGTAGGTGGATTTTGAGCATGTATCATATTGCAAAAAAGAAACAGGATACCCACTAAAAAGAGTAATTTTAATTTCATACTGGTTTGTTTAGATTTATTTGGGGCAAAAGTATATGGAAATAAAACCGTCGAATAGCCCATTCGGACACATCAATAGCCCAAAACGACCAGCACAATTTACCGTACAAAACAGCGTGTTTAAAACTTGTAAAACAACACAATTAAAAACCTAAAAAACAATGAGTTAAAAATAAAAACAGGTATAAATACGGTGTTAACAAAATCATAAAAAAAAATAAAAAAAAGAAGAATCAAATCACTGAAAAGAAAGAATTTTACACTGATTATAATCGAATTTCAGACGGCATTTTCCCAAAACGTTTTTTAAAGTTAGCCGTAAACTTGCTGGAACTTTTATAACCCGTTGCCAAAGCAATATTTTTTATCTGCATATCCGTATTCCGGATCATCTGCATGGCAAGAAGTAATTTCTTTTCTTTATGATATTGCATCATCGAAACACCATGAACAGATTTAAAAGTCAATTTGAGTTTTGTAGGAGACATACCTACTTTTTCGGCAATATATTCTACTCCTAAAAATGGAGCCGAAATATTATCTAAAAGCAATTTTTCGGCTTTTGCAATCTTTCTGTAATCCGGAGTTTCTGTTGGCGAATAATTGCCAATTCGCTGATCTATAAAAGCATTTTTAAAAAATGTACTGATTAACTGAAAGGTCTGTGTTTTCAAGAGTGCCTGACTCAGTAAATCCTGATTGTTCTTTTCTAAATTAATCAAAATTTCTTTTGATAGTTCTGCTGCATTTGGCACAATATCCTGATAGGTAATAAACCCTTTATCAGAGTTTAGAAATTTTTTAATCTGATTGTCTTCAGGAAGGGTTTCAAAAGAAAAATTACGCTCTGCCCATTCTTTACTAAATCCGTACAAATAAAATTCGCAAACAGAACCTTTATAAAAATACGCGCCAACTTCTGTTCCGGGTCTTTTAAATCCCCAGTATTTACTTGAAAAAGGAGTTTTATCAGCAAATGTATTTTGTAGTTTTACTTCACTTTCAAAAACCGAAAATGTAAGGGTATAATAATCCATCGGGAAATCTTCGTCATAAATAGCTTTTAGCATCACGTTTTTCTTAAAAGTGATACTGGTGGCAATAATCCAAAAACCTTCTTCGATTTCGCGATAACGCATTACTCCTTTAGAAAAAGGATTATTTCTATAAACTGCCTGTTCTTCTATCACGTGTTTAACGGATGGAGAATTGACAATGCTTTTTACAATAATTTCAGGAGAGTTTGACAGATAGGGTAATTCAAAAAAACCATCCCGATAAAAGTTTATATTATCTTTTATGAATTTAATCCACTTTGTTATGTTCATATCATTACACTCAAAATCTTAATTCTCTCTAAAAGCCGAAGGCAGTTTACTAAATCTTTTTTTGAATGCCGCTGAAAATTTACTTGCACTTTCATAACCTGTTATAGCTGCAATTATTTGAATTTCGACATCTGAGTTTTGAAGCAATTGTTGCGCAAGAAGCATATTTTTTTCTTTGTGATACTGCAGCATTGAAAATCCAAATACAATTTTAAAATTAGCTTTAAGTTTTGTTGGTGATGTGTTTACCTCATAGGCAATTTTATCAATTCCCAAAAACGCAGACTGCAGATTGTGCAAAATCATTTTCTCGGCTTTAGCTACATGGTAATAATCTAAATTGCTCAAAGAAATATTATCCACAATACGACTGTCTTCAAATGAGTTCTTAAAAAACTCCGTAATCAACTTCATACACGACTTACGCAAATCCTGCGTGTTTAGACTAATTTTATCTTCATCTTCTAAGATTTTTGATATCTTTTTTGATAATGCATGCGCTTTTGGGGCAATATCCAGCCAGGTATAAAATCCCTTCTGAGTATTAAAAAAGTTTTCCAACACACCGTTTCCGCAAAATTTGTCTGATTTAATATTCTGCTCAACCCATTCCTTATTCATGGCAATGTTAAAGAATTTCCCTTCGGTTCCTTTATAAAAATAGGTAGCCACTTCCGTTTCCGGTTTATAAAAAGTCCAGCATGTACTCAATAAAATAATATCATCAGAATATTTAAAAGGAAACTTATATTCAAAAACAGAAAACGATAATATATAGTAATCTTTTAGATGGTCTTTTGTATAAGTGGCTTTTGCGAGGACATTTTCTTTAAGATTAATATTTGTTTCTAAGATCCAGAAGCCTTCTTCCATTTTTCGGTAACGCATTTTACCTTTCCAAAACGTATTGTCTGAAGAAATTAATTGCTTTAAAGCGTTATGCTTCATTACAGGGATTTTTATAAGACTGTCTAACATCACCTGAGGGGAATTTGACAAGTATGGTAATTCGAAAAAATCATCTTTTAATAAAAAAAGAAACTTTTGAATGTGCTTTGCCCAATCGTTTGTGGTCATGTAATTTACTAAATCTACAGCGGTTAAAAATCGGGTCAAACGTACGGAATTCAAATCCACAAAACAAAATTTTGAAACGAGATATTTTAAAAAATTTTAACATTTTAGATGATCCATTTTTTTGTACTATTAATATGAAAAAACAGGAATTCAACACACAATAAATTGGCATTTCTATTTTATCAAGTATCTTTGCAAAAACACAACTACAATGAATTATTTTTCTTCTGATTTTAAATTAGGAATATTAGGTGGCGGACAATTAGGCAAAATGCTGTTGTCTGACACACGAAAATTTGACATACAAACTTATGTTTTAGATCCGAGCGATGAAGCTCCCAGTAAAATTGCCTGTAATAAATTCTTCAAAGGCGATTTGATGGATTATGAAACGGTTTACAATTTTGGGAAACAAGTCGATGTTTTAACTTTCGAAATCGAATTGGTCAATCTGGAAGCTTTAACGCAATTAGAAAATGAAGGTCTAAAAGTATACCCTTCCCCAAAAACCTTAAAAGGAATTCAGAATAAAGGCGTTCAAAAAGATTTTTATACGGAAAGTAAAATTCCAACAGCCTCTTATTTAAGATTTGAAAGTCCTGCACATTTACAAAAATCTGTTGGCAATAATGAAATCACGATTCCTTTTGTATGGAAATGTACTGAATTTGGCTACGATGGAAATGGTGTAAAAGTAATTCGCCAGATTTCTGATCTTGATGATTTACCAAATGTAGAATGTATTGCAGAAACAATGGTTCCGTTCAAAAATGAATTGGCGGTTATCGTAGTACGCAATCCATCGGGAGAAATTAAAACCTATCCGGTTGTCGAAATGGAATTTCATCCTGAGGCCAATCAGGTAGAATATGTAATTTGTCCTGCCAGGATCGACGAGAAAGTGGCCGAAAAAGCGAGAGCAATTGCTTTGAATGTTTCGGAGAAATTCAATCACGTTGGACTTTTGGCAGTTGAAATGTTTCAAACCAACGAGGATGAGATTTTGGTAAATGAAGTAGCTCCCCGCCCACACAATTCCGGTCATTATTCTATAGAAGCCAGTTACACCTCACAATTCGAAAATCATTTACGCGCTATTCTTGATCTTCCTTTAGGAAATACAGATAGTAAAGTTGCCGGAGTTATGGTAAATTTAGTTGGTGCAGAAGGCTTTTCAGGAGATGTAGTTTACGAAAATATCGAAACTATTTTAGGATGGAATGGTGTTACACCTCATATTTACGGTAAAAAACAAACAAGACCTTTTAGAAAAATGGGTCACGTAACCATCGTAAATGAAGACATGACCGAAGCAAGAAAAATTGCGGAGCAAGTAAAGAATACAATAAAAGTAATTAGTATATAGTTTTCAGTCGCAGTAAAACCTGAAACAAAACAAACAAAAAATCACATGAGCAAAGTAGCCATTATAATGGGAAGCATCTCAGATATGCCAGTCATGCAGGATGCTATCGAAATATTAAAACAATTCAATATCGAAACTGAAGTTGATATCGTTTCGGCACACAGAACACCGGAAAAATTATTTGATTTCAGTAAAAATGCACATACCCGCGGCATTTCGGTAATTATTGCCGGAGCCGGAGGAGCTGCGCATTTACCTGGAATGGTGGCTTCGATGTCACCGCTTCCTGTAATTGGAGTTCCGGTAAAATCAAGCAATTCTATTGATGGTTGGGATTCGGTTTTATCTATTCTGCAAATGCCAGGCGGAGTTCCTGTTGCAACAGTAGCATTGAACGGAGCAAAAAATGCCGGAATATTGGCAGCACAAATCATCGGAAGTCATGACAAAAAAGTGCTTGACACAATTATTGCTTACAAAGAAGAATTGAAAGCAGCGGTTAATAAGGCTGCCGAAGGATTGAAATAGTTTTCAGTCGCAGTTTTCAGTATAAACTGCGACTGAATAGAATACTAAAAAACAAAGGCTTCCTGTTACGGGAGCCTTTCTTACTTTATAGTTTAAAAAAAAAATTACGCTTCTTCTTCAATATCTTCCAGAACAGCTTCGAATTCATATTCTGTAATATCCTCTTTATTTATCCAATTCTCTGAGGTAACCAAATTATAATTGATGTTATCTTCTGTCGTCAATTCCCAAACAATAGCTTCGGCTTCAGGAAACGGAATGTTTTGAGAAATTTGATTTTCGAACAATCTTTTGATAAGGTTTCTGTCAGACAAACCATTGTTTAATAATTTTAGCACGTTTTCTGCAGTCAGCTTTTGTAATTCACCATCCATTGGTGTCATCGAAAAATGAACAACAGACGCTTTTGCATTCGGGAATTTTCCGTTGTATGCTTTAAAAAGTAATTGATTAATATGAAACAAAGTTCCCTGCATGTCTATTTCCGGATATTCCTCACAAACCTTATCAATTAACATGTTGTGTGCTATTTGCTCAATTTGCCCGTCGCCTAATCTTTCGGCAAATTTATATTTCAAAACTATTTCTGCAGCTTCATTGGGTTCGTAATCAGAAATTGCCATTTCTAACAATTCCGGCAAACTCGCTTTGTCTGCTGTAGCCCCGTCCGGATAATTGAATTTCTCCAATAACTGAACAAAATCTTCAGCAGACCAATATCCTTCTACTTCATTAACCGTATCTATGTTCTTTATTACAATTTGATAATTCATCTTTTTATTTTTACAATTAGTAGGATTAGCATTCTATACTTCTATCCTATTTTTCACAATTTACCATTTTTAAAACCGATACAGAAATAAATAACATATATATAACACAATTTAGTAAGGCTTTTATACTGACAATCAATCTTGTTTAGGTCGTTAGATTTTTATAAATTACTATCTTTGGAATTCAAAAAATTGACTTCAATTCATAAAAATAATTATATCATAATGAACGTTTTACTTTCAAAATTCACAACCAAACATAACACAGCTCCTTTTTCGCAAATCAAAATCGAAGATTATATACCTGCTTTTCAGGAAGGAATTGCTTTGGCTAAAGCCGAAATCGATGCTATCGTAAACAATCCCGAAGCTCCAACATTTGAAAATACTGTTGTAGCCATGGATTTTTCAGGGGATATTTTAGATCGTCTTTCCAGTGTTTTCTTCAATTTGAATTCGGCAGAAACGAGTGACGAAATGCAAAAAATCGCTCAGGAAGTTTCGCCTTTATTGTCTGAATTTGGGAATGACATTACATTAAACGCAGCTTTATTTGCTAAAATAAAAACGGTTTACGATCAAAAAGAGACCTTAAATCTAAATCCGGAGCAAACGACACTTTTAGATAAAAAATATAAAAGTTTCTCCAGAAACGGAGCTAATCTTCCGGAAGATAAAAAAGATACACTTAGAGAAATCGATAAAGAATTATCAAAACTAAGTTTGCAATTTGGTGAAAATGTTTTGGCTGAAACCAATGCTTTCGAATTGCATTTAACGGACGAAAAAGATTTAGCCGGATTACCGGAAGGAACTATTGAAGCAGCAAGATTATTGGCAAAAAGCCAGGAAAAAGAAGGATGGATTTTCACATTAGATCATCCCAGTTATGTTCCGTTTTTAACTTATGCGGATAATCGCGAATTGCGTAAAAAAATGGCAATTGCTTTTGGAGCAAAAGCTTTTCAGAATAACGAATTCGACAATCAGGAAAATGTATTGAAAATTGCCAAATTACGTTTTGAAAGAGCCAATTTATTAGGTTATAAAACACATGCACATTTTGTTCTCGAAGAAAGAATGGCCGAAAGTCCGGAGAAAGTTTTTTCTTTCCTGAATGATTTATTAGCAAAAGCAAAACCGGCAGCTCAAAAAGAATTTGCTGAATTAACAGCTTTCGCCAAAGAACTGGACGGAATCGAACAATTAGAAAAATGGGATGGTGCTTATTATTCTGAAAAATTGAAACAACAGCTTTTTAATTTGGATGATGAAAAACTAAAACCTTATTTTCAGTTAGAAAAAGTATTGAACGGTGCTTTTACGGTTGCCAAAAAATTATACGGATTAACCTTTACCGAAGTTTTTGACATTGATAAATACCACGAAGAAGTTACGACTTATGAAGTAACCGATGCTGAGAACAATTTGGTTTCTATTTTCTATGCTGATTTCTTCCCAAGAAAAGGAAAAAGAAATGGTGCCTGGATGACTTCCTTCAAACCTCAATATAAAAAAGACGGCGTTAATGAAAGACCACATATTTCGAACGTATGTAATTTTACGAAACCAACAGAAACGAAACCATCGTTACTGACTTTTAATGAAGTAACCACTTTATTTCATGAGTTTGGTCATGGTTTACACGGAATGTTGGCGAATACGGTTTACCCAAGTTTATCCGGAACTTCTGTTTTTTGGGATTTTGTAGAATTACCAAGCCAGATTATGGAAAACTGGTGTTATGAACCGGAAGCTTTGGCTTTGTTCGCAAATCATTACGAAACCGGAGAAATTATCCCGATTGAGTACGTGCAAAAAATCAAGGAAAGTGCGAGTTTCCAGGAAGGATTAGCTACTTTACGCCAGTTGAGTTTTGGATTATTGGATATGGCGTGGCACGGACAAGATCCAACTGCAATTACAGACCTAAAAGCTTTCGAAACCGAGCAGTTTGCCAATACGCAATTGTATCCTGATGTAAAAGAAAATGCGATGAGTACTGCTTTTTCTCATATTTTTCACGGTGGGTATTCTTCCGGATATTACAGCTACAAATGGGCTGAGGTTCTGGATGCTGATGCTTTTGAATATTTTCAGGAAAAAGGGATTTTCAATCATGAAGTGGCAACTAAATTCAAAGACAATGTACTTTCTAAAGGAGGAACAGAACATCCGATGATTTTATACAAACGTTTTAGAGGTCAGGAACCAAAACCGGAAGCTTTATTGAAGAGAGCGGGACTTTTATAGATCTTTAGCGGATTAGACTTCTTAGATTGTTATATATTCTAAAACCGAAGCATTTCTGCTTCGGTTTTTTAGTTTGATTTTGACTGTAAATAAATGTTATTTATCTTCACCACTTTTTAAATCTTAATCTTACAAAAACACATTTTGAAAAAATATTTAAAAATCGTTCTTTATCTGGCAATTATTGGATTGGTTGCTATTGTTTCTGTAAATTATTACGTGAAATCTTCGACCAAAAAACACATTTATTATTCCCTTAAGAAGTTTCCAAAAAATGATGTTGGAATTATTTTTGGTGCCGGAATTAATGGAGATCAGCCAGGTAAATATTTAAAGGATCGTCTTGACGCCGGAATTTTATTGTATAAGTCAAACCGAATTAATAAAATTTTACTTTCGGGAGATAATGGTCGTGAGGAATATGATGAGTTAACGGTTATGAAAAATTACTGTTTCAATCACGGGGTTGACACGACAAAAATATTCATTGATTATGCCGGTTTCGATACATATTCGACCCTGTATCGCGCTAAGCATATTTTCAATATCAAAAAAGCTACTTTAATTTCTCAGGAATATCATTTGAACCGCGCTATTTATATTGGGCAAAAACTGGGTATAAAATCGGTTGGATATTCTGCGAATTCAGGTGAATATTTAGGATATAAATATGTAACTTTTAGAGAATACGGTTCTGTTTTTAAATCCTTTTTTGATGTTTTAAGAAATCGGAAACCTCATTTCCTAGGACATCCAATTGATATCAATGGTCCTTCAAATTATTCAAAAGACGATAAACGATAAAAAATCCGAAGTAAAACATACTTCGGATTTTACTTTTTAGCCTTTACAAACTGTTGCAATTTCATGGTTTACAGGTTGGTTAATTTATTTAGGAAAACAAAAATTTAAACTACATTTCAAATAGACAGGAAAAAGAATTTTAGAATTAAAAAAGACCGCCTGAGCAAGGCGGTCTTTTAAAACAAAACTCTAATCGAGTCTGGAAATTTTTACGATTATGTTTAATTTGGGTGGGGAGAATCTATATTTAAGCCAATTGCTCTTTTAAATTCTTTGCTGCCGTAACCGGTACATTTTCAATATGGTGTTTGTAGTATTCAAAACCTCCAATTCCGTTCCAGGCATTATCGATAGATAAGTGGGCATCAAAATCTGCTAAAAAAGAACCAATTGCCGGAGGCGGGAAAGACTGAACATATTGTCCTTGTAAACTAACTGCCTGGGTATATTTCCCTAATCCGGTGGCATATATTTTACCTTTTACCTGAACAACAATGTGACTATCAGGACCGTTTACTGCCTGTGTAATTACAACAGTACCAGTAACAGAATGTTGCGATGGTACTACTACTAAACTAAATGTAGCGATTGGAGCACCTGGTGTTCCTACATTTCCGATTGTGCCTTTTGCTAAATAAGCACCTGCTAATAAATCTGACATAACTTTTTTGATTAAGGTTTTCCTACTCGTAAGGCTTTTCGGTGACGTCCCGTTTTTGTTAGTGGTTTCTGCTCCACTTTTTATTTTTAGGTTTTCACTAAATATTTATTGACAGAATTAGATTTTATGCTCCAACGCTTATCTGCACAGTTATAGAACCGATGTTATCGGTTAAACCGGCACCGTATTCTCCGGTTAAATCATCGTTAATGCATAATTCCAGTTTTCCGGCAAGCCCGGCAGGAGTTGTAGTGCCCATGCCTACCAGAAAAACGGTTTGTCCGATTCGGCCTATAAGAGCGCCTTCATTTTGGTTGGGCATCGTATAACCTGGTTTAGCATTAATATATGTTGGGTTTCCGTTAGCGTTGTATAGCTGACCACCGTTATCATTTGGGTTTGCCGTCCATAAACCGCTTACATAAGAAATCGTTGCCACCATACTTTCATTCATTCTGATACCAGTATCAAGCCATGGATAACTTGGATTAGGATTATCAGGAGTATTCGGGGCAGGTTTGGCAGCGACTACAAAGTCAGCAGGCGGGACTGCAAAATTGCAGGGCGGAATTGGTGTCGTGAATTCTTCATAATCAAAATAATCTGCTAAGGCAAGGCTGGTTCCTAAGCCCACACCCGATTGTGATTGCATAAACGTTACGGGACGACTACTGCTTCCACTTGGATTAAGCGGACTATACCAGGTCCATAAATAAGTAGAATCCGGATAATTAGGCGCTGAAGGAGGAAAAAGCACTCCTAAAATAGTAACCGGATTATTAGGACAAAGTACCGGATTATTTAAAATGGTTGCCTGAATGCTGCCTTGTACCGCTGGTATTTGAACCCAATTTGGTGCCTCCTGAGGAAATGGAAAGTTTCCAAAACCAATACATTCTGTTACCTCATCTCCTACATAATTTATTAAAAAACCAGCGCGGCTGTTAGGCGGCGGTGTTACTCCTAGTGGAGCCGGTCCTGTAAGAAGTGCAACTTGGGAAGTAAATGGATTCCCGGGGTTGTATGTATATTCCATCAACGTGTTTTGGCTTCTGTCTGATGAGACTTTGTATTGATTATCAGCTGCCCAGTTATATAAAACCCTTGTAGGCAGAGGATTGAACTCTTCGTTGACCGGCGTCATAAAAGCAGTCATTCCAAAATTTGTATTCCACGTAAAAAGTTCATATTTGTTAGGGTTACCAAATGAAAAGCCAGCAATAGACGGAGCTATTAAAGCTGAATTTAAAGGATTGGCCGTTAAGCCCTGAAAAGATGAAAAATAGGTAAAGGAAAACATTTGAAACAGAGCCAATTGATTGACATCTCCCATTGTAGGAGAAACAAGAGGACCTTGCCCAAACATAAGGCGTACGGGTAAATTAGACACACTATCAAACCACATCCAGGTGGCAGGCGGGGGACTATCATTACCAACAGGAATTTTCCACCAATTTACTTTTTGTGCTTCCATCCAGTTTAAGTAGCTGGTTCCTGCACACTCGGCATTACTACTTTCATTACCAAACCAATTTGTAGTAGGAACTGTCCAGCCCAGATTTACAGGTACATAATTAACTCCATCTGTAGATACCGTCGTTTGTGATGGAGTAACTTTATACCACCATTTTCTGCCAGAACTTCCTACCAGCAAAGCATTTAATCCAATTCCTGCTGCATAATATACAGTGGCAATGCAAATTTCAAAAAACGGACTCGCTTTATCCGCGGGAGTACTGTTGCTTTGAAGGGGACTAAATGGATGAAGTAAACAAGTACATTCCCAATATTGAGGGAGACTGGGCTGAGAACCTGTAAAAGGTTCCAGGGTTGGGTATTTTGATGGTGAAACAGGATCCACACATGTTGTCGAAGAAGAGGTTAAGTCTTTCATAAGAATAAACTTTTAGGTTAGTTTTTTTATGGTATAGTGTTTTTTTATTGGATTCTGCTTCAAAAAATATTCTGTATTTTCCAAATCAGCCACATAACAATCTATTTAACAATTACTTATGCTTTATTGATTAAAATTACAACGCTTATGAAGTCTTAAATAAAAAAATGTCACAAAACGGGTATTTACTACCACAAAGCGAATAATAAGTGGAATGAAATTTTTTTAGAATTGATTAAGGATATTAATTTCTAAAAGGTATTATCTTAAATCCAGTAGCATTGGTATTTTGGTGGTATTAGGATCTGTATACAATTCAGCTGCAGTAACCAGTAAAACTTCAACTTCGATAAAAAACTCATCATTCCGGAATAGTTTTTTCAGCTCTGAAGATTTTTCCGCAACAAAACCATATCTTTTATTTTTAGGAACATTTTGTACCATCAAAAGCCGAATAACTTCCTTAGAATTTTCATTAGTCGACAATTGAATCTGAAAAGCATCTGCTTCACTTGTAAGCGGAAGCAATTCGTCTAAATCATAATGCTGTTCACAAACAATAAAAGATTTGGTTTCCCTTGATTTTAATTCCAGAAAAGATTTTCCGTTTACATTAACCCATCTGCCTAAATCTCCTACTGCATATCGAAAAACCGGAAATCTTTTGCGAAAAGTATTCGTAACAGCAATAGTACCATATCCGTCTTTATCAGGATCAGTAATTTCTACTATAATACCTTTGATAACTGAAAATAAGGATGGATTTTTACTAAAATGCGACCAGGCCCAAATTCCGGTTTCGGCAGATCCGTACATGGAATAAATTTGTTGAAAACCGAATACTTTTTGTAAAAGTTTTTGCGTGTTAGGCCTTAAAAATTCGCCTGCATAAAACAAATTTTCTATCTCTATTTTTTTGTTCTTCTCTTCTAAAAACTGAGCAAAACATAATAATTTTGAAGGTGTACCAAGTATAAAATCCGGTTTAAAATAATGGGCTGCATCTTCTATATCGCTATAATTTGCATGTGCACTTAATGCTAATGTTGTTGCCCTGCATTTTTCTAAAATATCATCCATGATAGCTGCTGTGCGGTACATATCCGAATAGCCAAAAATATTTAAAGCAATTGTTTCAGGGGTAAAAAAGTTGTTTTTAGTCAGTTCCTCTGCCATTGCAAGGCGTTGATTTTGATTCTCCTGTATGTCTACCGGAAAAACCAGGGGTTTTTGGGTACTTCCGCCTGAACGAACCAGATACACACCTGTTTTTTCTTCGTGAAGTTTAAACTTTGTGTTTAAAATTGGCATTAATTCTTTTTTGCTTAACACGGGAGCATTGGCAGCAAAATCATATCCTTTATAAAATTCGATGTATAAAGGATTCTTTTTTGCCAACTCAAAATAACCCTGTAATATTGAGTTGTCTATTTTTGAAGGAAAACAAGCTGAATACATAATTTGTAGTTTTATTTACTTCTTTTTTTAATGTAATAGCGATTTATAAATAAGAGCCTGAAATGATTTAAGATAAATAAACCTTTTTGCTGCCAGGAAGGCAATCGCTCCATTGCGTGTTCCAACCATCGTTGAGATAACATTCCTATCAATTGTTGATCGTACCGGTTAGCACTTTTTTGATATCGTTTTATCGAAATGGGAATTTCTATTTCTTTCCAATTCGCATAGCTACTTCGGGACAAACTTCCTTCCACTTCTCGTACTTCGATACAGGCTTTATTGAGTAATCCAACCCGGTATGGTTCAGGTATGTTTTTTAAAACACGATACCAAAAATCGATTACTTCATTTAAGGAAACATGAGTGTCGTAACGAATGTCTTTCAGATATTTTTTTCGGATAACAACATTACAGCTCATAATAAACTCCGGCGAACTAATGCTATGCAATATATTGTGTATTAAATACGATTCATTGGAAAGAAAAGTCAGCTCTTCTTCAAAAGATTTAATGTCTGGCAAATAATAATTCGATGGAATCCACAGCATTCCAAATACGACAATATCCATATTTTCCTTTTCCATAACTGAATTGACATCGCTTAAGCAGGAAGAAGTATAACAATCATCTGCGTCTAAAAAACTTATAAGATCTCCGGTTGCCAGTTCTATACCTACATTTCTTGCATTACCCGGGCCTTTATTTTCGTTTAATTCAATGATTTGAATATCGGTTTGTAAAAATTGTGGCGCAAAAAACGATAATGAATCTTTTAAATAAATCAGACTTTGATCTGTACTACAATCATCAACAATAATAATTTGCGATGGTTTTTTTTCCTGAAAAGCCAGTGAACGAATCGTATCATAGATGTAAGCATCCTTGTTGTAAAGAGGTATAACAACTGTATGTTTCATGATTTTTTATTCTAATATGGGATAAATCAAAGCTCTTCCCTGATGTACATTCACAACAGATTCATCTGAACCCCGAAACAAGCCGGATCCATAATTTTTGTCATCTTTACACAACAACATTCCTACTAAATGAATCTGACGATTATTCTCGACATCATTAAACTCTTTTTGGTCAACAAAATGCTGAATTAGGTATTTATTCCAGTTTTCCCTAATAATAGTATTCCATTCTTCGGCTGTACAGTCACTTTTTACATAAGCTCCTATTCCTCTTCCTCCGCTATTTAGTTTTAAAATCAAATTTTGTTCACAATCAGTAAAAACATCACAACCGGAAGGATCCGTAATAACAAAACTCGGAATAAGGTATTTTTGCAAAAAGGCATACTCCTCTTTTGGTAAATAATCCCGCATTATTTGAGCATCGTACATTACAGCTAAAACCCTCTTGTCATGAATTAAAATCAAGGTTCGGATATCATTGAAATAAGCTTCTTTTCCGATCAATTTATTTAGTACATCCGGGTTTATTTTTTTTAATTCTTCCCGGTCCATTTCTAATATAAATTGCGAAACCGGTACTCCATCTATACAAATAGCATCATTTAATACTCTTAAATCCTGGGGTTTGGCTGAAAGTAATTCGATTTTGAGTTTTGCCAGTTCCTTTTTCAGATAAAAAATCTCTGTTCCTTTTTCATCATCATGAATGAGACCTACTTTGTCGTGAAAAGCAAATTGATGGTACAAATCGTCGATAAGATTTTTTAAATCTGAATTTTCAGCATTTACTTTTGCTTTATCAGTATTTATTTCATTGTTTATCAATTGCGAATAAAAACTAATCATCCAGCCGTTTAGAGGATATCGTGCCCCTATTTCGCAAATTTTTGGCTGATCGTTTTTGTCATATAAAAAATCAGGGCGATAAAAACCCTGATGATATATTTCATTAGTACTTTTTTTCAATAAAGCTTCCAGGTCCTTATCCAGTTGATAATATTTCCGAATCCTCTCGTCTTCAAAATAATTCAGAACAATTGCTTTGCAAGCCTTATTTAAAACAGAACATAAGCGATTCATTTCCTCGTTGTAATCTGAAGACAGGATTACTGAAGAATTAGCAAAAGAATTGCTGCTTAATCCCGTATTGTTCTGAAAATATTCCCAAAACAACTGGTTCCATTTTTCTTGTTTATCAGCCTGGTTTTGCTGTAACTTAATTTTAGACATAATGACCTGAAATTTCTTTTGTAGTAATTATTGTTGTGATATGAACTTAAAAACTAAATTCTTTCACTTGTGTAAGATCCTCCATTACAGCAGATTTTTTATCTAAATACTCGTAAATAATTCTTTCCAGATCATACGATTTAAGATCAATGTTCATTGCTTTGGCATAATGAAAGATTGAACTAACGGCAAAAAAGAAATGATTTTTTTCAGTTGGCCCACAATGAACGCTAATCCATGCTAATGTTTTTTCGCATTCTTCTTCAGAGAAACCATAATCCTTTAGCAACCAGGATTGAAATTTTGGCAGGATATATTCTACTTCGCCATGCGTATAAATTTCGTGTATCAAAGTGGTTAGTAAGGCAATCATTATATCTTTATTTCGCAACGAATTTTGATCTTTCCATGCTTTAAAATCATAAGCGCTTTGGTTTAAATACCTGCGTAAAAGCCAGTCATCATCTGTACAAATTGTAGTTGCCATCGTATAAAACAACTGAGAATGTAAAATTCTGCCTACCACTGCCAAATCTTCATCTACAATTCGATTTAAACTTGTAATAGCATGCAACAAAGCTTTTTCATCTGCAATGGGTTGATTTTTATGAACCAGCATTGTCATACGGTTACTGATTCCTGCAACTGTCATCGCACTATTATTGGTTTGGCTCCAACTATGAAAAAAACGCTGTAACTGTTCTTTATCCTGTACTTTTGATGTCAGCTGATTAAAGCTTTTTTCAATTTTTGAAAATGATTCTTGTTGATTAGGCAAGAATTTTAATAACTGATCTTTTAAATGTGATTCTTCCATTCCTTCAAGAACCGGAAGAATAATCGAGCTTAAATTGGTCATGATTACTTGATTTTAAATTAGTTAATGATTTATTTATATGATTAAGGGGATTTAAAAAAACTAATTGAGCGAGAATGCACAAAAAATGCAAAATGGCGTAAACACGTTACTAAATTGGATGAGTAATTAATTTTTTGTAATAAAAAATTAGCACCATCAAACAACATTTTTACTTTGCTCTTGTCATGGATTGCAATAACCTTTTAGTAAAATGTTGTCTCATTTGTGACATTAATATTTTGTAGAACGATAGTATTTTATTTTCCTGACGACATCAATATCCTTAAGATCATATTGTTCTAACCAACGGGCTTCATCAAAAAAAATGCAGCGGGATTCAGCAATTACTGTAATATTCTTTTTTAAAGAAATCTGATATAGTTTATTTAATAATGCTTCGTACTGAAAATCAAAAAGAGGATTATACAGGTAGAAAACATTCCCGTCAGAAATATCAGCTATTAAAATATCGCCTGAAATTGCAGTAGCATTTGCTATCCCTTCTTTTTCGATTAAGCTGATACAAACTTTATTTCGTTCTTCCAGAATTTCAATTCCTTTAAACTGAGCTTCAGGGTATTTTATAGCTCCGTATAAAATGATGTTTCCATAACCTGAGCCTAAATCATAAAAGACCGTTTCGTTTGTAATGTCAATAGGGTCAAAAAGATCAGATAAAAAACTGGAAGACCCATACCTGTAAGAATTAAGGCCGTATTTAATGGTGATTTCAGGCAGGCTTAAAGCTTCTTCAACATGATGTGAATACTGATCAATTTTAGATTGAATTTTTTTAAAATGCTCCATATTATTTCATCATTAATAGTTCTAATTTTTCCAGTGATCGTTTTGCTTTTTCCAGTTTAACGGCATATTCATCATTTACTTTTTGAATGTCAGCATTACAAAAACTGCAAATAGTTTCTTCTTCATATACATAATTATCACAGCCATTGCATAATTTAAGTGCTTTGGGTATTCTTGGAACACGGTCTGTATCATATGAAACCGGAATTGGAGCAGTACTGTTAGGAGATTGGATTTCTACTATTTCTCCTTTTTCGTTTTCAACTATAATTTCAAAAAGTCCGGTATCAAAAGATAATCCGGGTGCTTCTTGTATTTTTCTTATGCGTTCCTTAAGACCTTTCTTTTTTAATTCTAAAGCACGATGATGGCAGAAAGGATTGTTGCCCCTTTTACCAAACAGTACATGACTGGTCCAGGTACAGCCGGCTAAACAAGAAGATTCATAATAGCAGCCTTTACAGCCTCCCCATAATTCTTCTTTATTTCTATATCTTGAAAAAACCATTTCTTCGCTATATTTCCAGATATCTTCCAGTTGCATGTCTTTTACATTTCCTCCTGTATATTCGCTTGTTGGTAATGACGGACAGCCTTTAATTTTACCATCTGCCTCGATCCCTATTCCTGTATGTCCAGCTGAGCACCCTGTATAATATTTCTCATTACCCTGTCTCCAGATATGTTCATAAGGTCCAAAATAGCCAATATTATTTCCTGCCTGTATTAAAACATTATTTGCCAAAGCTTTTCTGTATATTACAATAAGATTGTCGTAGAAATCATTTAATTCGTAAGGCTGCACTATCAATTCTTCTGAGTTATCAACGGCATTTCCCATAGCAACAGCAAGTTGTATTTGCCAGTTTCTTACCCCATTTTCAATTAAAACATCCAGCAATTCATTAAGCTCATTTTTACTTCTTTTAGTAATTACTGTATTTACACTAGAAGGTATATTGTGTTTTTTAAGTAGCTGCAGGCAATTAATAACATGCTCAAAAGAATCTCTTCTTCCTCTTATTTTATTATGAGTTTCAGGCATTCCATCAATAGAAACGCCAATATTTCTTATCCCTGCTCTTTTTGCATCCGTGATTCGTTCTTCTGTTAAATTATAGGCACCGGACTGCATTGAACATTCAATTCCGCTTTGATTTATTCTTTCAATAATTTCCAGCCAGTCTTTTCTTAAAAAAGCTTCTCCGCCAATAATGGTAATCTCTCTTGTACCAAGACGTTTAAGACTATCAATAACGCCAAAACATTGCTCGGTAGTTAATTCGCCAGGCCTTACTTTTCCAGCTCTGGATCCGCAATGTGAGCATTTCAAATTACATGCTAAAGTAATTTCCCATACTACATGAACCGGGGTGGCTGTTTTATAATCATCTCTTACTCTGTATCGTATCGAAGTCTTATCCATCTTAATGTGATTTATGGTTTGATAATTAGTTAAAAACGGTTTAAAAAGTAAAACTTAATAAACCGTCTTTTTTTCAGATTACTTTTTCAGTTTGTCAATTGCATCTAACAATTCTAACAATGCTACATGTAAATCTTTTTGTTCTCTTACAGTTTGTTTTGCTTGTTCGGCTACTGCTTTCATTTTTTCTAAATCATTAGAGGCGATTGCTTCTCTGATTCCTGCTGCGTAAAGCATTATTACTCCCATAACATTTTGTATTTATTAGTTATCCCTACTCTTTAGGTTTTTCAGATACACCCTTGTTTTACTGTACAAGTCAGTTTATTCTTTAATTGTTTTTTGTGAACGCTATTATTTTTTATTCTTTAGATCTTCTATTGCATCCAGCAATTCTAACAAAGCCGAACCTAAGTCTCCCTGGTCTTTTATTGTTTGTTTCGCATGCTCGGCAACAGCCTGCATCTTTGCTAAATCATTTGAAGCGATAGCTTCCCTGATAGCAACACCATATGGCATCATTACTCCCATAATTCTTATTTTTTATTGATTATTATTTGTTTTAGAGGTTCAGCTCTTTTATAAAGAGTTTGTTTTCTATTTAAAAAACTTTTTTTTTAACTGGTAAATCCAAATTGACGTAGGAAAATCGTCGGTTCATTTGGATTGAGACAAGTTAAATTACCCAGAGTGACTGTTTTACCTTCTTTATTTTTTCCGGTAATAATGATGTTTTTCAGTCCTGCTGTCAATTTGCCAAAACGATTACCGCCAATTACTTCAACTCCCATTTCATGAGGTGTACCAGTTCTCGTAGCAATAATATTACCTGAACCATTTTCAATTAGCAGTCTTTCCCCTATTGCCGGTGGCGGAAATAATTGTGTAACTGTAATATCGGTAAGTGGTCCAAGTGTGATATAAGAAGGCAGGCTTCCCACATTAATAGCTTCAGAGTCTTGCTTATTAAGAGTAATAGTTCTTCCAAACTCCGGCTGACTTCCCGCGTTTGTACAATACATCCACGGAGTAGTAAAAGGAGTACCATCTTCTGTCTCTCCTATTGCCACATATCGCTGGTGTATACCCAGTTTAGGTTTCTGACTCTGTACATCAAGATCAAGATTATAAAATACAGACATTAAAAGTGTACCCACAGCATAGGTTCCACTAGCTCCTTCGATAACAGGAAGAATAACAGGCCCAACGCCTCCACCATTCCAATCAATGTAAGGGTACACATTTACATTTTTAACTTTTACAGGTATTGCTTGCATAACAGTTAATTTATAGTCCTACTCATATGGCTTTTCAGATCCGCCCTCGCTTTTTACTGTGCGAAACAGTTCGTTTTTTTAGTGGGTTCTGCTCCACATTTTCTATTGATTACTTAATGAATTCAGGAAATAGCATAAAGTCGAGATGTTATTTATTGAAAATCGTCAGAAATAAATAGTGAAAATAAATTCCGCTAGCTTCTTTTTATTTTTCTAATTCAAATCTACACTACACATAGAACCCTGATTAATAAAATGTTACGAAATAAAAAATCTTTGTCATAAAACCAGAAAAACAAGTTATAAGATTATTCTTAGATTAAATCAAAAGAAAAAATATTGAATCCATTTCCTTTTTAAAATAAACTTTCATTTATTTTTGAAAGTTTAAAAACTTTTATCTACATTTGTTTCATGGAATTCAAAGAAGCAAAAAACAAATTCATACAAACCTGGGGAGCATTGGGTTCTCAATGGGGAATTAATAAAACCATGGCACAAATCCATGCTTTATTAATGGTCTCGAATGAACCCGTTTCGATGGAAGACATTATGGATGAATTGCAAATTTCACGCGGAAATACCAGCATGAACCTAAAAGCTTTAATGGATTGGGGAATTGTCTACAAAGAATACAAAGCCGGAGAAAGAAGAGAGTTTTTTACTGCCGAAAAAGACCTTGATGAATTAGCTGTAAAAATTGCCAGAGAAAGAAGCAAAAGAGAAATTAAACCTGCTCTTAAAATTCTGAAAGAAGTTTCTACTATTGACGCAAACAATTCAGCGGAAGAAAAGCACTTTGTGGATCAAACTTCTAAATTGTATGATTTTGTTTTAAAAGCAGATAATATGTTAGACAAAATGACGGAATTTAATGAGAACTGGTTAGGACGTTTGGTCCTCAAAATTATGAAGTAAAAATATCAAACTAAAAAAATTTAATCAAAACTTTCATTTTTTTCTGAAAGTTTAAAAATAAATGACAATTATGAACCTCAACATCATAGGATATTTTATCTATCTCGGCATCACGATTTTCATCATTTTGAAAGTTGGAAAAATATGCTACAGAAACGGAAACATTTATGTCGCAGAACTTATTCCGAATCATGCTGATATCTGCCAAAAAATCAATCAGGTTTTACTTTTGGGTTATTATCTTTTAAATATTGGATACTGTGCCATGACACTTATTTCGTGGCAAAAAATTGCATCTTCCACCCAGCTAATTGAAACCATCGGAACAAAAACGGCAATCATTATTTTCATTATTTCGATCTTACATTATTTCAACATTATTATTCTAACCAAGTACATTCATAAATTAATCAAATAACACTTTAAATTTAAATACCATGGAAACTACAAAAATTTTAATTGGTTACGGAATCTATTTACCAATCGCTTTATTCCTTACTTATTACGTTTCTAAAACACTTTTCAAAAATGGAAAAATATTCATGTTGGACATTTTCAAAGGCCGTGAAGATATTGCTCAGGCAACAAACAAACTTTTCGAAACCGGATTTTATCTTTTAAATATTGGTTTTGCTTTAATGATTTTAGAATTACAATTAAGCAACAACAGTTATCAGGAATTAATTGAAAGACTGAGCTACAAAATTGGTGGATTTTCTATTTATCTTGGCATAATGTTATTCTTCAATTTATATTTCTTCTTTAGAGGAAAAAGAAAAGCCAAAGAAGCACAACAACAAGAAAGATTGGTTTTTAAAGCCTAATTTACATACTTCAGAAACCCGACAGGTTTTTAAAACCTGTCGGGTTTACTACTAAACCTAACAACGATGAACAAACTCATTATAGCAGCCGGAACAGGATTTTTAGGACAGGTTTTAGTCAATCATTTCAAAAATAAATTTGATGAGATTGTAATTCTGACCCGAGGAAAATCTCAAGCAATTGACGGAATAAAATATGTAAACTGGAATGCGAAGACTTTTTCAGGTTGGGAAAAGCAACTGGAAAATGCAACGGTTTTAATAAATCTTGCAGGCAAATCTGTTGATTGCCGTTATACCAAAGAAAACAAAAAAGAAATTTTATTGTCCCGAATTGAAAGTACAAAAGTTCTAAACAAAGCGGTTTTAAATTGTAAAAATCCGCCAAAACATTGGCTCAACTCATCGACCTCAACTATTTATCGCTTTTCATTAGACAAACAAATGGATGAGGTTAATGGCGAAATTGGAAATGATTTTTCTATAAATGTTGCCCTTTCTTGGGAAAAAGCGTTCTTTAAAACTGAAACTCCAAATACTTTAAAAACAGCTTTGCGAACTTCAATTGTTTTAGGAAAAAATGGCGGTGCATTAATTCCGTTAAAGACTTTGGCAAAAACAGGTTTTGGCGGAAAACAAGGCAAAGGAAATCAGTTTATAAGCTGGATTCATGAAGAGGATTTTGCCAATGCAATTGATTTTATCATTCACAAAGAAATAATTGGAGTCATCAACGTTGTTTCTCCTAAACCAATTCGGAATGCTGACTTTATGCAGCAACTTAGAAAAGCAGTTGGTTTTCCCTTCGGAATTCCAATCAGTACTTTTCTGCTAAAAATTGGATCTTTTGTTATTCGGACAGAAACTGAATTAGTCTTAAAAAGCAGAAATGTGATTCCGAAAAGACTTTTGGAGAATGGGTTTGAATTTAAGTTTGGAAATATTGAGAATGCTTTTAGAAATTTATTAAAATAAATATTCGTTTAAATAACCAAACCATTGTCATTCCGAGGAACGAGGAATCTTCGCAAGAAACTCTGCCATAAAAATCGCCAATCTTTGTAGAGCTACTTACGAAGATTCCTCGTTCCTCGGAATGACAAAAATGCACACAACAACTTTTGGCAAAGATAATGCTTACTAATCATGACAACAATAAACCTTACAACAAAAATAAAAGCATCAAAACAAATCGTTTTTGATGCATCGCGAAATATTGATATTCACCAACAATCTGCCAGTAAATCAAACGAAAAAGCAATTGCCGGAATAACATCAGGATTAATAAACTTAAACGAAACGGTAACCTGGCGAGGTAAACATTTTGGATTTTATCTCACGCATAAAAGCCGTATAACCGAAATGAACTTTTACGATTATTTTGTGGATGAAATGGAAGAAGGAAGATTCAAATCTTTCAAACACGAACATTTTTTTGAAGAACAAAACGGAATTACAATTATGAAAGATAAATTGCAATATGAGACTCCGATTGGAATCTTCGGGGAATTATTTGATATTTTATTTCTCGAAAAACATTTAACTCAATTCCTTTTAGAAAGAAATAAAGTCCTGAAGGAAGTATCTGAAAAATAAAATCAAAATAATTTTCTTACTTTTATAAGTAATTACGCTTTGAACACTTTAAAGTAAACCAATCAAAAAATACTTATGAAATTAAAAACTTTATTATCCATATTTCTGTTTGCCATTTCTTTTATTGGATTCTGTCAAAGTAATTGTACAACTTTAAAAGGCTGCGAAAGAAAATTATGCGAATTAAACATCAAGCTAACTGCAGCTAAAAAAGCGGGAAATCAAAACCAGATTAATGGTGTTGAAGATGCAATTGCTAAAACCAAAAAGAACTGTACGACAAAAACAGTGCAAAATGACCTTGATAAAAAAGTAAAGGAAAAACAACAAAAGGTTAAGGAGAAAACCGATGATTTAAACAAAGCCATCAAAGACAACGAAAGCAAAGAAAAAATCGCCAAGAAAAGAAAGAAACTCAATGAAGCTAAAGTTGATTTGAATAAAGCGCTGGCAGAACAGAAAACGAAATAGATTATTATAAAATTATTTCACGCAGATTTTGCAGATTGTAAAATATTAAATTTTATTTTTAATCAATACACTTCAAACATAGCCCACGGTTTCAACCGTGGGAAACATTCAGGAGAAACGTAAATAAAACCTCCCAATGGTTGAAACCATTGGCGATGTTTATCTAAATGAAAATACTAAATTGTAAAAATGATTTTTCTAGTTTGACGGTTTGCGTGAGGGATTGAGGCGGTATCCTTTTATGAAGCGGAGCGGAATAAAAGATATAGCCGAAAGCCCGACCCGGAGGGACACGCCCAAATTATTTAAGAAACGCAAATGCCAATTCTTTAAAAAAACACAATCATCAGCCACCAAAATATCGGAACGCTTTCGACCCAGAAAGAAGTATAATATTTAGATCGGTTTGGGTTTGCAAACAGAATAAACAGCATTAAAGTCACGACCATAATAAGATTGATAATGAGATCATGAAATGTGAATGTCAGGATCCCAACAATCCAAAACGGAACCAAAAGCGAGAATCCTAAAACCTTAGTGCGCTTCACGCCTATGGTTTGCGGAACGGTTTTGAGATGCGGATCGTCATTGGCCAGATCAATAATTTCAAAAACCAGAATAAGTACAAAAACCAAAACGAAACGCTGGATGCATTTTATAAAAAAATTGGAGGTAAACGGAACTTGAGCATTTATATAAGGCAAAACCAATGTGGCTCCTACCCAACAAAGAGCAACGATATAAATTTTGACACCTGCCCAGTTTCGGGCATTTTTTCGATTAGGGAAAAACGGAAGTGTATATAATGCGGTAACAGCAAATATTCCGACAGAGACAATTTGTGTGATTCGTTTTAAATGGAAAAAATAATAGCCCACCAAAATCACCGAAATCACACTTAAAACAGCGATAATTTTCAATTGATTTCCTATTGGTTTTTTCTTCACGCGAACCAATGCATCATATTTAACAAAATTATACCCCACAATTGTTCCAAAAAAAACAAACAAAGCCATGGGTTCATCATACTGAATATGAAAGAAATAAAAAGTAATTTGTACCAAAGCATAACAGGATAAAGCCACATGAATACTGCTGTTTAGGTAAAAATCGAATATCTGCTTTAGAAGTTTCATAGCTCAAATCTAATCAATTAGTAAGAAATCAACTCTTTAGTTGTAAATTTCATAAAAATTGAAGTTAAAAATACCTATTAAATTATTAATAATACTTAATTTTGCGCCACAAAAAAACAACACATTTACTATAAAATGTAATAAACCTTGTGTGACACTTGATTACATCAAAGAAGATACATTGTAAATTACATGCCTTTAAAAAAATAATAGCTACAAATGAGAACAGATGCTTTTGCTTTAAGACACATTGGCCCAAGAGAAACAGATCTTCAACACATGTTACAAACCATTGGGGTTGAATCGATCGAACAACTTGTTTACGAAACCCTTCCGGATGATATTCGTTTAAAAGCACCATTGAATTTGGACCCTGCAATGACAGAATACGAATTTGCAAATCACATTCAGGAATTAGGAAAGAAAAACAAAGTATTCAAATCCTATATTGGTTTGGGTTATCACCCCACTATCGTTCCGGCTCCAATTCAAAGAAATATCTTCGAAAACCCAGGATGGTATACGGCGTATACACCGTATCAGGCAGAAATTGCGCAAGGTCGTCTTGAAGCAATTTTAAATTTCCAGACTACAGTTATTGAATTAACAGGAATGGAAATTGCAAATGCTTCTTTACTTGATGAAGGAACTGCTGCTGCCGAAGCTATGGCCTTGTTGTTTGATGTTCGCACACGTGATCAAAAGAAAAACAATACAAACAAATTCTTCGTTTCTGAAGAAATTTTACCACAAACATTATCTATACTTCAAACACGTTCGACTCCTATCGGGATTGAATTGGTTATTGGAAACCACGAAAACTTTGATTTTTCAAATGAGTTCTTCGGAGCCATTTTACAATATCCGGGAAAATATGGTCAGGTTAACGATTACAGCGCTTTTGTTGCTAAAGCAAAAGAAAACGAAATCAAAGTGGCCTTTGCTGCTGATATTTTATCATTAGCTGCCTTAACTTCTCCGGGAGAAATGGGAGCTGCAGTAGTGGTTGGAACTTCACAGCGTTTTGGTGTACCAATGGGTTACGGTGGTCCTCACGCTGCTTTTTTTGCAACTAAAGATGAGTATAAAAGATCTATGCCAGGCCGTATCATCGGAGTTTCTATCGATGTAAACGGAAACCGCGCTTTACGTATGGCGTTAGGAACGCGTGAGCAGCACATTAAACGTGAAAAAGCAACTTCAAATATTTGTACAGCTCAGGTTTTATTAGCCGTTATGGCCGGAATGTATGCCGTTTATCACGGACCAAAAGGATTACAATATATTGCAGGTAAAGTTCACGCATCAGCGGTTACTACTGCTGAAGCTTTAAATAAACTAAGCGTTTTCCAAACCAATACAGCTTATTTTGATACTATCTTGGTAAAAGCAGATGCTCAAAAAGTAAAAGCTATTGCAGAGAAAAACGAAGTAAACTTCTACTATGTTGATGCTGATACGATTTCTATTTCATTTAATGAAACAACTTCAATTGCCGACATCAACCAAATTATTGCCATTTTTGCTGAAGCTATAGGAAAAGAAACTTTTACTGTTGCTGAATTAGCAACTGCAAGTCAATTACCTGCTTCATTAGAAAGAACGTCTCCTTTCTTAACGCATGATGTATTCAACAACCATCATTCAGAAAGTCAGATCATGCGTTACATCAAAAAGTTAGAGCGCAAAGATTTATCGTTGAATCATTCGATGATTTCATTAGGTTCTTGTACGATGAAATTAAACGCAGCGTCAGAAATGTTGCCTTTATCAATGCCAAACTGGAACAGCATTCACCCATTTGCACCAGTTGAGCAAGCCGAAGGTTACATCACGATGCTTAAAAAATTAGAAGAACAATTAAACGTTATTACCGGATTTGCCGGAACAACATTACAGCCAAACTCAGGAGCTCAGGGAGAATATGCAGGTTTAATGGCGATTCGTGCTTACCATTTATCAAGAAATGAAAGTCACCGTAATGTATGTTTAATTCCTTCATCTGCACACGGAACCAATCCTGCTTCTGCAGCGATGGCCGGAATGAAAATCATCGTTACCAAAACTACTCCGGAAGGAAATATTGACGTAGAAGATTTAAGAGAAAAAGCGATTGAACACAAAGATGATTTATCTTGTTTAATGGTAACGTATCCATCTACTCACGGAGTTTTTGAATCTTCAATTATCGAAATCACAAAATTAATCCACGACAACGGCGGATTAGTATATATGGATGGTGCAAACATGAACGCACAAGTTGGATTAACAAATCCGGCTACAATTGGTGCTGACGTTTGTCACTTAAACTTACACAAAACTTTCGCTATTCCTCACGGTGGTGGCGGACCTGGAGTTGGACCAATTTGCGTAAACGAAAAACTGGTTCCATTTTTACCAACAAACCCAATTCTTAAAGTAGGTGGTGAACAAGCGATTACAGCTATTTCATCTGCACCTTACGGATCAGCTTTAGTATGTTTAATTTCTTACGGTTACATCACAATGATGGGTGCTGAGGGATTAAAAAGTGCTACAGAACATGCTATTTTGAATGCTAACTATATGAAATCCCGTTTCGAAGGACACTACCCGATTCTTTATACCGGAGAATGCGGAAGAGCGGCTCACGAAATGATTTTAGATTGTCGTTCGTTCAAGGAAAACGGAATTGAAGTTGGTGATATCGCGAAGCGTTTGATGGATTACGGTTTCCATGCTCCTACAGTTTCTTTCCCGGTAGCAGGAACTTTAATGATTGAACCTACTGAATCTGAAGATTTAGCAGAGTTAGATCGTTTTTGTGATGCTCTTATTTCCATTAGAAAAGAGATTGAAGCTGCAACAGCCGATGACAAAAACAACGTATTGAAAAATGCACCTCATACATTGGCAATGCTAACTACTGATAATTGGAGTTTCCCTTATACCAGAGAAAAAGCGGCATATCCATTAGAGTATATTGCTGAAAATAAATTCTGGCCATCAGTTCGTCGTGTTGATGACGCTTACGGTGACAGAAACTTAGTTTGCAGCTGTGCTCCTATCGAAGCTTACATGGAAAACTAAGAAAGTTTTCTTTTAAATAAATATCCAAACCCGACAGGTCTTAAAACTTGTCGGTTTTTTTTTGTTTCATGTTTCATGTTTCAGGTTAGATTGGAACCTGAAACATGAAACATGAAACATGAAACAAATCTACCATCAGAAATCTATAATCTAAAATAGTAGTTGGGCGTGTCAGTATTTAAAAAAAGGCCAAATCAACTTTGCGCTTATGAGGCCTTTTCTTAAATACCGTCGGGCTATCCGCGCTACTTCGGTAGCCAGCTCTATCCCTCACGCGTAAATTTCATTAATACAACTTCAAAGTAAAGCATAAGGTTTTCTATTTTTTAACACTTTTTGAAACTTCGGTTTTATTTGTAACAAAACACAAAAAAACTTTACAATTTTTCCGAAAAAAAATAAATCAAAAAACAAAACTCAATCGTTTGAAATCTCGGTAAAACTTAAAATTCGTTAGAAAATTAACAATAAATCACACAAATAATTATTATTTCATAATTATATGCATGCATAGTATTTTTTATGATAGTTATCATGAATTTATTTATACTTTAGCAATAAATTTATCGGATAATTACTGAATAATGAAAATAAAAATAATAGGCATAGGAAGTTATATTCCAAATAAAGAAGTAAGCAATACTGACTTTGGTGATCATGTTTTTTTAAATGAAGACGGAACCCCTTTTGCTTACCCTAACGAAGTTGTAATTAAAAAATTCAAAGGTATTACCGGAATCGAAAATCGCCGTTATGCCGAAGATCAACATACCTCATCTGATTTAGCTTTTTTTGCAGCCGAAAGAGCACTTGCAAATGCTAACATCGATCGTGAAACTTTAGATTATATCATTTTTGCCCATAACTTTGGCGATGTAAAATCCGGAACTCATCAAACTGATATTTTACCAAGTTTAGCAACACGTGTTAAAAACAAATTAGACATTAAAAATCCTAAATGTGTAGCTTACGATATTCTTTTTGGATGTCCGGGCTGGATCGAAGGTGTTTTGCAAGCCAATGCTTTTATCAAATCAGGCATGGCAAAACGCGTTTTGGTTATTGGGGCTGAAACTTTGTCAAGAGTGGTTGATGATCACGATCGCGACTCTATGATTTATTCTGATGGAGCAGGTGCTTCAATTTTAGAAGCTTCAGAAGATGATGAAACTGGTTTATTATCTTACGAAAGTGCCACTTTTGCAAATGATGAGGCAAACTTCTTATACTTCGGAAAATCATACAACCCTGATTTAGATCCGGATATTAAATACATCAAAATGTATGGTCGTAAAATTTACGAATTTGCATTGAGCCAGGTTCCGTTAGCAATGAAAAATTGCTTAGACAAAAGCGGAATCGGAATTGATGAAGTAAAGAAAATCCTGATTCACCAGGCCAACGAAAAAATGGACGAAGCGATTGTTGCACGTTTTTACAAATTATACGATAAAACCGCTCCGGAAAACATTATGCCAATGAGTATTCATGATTTAGGAAACAGCAGTGTTGCAACTGTGCCTACTTTATACGACTTATTGATTCAGGGAAAATTAGAAAATCACGAAATCAACAAAGGCGACGTTGTTATTTTTGCTTCTGTTGGAGCGGGAATGAATGTTAATGCTTTTGTATACAGATACTAAAATTAGTTTACAGTCGTAGTCACAATTTTCAGCTTCTGAATACTGTGACTGAAAACTGAGACTGAAAACTTAAAAAAGTCCGCATTTTAAAATGCGGACTTTTTAGTATATTTGCGACCTAATTATAAAATCAAGAACGAGAGATTGTTTCGTTCCTCGCAACGACTATGTACGAAAAAACGTTTCCGAATAAAAGATTCAAACTTACTTTAGAGTTTCTACAAAAACACGTTAAGACATCAGAAACTATTTTCGATTTTGGTGTGCCCAATCCGTTTTCTAAAATAATGGAAGAAAATGGTTATACCGTAAAAAACACAAAAGGCGAAGATTTAGACAACGATCAAACGGCTTTACAAACAGAAGAGTATACTGTTTTTACCGCATTTGAAATTTTCGAACACTTGCTAAATCCATACACCATTCTGGAAAACGTAAAATGTGATAAATTGTTAATTTCAATTCCGTTACGTTTATGGTTTTCTCCGGCCTATCGTTCTAAAACCGATATGTGGGACAGACATTACCACGAATTTGAAGACTGGCAATTAGACTGGCTTTTAGAAAAAACAGGCTGGAAAATAACGGATCGTCAAAAATTTACACATCCGGTAAAAAAGTTTGGATTCAGACCATTGCTGAGATATTTCACGCCTAGATATTATATTGTGGTAGCTGAAAAGATAAAAGCTTAAACAAATTCCAATATTCAAATTTCAATTTTAATCTTATCGGTAAGATTGGAATTTGGACTCGAGCGCTAGCGAACAGGCGAAGCAATTTAAAAAGATTGGGATTTAATTTAAAATTTATGAGATATTACATCGTTATTCCCGCGCACAACGAGCAAGATTTAATTGGCCTGACCTTACAATCCTTGGTTTCACAAACTGTTTTGCCTACAAAAGTTGTTGTTGTAAACGACAATTCTACAGATAAAACAGAAGAAATTGTATTGGGTTTTGCAAAGGACAATCCGTTTATTTCTGTTGTCAATAAAACTTCAGATGCCATTCATATGCCTGGCAGCAAAGTGATTCAGGCTTTTCAGAAAGGTTTTGAAACGCTGGATTCTGATTATGATATAATTGTAAAAATAGACGGAGATCTCATTTTTCCCTCTAATTACTTTGAAACAATTATCAATCACTTTCAATCTGATCCAAAAATCGGAATGGCAGGAGGATTTTGTTACATTGAAAAAAATGGCGATTGGGTTTTAGAAAACCTAACCGATAAAGACCATATTCGCGGTGCATTAAAAGCCTACAGAAAAGAAACTTTTCAGCAAATTGGAGGTTTAAAACCCGCAATGGGCTGGGATACAGTAGACGAATTACTTTGTAAATATTACGACTGGAAAATAGTTACAGATCCTTCTTTACACGTAAAACACTTAAAACCAACCGGTGCAAATTATAACAAAACGGCGCGTTATAAACAAGGAGAAGCTTTTTACACACTAGGATACGGTTTTTGGATTACCTCAATTGCATCGGCAAAACTGGCGATGATGAAGAAAAAACCTTTTTTATTTTTTGACTATATAAGAGGGTTTTGGAAAGCAAAAAAAGCCAAAACACCTTTATTAGTTACACCTGAACAAGCTAAATTTATAAGAAATTATCGTTTTCAAAAAATGAAACAAAAGTTAATCTGACTCGGAAAAAGACCGAAAATGCTTAACTCATGACCCAAAACTCATAACTTCTTTTTACCTTAGCCAATATTTCAAAAATTATGATGCTAATTCGTTATATATCTCAAATAGGAAGATATTTTTTAATGCTGAAAGAAATTTTTAACAAGCAGACCAAATGGCCTGTAATGAAAAAATTGATTTTTAAAGAAATCGACGATTTAATAATCGACTCTCTTGGCATCGTTTGCTTTATCTCTTTTTTTATTGGAGGAGTTGTTGCCATTCAAACCGCGTTAAACTTAACTAATCCTTTAATTCCAAAATATTTAATTGGTTTTGCTACACGTCAATCTGTAATTTTGGAGTTTGCTCCCACTTTTATTTCGGTGATTATGGCCGGAAAAATGGGTTCCTACATCACTTCCAGTATTGGAACAATGCGTGTTACGGAACAAATAGATGCCCTGGAAGTTATGGGGGTTAATTCCTTAAACTATCTTGTTTTTCCAAAAATAGTAGCTTTATTGATGTATCCTTTTGTAATCGGTATCAGTATGTTTTTAGGGATTTTTGGTGGATGGCTTGCTTGTGCCTATGGAGGATTTTCGACCAGTGAAGATTTTATTCAGGGTGCTCAAATGGAATTTATTCCTTTTCATATTACCTATGCTTTTATTAAAACTTTAATTTTCGCAATGTTATTGGCTACCATTCCATCTTTTCACGGATATTACATGAAAGGCGGTGCATTAGAAGTTGGTAAAGCAAGTACAGTTTCATTTGTATGGACATCTGTTTGTATTATTCTTTTTAATTATATATTAACTCAATTATTATTAGGATAATGATCGAAGTAAAAAACATAGAAAAATCATTTGGCGACAGTAAAGTTTTAAAAGGCGTTTCGACGGTTTTTGAAACCGGAAAAACCAACTTGATTATTGGACAAAGTGGATCAGGAAAAACAGTTTTATTAAAAACATTGTTAGGAATTCATACTCCGGATTCAGGAACCATTGAATTTGATGGCAGAATTTATTCTGAATTAAATCCGGATGAAAAACGAGAATTAAGAACTGAAATTGGAATGGTTTTTCAGGGAAGTGCTTTATTTGATTCAATGACTGTTGAAGAGAATGTAGCTTTTCCTCTAAAAATGTTCACAAACGATAATAAAAATAAAATTCAGGAGCGTGTTGATTTCGTTTTAGAACGCGTTAATTTAGTTGATGCCCATAAAAAATTACCTTCTGAAATTTCCGGAGGTATGCAAAAGCGTGTGGCTATTGCCCGTGCGATTGTAAACAATCCGAAATATTTGTTTTGTGATGAGCCTAACTCAGGTCTGGATCCAAATACCTCTACTTTGATCGATAACCTGATTAAAGAAATCACAGAAGAATACAATATCACAACCGTGATCAACACACACGACATGAACTCTGTAATGGAAATTGGGGAGAATATTGTTTTCTTAAAAAAGGGAGTAAAAGCGTGGCAGGGAACTAAAGAAGAAATATTCAGAACCGACAACAAAGATATTGTGAAGTTTGTTTACTCTTCGAACCTGTTTAAAAAAGTGAGAGAAGCGTATTTGAAAGGTTAAAACCTTTTTTAAATTCCAAAGAAATAAAATTCCAAATCCCAACTCTGGGATAAAACTCAATAAAAAAAATCCAAATTCCAAAGCTGATGAGCAGTTGGAATTTGGATTTTCTTTCATTTGGAATTTAATCTACTAATTCGAATTGATTAATTCAACTTCAGCATTTGGATTAAAAAGATACGTTCTGCCTGAGCTTATTTCGATGCATTCGAAACGTTTCGTTCTAACAGCCAGCTTTTTGAATATTTTACCATTTTTAATTCTGAACACACTTCCGTACGGAATTTCAAAAACATAGTTTTTATCGTTTTGCGCATCGTATTGCTTTAAAGCCAAAGACAATGTAGTATCAGTATCACTACTGGCAGATGGATTCTTAAAATGCCTCGCTAATAAGGGCAGCAAAGTACCCGGAAAAATCTCCGGACGAATATAAGGAACCATCATACGCTGAAAAGTAAGCTTCCATTCATTTCCGTGAGGCTTTATATTCCGTCCATATTTTTCAAAGGCTACTAAATGCGAAATCTCATGAATTAACGTAATCAAAAAACGATATTTATTTAAACTGGCATTCACCGTGATTTCATGTTTACCACCTGGCCCTCTCCTGTAATCACCATGACGCGTTTGGCGTTCATTCACGATTTTAAGATGCACCTGATTGGCAACAATCAATTCGAAAACAGGCTTTACGGCATGTTCCGGTATATATCTGGCTAAAGTTTCGTTCAAAATAATTATGAATTATAAAGTATAAGTTATGAGTTTTTAACTAGGTTTTTCTTTGATGTAATTATTATACTTTTGATGGTTTTTAATACTTCGCCACATTGATTATGTATTGCCTCAAACTCTATTGCAGAAACATAATCTGTTGCATTTAAATTTTCTAACCAATACATAGATTCATCACATTCTTTTTGAGAAATTGATAACTTATGAATAAAATCTGCCTTGCTTTGAACATTAATTGCTTCACGAACATTTGCACCTACCGAAGTAATAGAACGCAAAAATTGCTTACTCATTACAAATTCCTTCTTTTCCGAAACTAACCATTTATAAAAATTAACTCCTCTAATAGCTAATTCAAAATTCTTAGTTTTCACAATACTCTCGGTCATAATTCAGAACTTATAATTTATATTTTTTTACGGGTTGCTCGAAGAAACTTCCAAAACCTTCCCGTTAAAATATTTATTTCCGTTAAGCGTAAAGTCATAAATATAAGTTGCCATTCCTTCAGCAGAGATCGGCGCCTGATATCCCGGGAAAGCTTCTTGTAACATTTCTGTCTGAACTGAACCCAAGGCCAGAACATTAAACGAAATTCCCTGCTCTTTATATTCTTCTGCTAATAATTCAGTTAGAGTAATTACAGCGCCTTTGCTTGAGCTATAAGCCGCTAATCCTGCAAATTTAAGGCTTCCTCTTACTCCTCCAATTGAACTGATCGTTACAACATGGCTTCCTTTTTGAAGATAGGGCAAACAAATTCTGGTAAGATTCGCTACGGCAAAAACATTTACTTTATAAATACTTTCAAAATCAGCCTGAGTAGTTTCTGCAAAAGGTTTTAGCAACAAAGCCCCGGCATTATGAACTACTGCATCAACTTTTTTCCAGGTCGAAGAAAGAAATTTATCTACTTCGCCCAAAGCGGTTTCATCTCCCAAATCAATTGAAAGACAGGTAACATTTTGATGCTCTAAAAGTGCCTGAGGCGTTTTTCTGGAAATAGCCAGAACCTGATGACCAGCATTAGCAAATTGTAAGGCTAATTCGTAACCAATTCCTCGACTGGTTCCGGTAACAATAATATTTTTCATAAAGCAAAAATAAGCAAATCGGGTAAAAGCACCTGCTATTTATTCATTGTAATTTCTTCTGTTGGCGAAGTGGCAATTTTAGTCACTGCCGGCAAAAACTCCTGAATAAACGAAGTCATATGCGGGATATCCATTAACTTAAATTCATCTGAAACATGATGATAGAAATCAAAATTTTCAAAATCGAAAGTACTTATAGATTGACATGGTTTTCCAAAGGCTTCAAAAAACGAATAATTATCTGATCTGTAAAACAATTTGTACTCGGCTTCTTTTGGCAGGAAACCAATTGTTTTTTTACCGGTATATTCATTTATTTTTTCGGCCATATTCGATTTATCAAAACCGGTAATGTACGCCAAATAATCGCGTTTCATTGGTACTCCTATCATTTCGATATTTAGTTGTGCGTACAAATTAAAATTTTGTTTTTTAAGTTTTTGTACCAAACTTTTAGAACCTAATAAACCTTTCTCTTCACCGGCAAAAAATACAAAAAGAATACTGCGTTTATTTGATTTTGTTTCGCTAAAATATTTTGCCATTTGTGCAACTGCCGTAACTCCGGATGCATCGTCATTAGCACCGTTATTAATAATGTCTGCCTGTTTGTTTTTCTCTAAACCAATATGATCGTAATGCGCACTTAGCACCACAAATTCCTTTTTTAGAACAGGATCTGTACCTTCTAAAACCCCAACTATATTATATGCCGGTGTTTTAAAATTAGTAAGTGTATCGCGATATGAAGTAAAATAAGGCTTTACATTATTCTTCCTGAAAAAGTCTTCTAAAAACACGGCTGCTTTTTCAATTCCTTTTGTTCCTGTTTCACGACCTTCCAATTCATCTGAAGAAAGATATTTTAAGAAATCCGAGACTTCAGTCTGCTCAACTTTATAAGTAATTTCAATGGGCTTGGAAGTTGATTTTGAATCTTTTTCGTTAACTGCCGATGGATTCGATTTACAGCCTAACAGAACAAGCGGAAGAAGAAAGTAAAGTTTTTTCATAAAGGAAGGTTATTTAACTTCAGAATTTAAATCTCTAAAGCAGATGGTTTAAAATATTTCTTATACATTTTAAATACCTGAAAACTTCCTAAAAAATAAATAAAGCGGAATAAAGACAGGCACTTGCTACTCTGAAAAATGTTTTGTTTGAAAAAGTATTGGTCGAAGTCAACATTCTTTAAAAAACACCTCCCAAAGTTGCTGCAATATAATAATATTTTAACTTTCTTTTATTGTAATATACTTTCCTTTAAACAAATATAAATTCAGGCTGGTTCCGCAAAGTGCTTGTAAAAAATTAAATACTTTATAATAACGCGAATTATAAATGACGAATCCATCAAATATTCCTGTAACTATGATTTGTATTTTTATCCGATTAGGAATTTTATTTAATACTTAAAAAAGGTGTTGAAAAATCTTTTGCTTTTACTAAATCACAATATCTCATAACACCACTGTTTTGTTCAATTATCACTTGTGTAATGCTTAAAGTTTTTATAGTATTCTCTCTGTTGATAATTAACCCGTTTTCAGAATCATCACGTCCGGTATAACGATGAAAGTCGAACATTTCAGATGCTGCTATTTTAGTTTTGTTTCTTAGGAATTTAGCGAACCATAAAGATCTTTCTCTTACAGCTTCATCCGTATATAAGGTAACTGATGACCAGATATAATTTTGAGATCCCGGTAATTGTTTCATTCTTTTTACGAAACCATCCCAGATCAATTCGTATAATCTCGATTTCTGATACAAAACCAATGTAAAAGGCTCAATTTCTTCTAAATCAATTTCTTCCCAAAAATCTTTTGGTGAATCATTAGAAATTATATCCAAAGCAATTAATCCGCGGCTTTTTCTATATGGAAATATAGGATCATGTTTTATAATTGCGCCATTTAATAACACCAATACAGTTCCGTATTCGTCGACTGCAAACCAGGTCCCTCCCGCTTTTGGATCTTTTGGATACATAATATTTTTATCATTGTGATAATAATTTCTGGGCGAAACAGCAACCGGACGAATTACTTTTTCATCTCGATTTGAAGTGATAATTACTACTCCGTTATTATTTATAAAACTTACTGTACACATTGTTTTCTATATTTCGTGAACCGGGATTTTCTCCAATTGCGAAACAGCAATTTTAATTAATGTCTGGTGATGAATGGAATTTTCCAGATTATAAAGCAATTCTCTGTAATAACTGGTTTGAATTCTGATTGCAAGTCCATTAATTATTTTTTCCAGATAGAGGGTTTTATTCTCGATTTTCAATCCCATTTTGATCTCGACAAGGCATTGTTTCGCAAATTCGGTCTCAGTCTGAATTTGATTATTTCCTGCACGATGACCATAATTCAGGATTCCCGAATCGTAAGCATTTTCAAGACAGGTAAACATTTTCAGAATGCTTGCGGTTTGCTCGCCAATAGTTGTATTATTTAAAGTTTCGTAAGGTTTTGTATAATCATGATCAGACAACTGATCTAACAGATAAATTAATTCATCTAAGTTGTGACGTATTGATTTTAGTAACATAGCTATCTTAAATTTAGAAGATTAAACAATTTATTTTACCAGGAGTTAATAAGATCCTATTGAATCTATTATAATGTACGATAATAACTTATCTATAGTTTTCAGAATTACACTTTTTGAATTAGCAGCTGAAGCCATCACTACTAAAAACAAAAAAACCTCTCAAACTCACCAGTCTGAAAGGTTTTTATTTATTTATTCTAAAAGAAAATTATCCGGCAATAACTGCTCTGGAAATTACAATTTTCTGAATTTCTGAAGTTCCTTCGTAAATCTGGGTAATTTTTGCATCACGCATAAAACGTTCAACATGGTATTCTTTTACATAACCATTTCCTCCGTGAATCTGAACGGCCTCAACAGCAGTATCCATTGCTACCTGAGAAGCAAATAATTTTGCCATCGCCCCACTCACATCATAGTTTTTATGCTGGTCTTTATCCCACGCTGCCTTCATACATAAATGGCGAGCTGCTTCGATATTCACCGCCATATCTGCCAGTTTAAAAGCAATCGCCTGATGATTACAAATTTCGGTTCCAAAAGCTTTACGTTCTTTCGAATATTTCAAAGCCAGCTCATACGCTCCGGAAGCAATCCCCAAAGCCTGAGATGCAATTCCGATACGTCCTCCGGCAAGAGTTTTCATCGCAAACTTGAATCCGAAACCATCTTCTCCAATTCTGTTTTCTTTAGGAACTTTTACATCACTAAACATTAAAGAATGCATATCAGACCCACGAATTCCCATTTTTTGTTCTTTTGGACCAACAGAAAACCCCGGCATATCTTTAGTCATAATCAAAGCATTAATTCCTTTATGCTTTTTCTCCGGATGTGTCTGTGCAATTACCAGGTAAACTGATGCTGTATTTCCGTTCGTAATCCAGTTTTTTGTTCCGTTTACCAAATAGTGATCTCCCATATCAATGGCAGTCGTTTTTTGCGAAGTGGCATCACTGCCTGCTTCCGGTTCACTTAAGCAAAATGCTCCGTGAATTTCGCCGGATGCTAAACCCGGTAAATATTTTTGTTTTTGTTCTTCAGTTCCAAATTCCTGTAAACCCCAGCAAACTAATGAGTTGTTTACAGACATAACTACAGAAGCCGATGCATCAACTTTCGAAATTTCTTCCATCGCAATTACGTATGAAATCGCATCTAAACCGCTTCCTCCGTATTTAGGATCAACCATCATGCCCATGAAACCTAATTGTCCCATTTTTTTTACTTGCTCTGTCGGAAAAATTTGTTTTTCGTCGCGCTCAATAACACCCGGTAACAATTCGTTTTGAGCAAAATCTCTTGCGGCTTGTTGAATCATTAAATGCTCTTCGGTAAGATTGAAATCCATAGTTATATTATTTTATTGTTTTCTTCCAAACCAGGTTTCACAATGTCTCGTTTAGTCGAATGGTTATTTTTGTTTTTTGAATTGTTTTATTTTCCCTGAAAAAGGCTTCCAAAGATAATTTTTAAATGTGAATTTAACAATGCACGCATATAAAATTGACAGATCAGCAACAATTACGATATCGTTTTCGTAATAATTGTCAAAATTAGCAATACAGACACTAAGTTTGCAACGTTTTATTTAAAATTTAAGAATATAAATACATCGTAAAACAGCTAAAAACTTAAATATAAAAATATTTTTCAACCCAAAAAAGATTAAACAAATCTTAAAACGGGTAAAAGTACGTAAAACTAGTCTTACTAATTTGATTATTAAGACCATACGTTTTAATAATTCAAATTTAGGAACAAAAAAACATATTAAAAAACGGCGTTTAATTGATAAATTAACATTATTTTTGCCTAAAAATTATAAAATTGACAGAACATGAAAAAGATTTTACTATTACTTACACTCCTCCTAAGCATACCATTTTCTACCGTTTCTGCCCAAACCCAATTAGAGGTAAATGGCGTTACTGTTCCCAGAAAAATTGAATTCCAAAACAAAACTTTACAGCTTAACGGAGCCGGGGGAAGATCTAAAATGTGGCTTGAAGTTTATGTGCAGGCATTGTATTTATCTCAATTAAGCCAGGATCCACAATTCATTATTGACAGTGATACCGAAATGGCCATTAGAATTGAAATTACATCTTCGATGGTGTCTTCAAACAAATTAACCAAAGCAATGAATGCCGGTTTTGAGAAATCTGCAGGAAGCAATCTTGAAGAATTACGCCCAAGAATAGAACAGTTTAAGACCTTATTAAGCGATCCTATTACAGAAAAGGATGTATTTATTTTAGGCTATAATCCACTTGATCAAACGATCAATGTATATAAAAATGAAGTTTTAAAAGGAAAAGTTTCCGGATTCGATTTCAAAAAAGCATTATTCGGAATCTGGCTTTCTGATAAACCGGTAGACGAAACGTTAAAGAAAAACTTATTAGGTAAATAAAAATTCTCCTAATTTTTACAGAATAGTAAAGCCGAAAACGCATCGTTTTCGGCTTTCTTTTTTTTGTTTGTTAAAATTGCCATGAAATACATTATTCGCATTATTCTATTTTATACTTTTACGCAAACTAAACATATCTCAACAAAATGAAAGATTTATTACAACAATTTGAAAATAAAGCACCTGAAATTGTTTTTAACTGGAAAGATTCTGAAACAGAAGCTGAAGGATGGACTGTTATTAATTCACTTCGCGGAGGAGCTGCAGGTGGAGGAACAAGAATGAGAAAAGGCTTAGATATGAATGAAGTTTTATCATTAGCCAAAACAATGGAGGTTAAATTTTCAGTTTCGGGGCCGGCAATTGGAGGCGCAAAATCCGGAATAAACTTTGACCCGAATGATCCCCGTAAAAAAGGTGTTTTACAACGTTGGTATAAAGCGGTTTCACCTTTATTAAAAAGTTATTACGGAACAGGAGGAGATTTAAATGTTGATGAAATTCATGAAGTAATACCAATGACCGAAGAATGTGGTGTATGGCATCCGCAGGAAGGGGTCTTTAACGGTCATTTTAAACCAACAGAAGCAGACAAAATCAATAGAATTGGTCAATTACGTCAAGGTGTAATTAAGGTAATAGAAAACCCTAAATTCTCTCCGGATGTGACCAGAAAATATACTGTTGCCGAAATGATTACAGGTTATGGCGTTGCCGAAGCGGTTCGTCATTTCTATGCAACATACGGTGGAGATATAAAAGGCAAAAAAGCAATCGTACAAGGTTTTGGAAATGTAGGTTCTGCAGCTGCTTTTTATTTAGCAGAAATGGGCGCAAAAGTTATAGGAATTATTGATCGCGATGGCGGATTAATCAAAGAAGAAGGGTTTTCTTTTGAAGAAATCAGAACTTTATTCCTTAATAAAGACGGAAACAAATTAGTTGCTGACAACATGATTCCGTTTGAAGAAATCAATTCAAAAATATGGACTATTGGTGCTGAAATTTTTACGCCTTGCGCTGCATCAAGATTGGTACAACAAACTCAAATTGACAGCTTAATTGCAAACGGATTAGAAGTAATTTCTTGTGGCGCGAATGTTCCTTTTGCAGACAAAGAAATTTTCTTTGGTTCTATTATGGAAGAAGTAGACCATAAAGTGAGTCTGATTCCTGACTTTATTTCGAATTGCGGAATGGCAAGGGTTTTTGCTTACTTCATGGAGAAAAAAGTTCAAATGACAGATGAGGCTATTTTTAATGATACCTCTGAAATTATAAAAAATGCGATTGTAAAAGCTCATGCTTTAAATCCATCAAAAACAAATATCAGTGCAACCGCTTTTGAAATTGCATTGAAACAACTGGTATAAACTTTTTACACTTTCATTCTAAACGAGTCAAATAATCTTTGGCTCGTTTTTTTGTTTAACCGCAAAGTATGCAAAGGTTTACGCAAGGTTCGCAAAGCTATTTTTTTTAATCTCGCAAAGTCGCGGAGTCGCAAAGTTTTCCTTTTTAAATTTTTCTTTGTAACTCCGCGACTTTGCGAGAGATAAGTTAGTGCCCCAGCGTAAACCTTTGCGTACTTTGCGATTAAATTCCCTCTTTGTTTCTAAACAATTTTTACTACTTTTAAACGTTTTTATTAAATACTATTACAAAACTCAGAATCAAAATGACTTTTACGGATTCTTCAGATAAAAAGAAATCACTATTAATATCTACAGCTATCTATGCTGCCTTATTGCTGCTTTTATTTTTCATACGTTTTTGGCCTCCCTATAATCCGGAAAACAATTCAGCACTCGCTGAAGGTGGTGGAGGTGGTGGTGTAACGGTAAATTTTGGAGACAGTGATTTAGGATCCGGAGCGAATTATAAAAGTGAAGTTTTGCATGTAAAAAACGAAACGAAACAAGCTCCTGCAAAAGCAACTCCAGATGAAGCAACCATAACACAAGAAAACTCAACCCCTGCGGAAGATGATGTCATTATTCCGGTAAAAGAAAAACCTAAAAAAGCTATACCCGTTGTAAAACCGGAAGCTAAACCTGTTCCTGAGAAACCAAAGGTTTCGAATTCTACAAATGATGCTTTGTCCAGTATTTTAAAAGGATCAAACAAAGGCGGTGATGGCGACGATAAAGTGGCAGGAAATAAAGGAAAAGCCAACGGAAGTTTAGGATCTAACGGTTATTATGGCACTGGTGGTTCCGGTGGCGGAACAGGCGGAGGAAATGGCACAGGAAACGGAATTGGTACAGGAAGCGGTTACGGAGCCGGAAGTGGCGGTGGTTCCGGTGGTGGAACCGGATATTCGTTAGGAACCAGAAAAGCCTTATCGAAACCGGCACCAAAATATACTTGCAATGAAGAAGGAAAAGTAGTGGTTGAAATTACGGTAGATCAAAACGGAAAAACAATCAGCGCAACTCCAGGGATAAAAGGGACAACAAATACAGCAAGATGTTTATTAGATCAGGCCAAAATTGCCGCTATGAACACTAAATGGGATGCTGATCAGGACGCTCCCGCAAAACAAGTTGGAAAAATAATTTATAATTTTAGCTTGAATTAGAAAACACGAATTGCACGAACTAACACGAATAGAAAAAGGCTTTCTGAAATATTTCAGAAAGCCTTTTTATGTTTTATCCGTTAGTTTGTCATTTCGAGCGAAGGGAGAAATCCTCGCAAGTAACTCCGCAACGAGAGTCCAATCTTTGTCAAGCTTCTCGCGGAGATTTACTTCGTCTGTTCGCTATCGCTCGAGTCTCCTGCGTCGAAATGAAATTACTTTGTGGCCACTTTTCTGTGCGGAATTACTTGTGGAGATTCCTCGTTCCTCGGAATGACAAGATTGTGTTGCATAATGTAGTGAGATTACTTCGTTTCTAGCAATGACAAACTTTATGGCTACTTTCCCTTAATCTTTCTTCTTTGCTCTTTTTTCCTCTTTCCTCTTTCTTCTTTCCTCTCTTTTTTCGCGTGAGGGATAGGAGTTAGCTACCGAAGTAGCACGGATAGCCCGACCGCAATAAAAAAATGGGCGAATCAACGTTATGCTGATTGGCCCATTTTTTTATTGTGGTCACGCCCTAATGATATTTTTACTTCGGACTTGTAGCAATTACAAACTTCAAGTTGTTCTTCACTCCTATCTGCAAGACATCGACTAAATCCTGTACTTGCAAATTAAACGGAATTCTGACTACAACGGTTTGATCTTTGTCTGCTCCTATTTTTGACATCAGACTCGTTTCCAAATTTTCGAAATCTACTGGTTCTTTGTCGATGTAGAACTTTTTATCTTCGGTAACGGATAAGCTGATCAGCTGCTTATTAGTTTTTTCATTTGATTTCGCTTTCGGCAACGTCATTTTGATAACATTAGGATTTGCAAGCGTTGAGATGATAAGGAAAAACAACAGCAGGAAAAACATAATATCACTTAATGATGAAGTCGCCACTTCGGCATGAAATCTTCTTTTTCTCTTAATAGACATACTTTATGCTCTTTGAATTATATTGACAAATTCTAATATTTGTTTTTGGATTTTTAAAGCAAAATCATCAATTTTTCCGTTCAGTAAGTGGTAAGCACTATACGCAATAATACCCACAATAAGTCCTGATCCTGAACTGATCATTTTTTCGTATAAACCTCCGGAAATGTTTCCGATACTAATATTTTCTGTTACTGAGATGCTGTAGAAGATTTTGATAACCCCGGAAATTGTTCCGATAAAACCTAAAGTTGGTGCAATACCGGCAATAAGTCCTAAGTGACCTAAACGTCTTTCCATTTCACCAATTTCGATATCGGCAGCACGGTCCATGTTTGATTCAATTTCTGCAATTGGTCTTCCGATAACTAAAACTCCTTCTTTTAGGATATTTCCGGCAGCTGTATTGCTTCTTTCGACAATTGTTCTGGCCAATTCGATATTACCGGCATTTAGTTTGTCTCCAACATCCTGCATCAATCTTGCATCGATTCTGGACGCTTTACTAATATATAAGTACCGTTCTATAATAACATAAAAAGTGTAGAATAACAGGATGGCGATTGGAATCAGGAAAAAACCTCCTTTTAGGATAAATCCTAAAACTGAGATTTCTGTATTTGGAGCAATTTTTTCGATAACTACGTTAGATGCGTTTGCAATGGTGTCTGTTTGTAATTGAATAAAACTAAACATATATTAATTCTGGTTTTTAATAATTAATTCTAAAAAATATTTGAAATTTGCAATAAAGATAATTTTCGCTGTAATATAAAACTAAAAAAAACGAAAATTATTTCAATCGACAACTATTTTATCCTAAATACATGAACTATCAGGAAACTACGAATTGGATGTTTAATCAACTCCCAATGTATCAACTTCAAGGCGCTTCGGCATATAAGGAGGATTTGACCAATATTAAGTTATTGGCAGCACATCTTGATCATCCTGAAAATCAGTTAAAATGTATTCATGTCGCAGGTACCAACGGCAAAGGATCGACTTCGCATATGCTGGCATCGGTTTTGCAGGAAGCCGGATATAAAGTGGGTTTGTATACTTCACCTCACTTAAAAGATTTCAGGGAAAGAATTAAAATTAACGGTGCAGAAATTTCAGAAGATTTTGTTTGTGAATTTGTTGCCAAACACAAAGATTTTTTTGAAGCCAATGATATGAGTTTTTTCGAGATGTCTGTAGGTCTGGCTTTTGATTATTTTGCTTCTGAGAAAAATGACATTGCTATTATCGAAGTGGGTCTTGGCGGAAGATTAGACGCTACTAATATTATTACGCCTTTGGTCTCTGTAATTACCAACATCGATTTAGATCATACGCAGTTTTTAGGCAATACTACTGCACTCATTGCAGGCGAAAAAGCCGGAATTATTAAACCAAATGTTCCTGTGGTAATTGGTGAATATACAAATGAAACGCAGCCTGTATTTTTGGCTAAAGCCGAAGAAAACAAAGCACCGATATATTTTGCCTCTGATTTAATTTCTGAAGTTTTTGCTTCTGATTTAATTGGGGATTATCAATTTCATAATAAGAAAACGGTTCAGGAAACTATTGCTGTTTTGAATGCTCAAAATGAATTTAAGGTTTCAGATGAAAGTCTACAATCTGGTTTATTAAATGTAGTAAAAAATACGGGGTTACAAGGAAGATGGCAGCAACTGGGCGAAAATCCTAAAATCATTTGCGACACGGCACACAACAAACATGGTTTGGCAGTGGTGATGAACCAGATTAAAAAAGAAACTTTTGACAATCTACATATTGTTCTGGGAGTTGTCAATGACAAAGACCTGGATTCTATTTTGCCGCTTTTCCCTAAAAACGCACAATACTATTTTTGCAGACCTGACTCGTCAAGAGGTTTAGCTACCGAAATATTAAAAGAAGCGGCTAAAAAGTATGACTTATTAGGAGAAAAATACGATTCTGTATCCGAAGCTTTCGACTCTGCTAAGCAAAATGCGACTCAAAACGATTTTATTTATGTTGGCGGAAGCACTTTTGTGGTTGCCGAATTGCCTTTGAACTAGTAGATTTTTAAATTGTCTGAAAAAGACTAAAAAAATCTCTTTTATAATAAATTCAATTACAACGAGATAGAAAAAACTTTAAAAAAACTTTAAATTTTTAGCTTGTTTTCTTTGCAGAACTGGAAAAGTGACTTATATTTGCACTCGCAATCACAAACGATAGCAACCTAGTAAAATAGGGCGATTAGCTCAGCTGGTTCAGAGCACCTCGTTTACACCGAGGGGGTCGGGGGTTCGAACCCCTCATCGCCCACCAAAAACTCCTTAAGAAATTAAGGAGTTTTTTTTTGTATAATTGTATCATACAATTTCAAACCTGTTTTTTACTAAATCGGAAATTTCTGAGAAATTTTAAATATCTTTGAATTATGAGCACACTATCAAGACCAAAACATATTGGAAGAAACATAAGTCGTATTCGTGAACTTCGCGACATGAAGCAGGAAGCATTAGCACAAGCTTTAGGCATGAGCCAACAAACAGTTTCTGCCATTGAAAACAGTGAAACAATAGAAGATGGAAAACTTGCCGAAGTTGCAAAAGCATTAGGCGTGACCGTAGAAGCAATTAAAAATTTTTCTGAAGAAAATATGATTAGCTATTTTAATAGTTTCCACGATAACAGTACCAATAATGGGCAAAATGCTGCATATCCAATATATAACTTTAATCCTCTTGACAAGCTAATAGAAGTTTACGACGAAAAAGAAAAGCTTTATGAACGCTTAATTCAGGCTGAAAAAGAAAAAGTCGAATATCTGGAAAAAATAATAAAAGGGAAATAACCTTTAAAAAACAAAAACTCCTTAATTGTTTAAGGAGTTTTTTGCTTTATTAAAACCTATTCACTTGCACAGAAACCAATTGCAGATCTAGACTATGAGATCTGATAGCTTTAAGTTGTCAATCTGAATAAAATAAGATTTGGATTATTTTCGATTACATTGTTCAATTTCTTAAAATTTAATTTTTCAAGAAGTTTTGTGGAGTGCTGATTATCTTTATGTGTTTGTGCATCTATCGCTTTTAGCCCATATGTTTTAATTGCATATTCTAAAACCTTCTTCGCAGCTTCGATCATGATTCCCTGACCATGATATTCCGTAAGAAGCTCATATCCAATTTCACCTTTTTTTAAATCGCCTGAAAAGTCAAATAGACAAATTGTACCCAGTAGTTTATCCTTACCAGTCTTTGTAATTGCCCAATAAAAAAGTTCATCCTTTTCATTTTCAAGTATACTGTAGATAAAATTTAAGGCATCTTCTAATGTTTTGCTCGGTTTTCTGTCCAGAAATTTATTTATTCCTGTGTCCGAGCGCAATTGCAATATTTCTTCGGAATCGTTTTTTGAAAGTTTCCGAAGTGTAAGCCTTTCGGTAATCAATATTGGGAAATTTTGCCGGTTTCTGTTCATTTTTTCTGTTTTAGAAGGTTTTTCTGTTTGACATCCAACCCTTATATTCACCATAAAATATCATCAATACAACTTTTTTTAATTGACTTTGAGCCATCAGTTGACTTTCAAATTATAAATAGTTTTCATGCAGCACTTTGGTTAAGCAGATAAAACTCACTGGCAATAAAAACAATTAACCACAGATCAATCTTAAGCTTTAATCAAAAATTTACATATATTATATTGCTTTTTTAATTTTATATCACAAATTACAAACTATTTTATAAGCTTTTTTAATATTTTTTAATATTTTTGAAAACCAAAAACATTAAACCTTAAATCCTTTGAGAAAACTTCAAAAAGAACTTTTTTTTATAATTTTATTTGGATTATTCCTAAATATCTCACAAGTTTTTAGCCAAAACAACAATGATATCTTTACCTACAACTGGTTTGACAAACATCTGGGTAAAGAATCTTTACCCTTCAATAATGGAACCGGACATTTAAATTTTGACAAAACCATAAAGGATCAGAATCGCTATTATATTGCTGATGAATTTAAAAATGGTGCTATTAATTATCAGGGGCAAGACTACTTTAATTTAGACCTGAAGTATGACATCTTTAATGATGAATTAGTGTTAAGACCTTATATCGAAACCTCGTACTTACAAATTAATCTCCTTAAAGAAAAAGTTGATTTCTTTAAAATTGGCAATGAAAAATTTGTCAATCTTAAACAATTACCAGCTAACTTCAAAAGCGGTTATTATGAAGAAACAGTAACCGGAAACAATACTGTTTTGTATATAAAATATTATAAGGAGAAAAAAAACATTATAAAAGATAACTTTTTTCTAATTGAATATGTTCAGCATAATGATTTTGCATTATTAAAAGACAATACATTCACTTTGATCAATGACAAAAAAGAAATCATAAAATTGTATCCGGACCAGAAAAGAAAAATAAATGATTTCTTTTTCATGAATAAAGATTTGAGAAAAAATAGTCCCGGATTATTTATGAAAAATCTAATAAAACACATTAACAATTTTAATTTCTAGAAAGTCATTTAAATGAGAATTTTTACTATTATTTTACTGTTTTTAGGTTTAAATCAATTGCTATATTCCCAAGATTCAAAAGCAAACATTAACATTAATTACAACAACATTAATCAAATTGAAGTTTTAAAAAAAATTGAAGCTTCTACAAATTTTAGATTTTATTTTGAAGAAGAATGGTTTGACAAGAGTGTTCTAATTTCCGGAAATTACCAAAACAAAACTATTGAAGAAATATTATTAAAAATTTTTAAGGATACTGATCTTAATTTTTTTATTGATAATAACAAAGTCATCTTTACCAAAAATAGTATCATTTACAATAAATATCCTGTCAAAAATGCTACTAAGTCTAAGAATGATCAAACTCCGGTCTTCTTTCAGCAATATGATTCGGTTACAAAAAACAAATCAAATGCAACAGCTAATCCAATAGCCTTAATTGGCAAGGAACAAGCGGTCGATACTGAAACGGATTTTTACACGCTGTCTGGTCTTATAACCGATTTGAAAGACAATAAACCTCTGGCAGATATAAATGTAAAGGTAAAAAACACACCAATTAGTGCTGTAACCAATGCATCCGGTTTTTATAGTTTAAAACTTCCTACAGGTATGAATACTATTGAGGTTGAATCTTTAATTTATAAAAATACTTCCAGAAAAATAATGATTTACAGCAATGGTACTTTGGATTTTTCTATTGTTGAAAAAATAAATCAGCTGAATGAAGTTGTAGTCAAAGGAAAAAACAGTCAAAATATACGTACTGCCATAACCGGAGTTACCACGATAGAAGCAGAAGGAGTAAAAAATATTCCGCTTGTTCTTGGAGAGCGGGACATTTTAAAAGTTGCCCTGACAATTCCCGGAATAAAAACTGCAGGAGAAGGTTCATCCGGCTTTAGCGTTCGGGGAGGAAAAGAAGATCAGAACTTAGTTTTACTAGACAATGCAACTCTTTATAATCCGACCCATTTATTTGGATTTTTCTCATCTATTAATCCTTACACCATAAATAAGGTAGACATTTACAAAGGTGGAATCCCATCCGAATATGGAGGAAGATTATCTTCGGTTTTTGATATCGTTTCTAAAAATGGAAATACCGAAAAAATCTCGGGTGAAGGAGGTATTGGGCCTGTTACAAGCAACTTAACTGCGTCAATTCCTGTTGTAAAAGGAAAAGCAAGCTTATTGGTTGGAGGAAGAGCTACTTATTCTGATTGGATCCTAAAGACATTAGACGACGAAAATCTTAAAAACAGCAAAGCTTCTTTTTATGATTTATTCGCAAAATACAATCACAAAATAAATCAAAACAACTCGGTTGAAGGTACAGCGTATTACAGCAAAGATGCCTATAACATAACTCCAGATTCTTTATACAAATACAGCAACAGACTTCTTTCGCTGAAATGGAAACATGCGTTTAGTGAAAAAATGAACAGTGAATTTAATGTCACCAACAGTCAGTATGTTTTCAATATTAATTATAGTTCAGCTAATCCGGAATCTTTTATTTTTAAGTACAAAATTGACGAAACCCAGGCCAGCTTAAAATTTAATACCACCTACAATACCAAACATAAATTTACTTACGGAATCCAAACCAAGCTTTATAAAGTTAATCCCGGAGAAATGACTCCTAATGGATCATCTTCACTGATAAAACCATTAAAAGTAGACAACGAAAAAGGGTTGGAATCAGCTGTGTTTTTCTCTGATAAATTTCAAATTACCGAAAAATTATTGCTTGATGTTGGTGCGCGATATTCTTTTTATGCGGCTTTAGGCCCATCAACTCAAAAAGTGTATCAGGAAGGAGTTCCTTTAAATCCATCGACAGTAATTGAAGAAAAAAATTATGGCAATAATGAAGTCATCAACAGTTCCGGAGGTTTTGAGCCCAGAATTGGTTTACGCTACATTTTTGATGAATCGTTTTTTGTAAAAGCTGGTTTTGATAAAAATTTCCAGTACATTCATTTGTTATCAAACAACTCTACTCAGGCTCCTACTGATACATGGAAACTATCTGATTTAAACGTAAAACCGGAAAGCGGATTACAATATTCATTAGGTCTTTTTAAAAAATTAGACAGCAATGATATTGAGTTAAGTTTAGAAGGTTATTATAAAACATCTAAAAACATCCTGGACTACAAAGTTGGAGCAAATATTATACTAAATCAGGATTTAGAAACTGAGTTACTTCAGGGAAACGGAAAGGCTTACGGGGTTGAACTTTTATTAAAGAAACCAAACGGAAGACTAAATGGATGGATTGGCTACACGTATGCGAGATCTTTTATAAAACTTGACAGTCAGTTTGAAGATGAAAAAGTAAACAATGGTGATTATTTCCCGGCAAATTTTGACAAACCTCACGATGTAAGCATTGTAATGAATTATAAATTTACACATCGATATAGTTTTTCATCTAATTTTGTATATCAGACAGGAAGACCTGTGACTTATCCAATTGGAAAATATTACTATAGTGGAGCTGAATATACTCTTTACAGTGACCGAAATAAATACAGGATACCTGATTACTACAGACTGGACATTGGTTTAAATATTGAGGGAAATCATAAAATAAAAAAACTGGCACATAGCTTCTGGAATATTTCAATTTATAATGTACTGGGGCGAAACAATCCGTATTCTATCTTTTTTGTAACAAAAGAAGGACAAATTAAAGCGTATAAAACCTCCATTTTTGCAGTTCCAATACCAACTATTACTTATAATTTTAAATTTTAAAAGGTTATGAAAAAAATCTTATTCTATAGATTTCTTATAACAATATTGCTGGCATCAGTGTTTGGATGCACCACTCCATATAACTATCAGGCCAATGGCTTCGAAGATGTTATTGTAATAGAAGCAACCATCACCAACGAATATAAATTTCAGGAAATAAAACTTTCCAGAACATATAGCCTTGAACAAAGTACTCCAAAATTTGAAACAGAAGCTGTTGTTTATGTAACCGATGACGCCAACAATAGATATGAATTTGAAGAAGGTGACAAAACTTATATTTCGACAACACAATTTCAGGCAAGTTCGGACAGGCAATATCAGCTGCACATACTGACAAAAAACGGAAAATCATATCTTTCCAGGGCAGAAAAATTAACTACTCAAACTCCTATTGAAAGTGTAGAAGCTAAACCAGTAACCAGAAATGGGGTTCTTGGGGTAGAAATTACCGCAAATAGTACAGACCCTACGAATACATCTAAATACTACAGATACGAATACGAGGAAACCTCTAAAATTATTGCTCCTAAATGGTACTCTATGCAAGCTGTTGTCAACTTGTTTCCTCCGGGATCAGACCCGAAAGGTGAAGTCGTTTTTAAGGAAAGAACAAAAGAAACCAGGGTTTGCTTCTCAAGTCATAAATCGAATACTATACTTTTAACGAGCACTAATGATTTATCTGCAGATAAAGTAATCAATTTTCCTTTACGATTTATCAGCAGTAGTGATACTTACATTCGAAACAGATATAGCATATTAGTAAAACAATATGTTCAGAGTCTTGCTTCTTTCACCTATTACGACACCTTAAAAAGCATATCAAGTTCAGGAAGCATTTTATCACAAACCCAACCTGGTTTTTTCTCCGGAAACATTAAGTCTGTCGATAATCCAGGTGAGAAAGTAATTGGTTTTTTTGATGTAAGTTTCTACTCCGAAAAAAGATTGTTTTTCAATTTTACCGAGATTTTTCCAAAAGAAAGAATACCGGAATATCAATATTTCTGCCCGGATGAAAGTCAAATTACCAAAGATTTAGCGCCCGAATACTATTTTAACTATTGCTTTGCTGATAATCTTTCATGCAAAGGCAATGAAATAATAGATCTTATCCTTACCAACAGCAAAGTTTATTACCCAAATAAAACACCGGATTATTTATTATATTCTGTACCATGCGGGGATTGCACCATTTTTTCATCAAATATAAAACCATCATTTTGGATAGATTAAAACAGATATTAGTCGCAACATTATTATTGAGCTGCCAGCAAATTATTTTTGCTCAGAATAATAATTCTTCAATTGAACTGAATGAAATTGATAAAAATCTTAATGAGACTATTTTTATTACTACTAATAGCAATTCATTCTTAACGGGTGAAACTTTGTTATACGATATTTTTTGCCTCAATAAAACAACGAATTTACCAACTAAATATAGCAAAATTGCTTATTTTAAAATTATTGACAGCAATAAAAAAACAATTATAACCCAGAAAATATTTCTTGAAAATGGCACCGGAAATGGCGATTTTTTTATTCCTACGACTTTAGAAACCGGTACTTATAAAATAGTAGGATATACCAGCTGGATGTTAAACAAGAATATTGACGAATATTTCACCACCGATATCTACATAATAAACCCTTATAAAGAAGAACATGCAAATACAAATAATCAGCATACGATTCTATTTTCAGAACCCATAACTGATGCTAATATTTCATTTGACCTTAATAATAAGACATTCAATAACCGACAAAAAGTTGAATTAAAAATTAAAACTTCTGATGCTGATTTCTTAAAAGGAATCTATACAATATCGGTTAGAAAATCAGATGGCTTTTCGGTACAAAAAAAACTATCATTTGACAATTATAAATTAGCACATCAAAACAAGCCTTCTGACAATATTATTCAAAACCTGAATTTTACACTTCCTGAATTGCGGGGAGAAATTATTACGGGAACTATCAGGTCTACTTCAGAACAAGTCAAAAACAAAAAAGTTGCTTTATCGATTGTTGGAAAAAATTATGATTTAAAAATTGCCAAAACAGATGAGCAGGGCCGGTTTATCTTTAATTTAGAAGAAGCAAATACAAATCCTAACCTGGTTGTTCAGTTACTGGAAGACCATAAAGAAAATTACACTATTGAAATAGACAAACCAAAAGAAACAGATTTTTCAAGTCTGAATTTTCCCGACGTTCAATTGCATTCTGAATCAAATAAAAATATTACAGAAAGACTGATTTCAAGTCAAATCGAAAACGCATATTATAATGTCAAAAAGGATACTTTAGCTGCTCCTCAGAAATTTGTTCCCTTTTTTGGAACCTTAACTAAAGAATATAAATTTGACGATTTTACAAGATTTCCAACAATGGAAGAAACAGTTACCGAAATCATAACTGGTGTTATTTTTAGAAAAGAGAACAATAAATATACCCTGCTGGTTTATGATTACGATAAAAACTTCAATTCATCTTTGCCTTCATTGGTTGTTGTTGATGGATTAATACTTGAAGATCTGACTGATTTTTTTGCCTACCATCCTAAAAACCTTTACAAGGTAAATGTTGTAAAAGGACTTTATTACTATGGTGCAAAATCATATAACGGATTGCTTTTTTTTACAACAAAAAATGGAGATTACGAAACAAAACTTAAAGGCAGTTTTATAATAAAACCCGATCTTTTAAGACCTGTAAGTAAAAAAGAATATTTTCAGCCTGATTATACAGAAGACAAAAACATTAGAATTCCTGATTACAGACACCAACTTTTATGGATGCCAAATGTTGATTTAAGCAGCATTAAGTCTAATGTACAATTTTACACATCTGATGTTTCGGGCAAATTTGAAGTCACATTAGAAGGCTTTTCAGCAAGCGGTAAATCAGTTTATATAACCGAAATTATTGATGTAAAAAATGCCGTTACCGATTAGAAGACAAAATTCTATAAAGGTTTAATTTCTTTTCTTTTTTAATTAGTAAAATATACCATTATCTAATTTTAAAGGAATTCGTATTTTCAATTATATAAAAAACTGAATTAGAAATAATGAAGATTTCGTTATGGCTTATACTTTCGAAATTCTATAATATGAAGATCAATCAAATCATTTTTTCGCTTTTTATAAGTTTTAAAAGGTACAAAGCCAAGTTTCTCAGGAATTTTCCTGCTTCTGATATTTTCTTTATCAACAGGATAAATGATATAATTGAACTCAAAATTTTGTTCTATAAAAGCAATTAGAGCATGGATTATCTCAGTTCCAAAACCTTGATTTTGATATTCTTTTCCCAACCACAATCCCACTTCAACCGATTCTTTATTAATATTATGTATTCCACAACAGCCTATGAATTTCATTTCTAAATTGAGAGCTACAAAAACAATATCCGTTTTTTGAATTAGATTTCTCCTTGAGTTTTCTACAAAATTTAGGATCTCATTTTTATCACCATTGGGATTGAAAGGCATATATTGTGTGATTTCTTGTGTGAAATTTAAATTGATATCATCAATATATTTTTCATCAATCGTTTTGAGGATTAATCGATTTGTATTAATTAATAATTTTGAATTCCACTCTATCATAACATCTTTTTACACTTAATCATAAAGAACGGGAAATTTTCATCGAGTTCCATAATCTCAAATAATCCAAATTTTCCAAACTCTTTTTGAACTGATTCTTTGTCATAAAAAAACATCTGAACACCATCGAATATTTCATAGCGATCCTTACTTATAAGTTTACCCTTGCCATAAGTATGAGCTTCTTTGGTAATAACGGTAAAAATCATATATCCGTTCTCTGATAATTGATTATAACAATCCTGAATCAGCTTTTTTCTTTCTTCGCTATCTAATAGATGGATCAAAGCATAGCAAAATATTCCATCATATTGTACCTTATCAAATGGCATATCAGTAACAGAACCATGATAAATTTTTAAATCTGCTCCGTAGTGCTTTTTTGCGAGTTCAATAGCTGTTTTTGAAATTTCGATTCCTGTTACAATTATTCCATTTTCCCTAAAAACTTGTGCATTTCTGCCGTATCCAATTCCCGGAATAAGCATGTTTGTTACTACATTTTCAACAAAAAAGTCCTTGGTTAATACGGCTGATTTTGATGGTTCGAGTCCCCACATTTCCTGTTTCTCTATAAAATTATCTTCCCAGAATTCTGCCATAATATAAACTGCTTTACTTCATTTTACTCGTAAAATTCTTTTATTTCATAATTCCCTTTATTCAGTTTATTTAATTGTTGGATCAAATAATATCTATGCAGGAATCCGGTTAAAACCACTATCTTCTTTCCCGGTGATTTTTCAGCAATTTTATAAATATTTATAGCCATAGTATGGTTTCTTAAATCCCAAAAATCTGACATTAATTTATACCCGTCTTTGTAACTAATTTTTTCACCGTTTGGTTTAGTTACAAATCTATTGCTAAACTCTGGCCTTTTTTCTACAATCTTTAGCAGCTCATGATACTGACAATTTTGTCTTTTCTCACAAATTTTATCCGTTTTAAAATTGTTGAAGTTTTCCGGAGACATTTCAGCTAACTTCATCAACTGCTTAGTAAGACCGTCAAACTCTTCATAAATCTTAATTTCAGATGGCTTTAGCTGCTTTGCTTTGTATAGACTATCAATTAGTTGTACCGTTAAATTATCTGTAGGAACCATTCCTTTATCTTTTCTATATTGATTTCTTCCTTCAAAATCAAATGGAAATCTCAATGTATTGGGATATTTTTTGATGTAAAGTTTACTGGCCAAATTTTCATTTCCCTTAATATTTTTTTGACCAACATAATCTTTCATCGCTTCACTATCGACTTCATGTAAGAGCAGATCCGGTTTAACTTTATCTAAAATTTCAAATAATATTTGGGGATGATAATTTGGAACACTATCATGAATGTTGCCTATAATATAGATTTCCGTTTTCTGCTGAGAAAAACAAACACTAAAAAGGGATAAAAAAAGAATGGTAAATAAATGTTTCATTGTCATAAAATTGCAGTTAACATCAAACGGATTTTATTCAAAACACTTTTCCCGTTCGACAACAGCTAAAGTAGCCAAATTTTCATAAAGCCATCATTTTTATTCCTAAGAATAAATGAATGAGACAAACGAGTTTCTAAGACTATTTTTATAAATTTGAAAAAAATAAAAAACATGAATCGAAAAGGTTGTCTTCCTCCGCCAAGAGTTTAATTTCTTTCTAAAATGAAATGAAGCTTCATGTTGATATAAAATCAACTGTTTTTGTGTGCTTCATATTTAACTGGTAATTAATTAAATCTTGTTCCGTTTCGGACAGACAATTTTCATGAAAAATTCATATTTAAAGTTACACTTAGCTGTAATACTTTCCGGCTTCACCGGTATTTTCGGTAAACTTATTTCTCTTAATGAAGGTCTTTTAGCCTGGTACAGAACCTTATTTTCTGCACTTATTTTATTTTTTCTTATTAAACTAACCAGGACATCGGTTCAAATCAACATTCGCGAAAAACTAAATATTGCTAAAATTGGATGTTTTCTCGCCATTCATTGGGTGTTTTTTTATGCCAGTATAAAATACTCTAACATTTCTATAGGCGTAGTTTGTTATTGCTTAACAAGCTTTTTTACTGCCATTTTTGAACCATTGCTCAATAGAAATAAACTCGTTTTTTCTCAATTACTATTTAGTGCGATCACACTATGTGGAATAAGTTTGATTTTCCATTTTGATAGCTCATATCATACAGGAATTGTATTAGGCTGCATTTCATCTGCATTTGCTGCACTTTATACCATTTACAATGAAAGATTAGTAAAAACTTACGACAGCAAAATCATCAATTATTATCAAATGGCCGGAGGGACAATTTGCCTGGGAGTTTTAATGCCCGTATATCTCATTTTCTTTCCTGTTACAAGTTTAATTCCGGGTGAGAATGACTTCTTTTACCTGATATTATTATCCTTATTTTGCACAGTAGGACTTTACGTTTTATTTGCAGAAGCATTAAAAAAAATACCCGCTTTTACTACCAATCTTACCTTTAATTTAGAACCTGTTTATGCTATAATTTTAGCCTTTGTGTTTTTTAATGAAGGAAAAGAAATGAGTATATCATTTTACTTTGGATTGTTTTTCGTGATGACTTCGGTTATCCTGCAAACCATTATTTCATTAAGAAGAAGTAAATAAAAAAGAAACCTCCAAAGTGAATCGCTTTGGAGGTTTTAATTTTTTACCTTATTTTACCAGGGACTAACTCCTGTTTCATCTTCTATATCATTGCTGAAAAATTGTCCTGTAGGTGCATTTTCATCTGTTAATGTATGCTTAATTATAAAATCTACTGCACTTTCTACAGTTCCCGGTCCGCTATGGTGGTTAAAATCTGTTGCGGTATAACCCGGATCAATTGCATTTACTTTAAATGGCAAGTCCTTTAATTCGTAAGCCAGGTTAATGGTGTAAGCATTTAAAGCTGCTTTTGATGTTCCGTAACTTGACGATTTAAAGTTATAATATTTCCAGGTTGGATCGCTGTGTAAGGTCAAAGATCCAAGCCCTGACGTAATATTACTGATTCTTGGGCTGTCTGATTTTTTAAGCAATCCTAAAAATGCCTGTGTAACACTGATAACACCAAAAAAGTTCGTGTCAAATACTTCCTGAATATCTTTGATCGGAGTATCCGAAGCATTTTGAGGTAAAGCGCCGCTAATTCCAGCATTGTTAATCAGAATATCTAGTTTTCCCTGTTCGCTTTCGACTGTATTTTTGGCCGCTAAAATAGAATCCGGTTTTGTAACATCAATTTCAATTGCTTTGATATTTCCGAATCCATTTGCGGTTAATTCCTTTACTACTGCTTTTCCTTTTTCAAGATCGCGAGATCCTAAATAAACAAACAATCCTTTTTCTGAAAGTTTTTTGGCCGTTTCCAATCCAATACTTCTATTTGCTCCTGTAATTAATACTGATTTCATTTTTCTATATTTTAAATTATTGAAACAAAGGTCTTTCAATTCAAAATGGAATCATTTGCCATTTGACAAAAAATAACTTTATTGGATATTTTTTCGAATTCGGCTTAACGAAGATTGTGTAACCCCCAAATAAGAAGCGATATAGGAAAGTGGAATCCTATTGACAACATTCGGATAAATCTCTAAAAACATCAAATAACGTGTCGTAGCGTCTTCTGAAACTAACGGACTTCTTCTTTCCACTTTTTGTCTCAGCGCTTTCGAAATAATTTTATGTACAATGGCATCCCAACCAATAATAGTATCAGAAAGTTCCAGCCAGTCCTTTCTGGAAAAAACAATTAGTCTACAATTCGTAATGGCCTGAACATATGCCGTTGATGGAATTTCATTATCAAAACTTTCCAAATCGACTACCAGATTATTTTCTTCAATAAAATATTTGGTGATTTCTTCGCCCTTATTATTGTAATAACAAACACGCACAATTCCGTCTAAAACAAAACCAACCTGTTTAGAAACTTTCCCCGCTTCCGAAAAATACTCATCTTTTGGAAAATTCAATTCTGTTGCTTTTTTCAAAATCAAATCAATTTGCTGTTGATTTAAATTTCCAAATTGTAATATGTACTCTATAAACTCTTTCATAACTGCAAGTTAGTCAAAGTTATTTTCTTATAATTTGTCATATGGCAAAAAAAGTTAAATACTCCTGACATACACTTGTCACCAGAGCATTCTACTTTTGAAACATAATAAACAATTAAAAAACAAAATTATGAATTTAGCCTCATTAAGAATTATCACTGCCGACATTCAACGTTTAGTTCAGTTTTTAGAAAATGTAACTAATTTAAAAGCGAACTGGCTCACAGACGATTTTGCAGAAATAAAAACAAGTTCATCAACTTTGGCAATAGGAAGCACAAGAACCTTAAGCTTCTTTGGTGAAGGAGTTGCAGAGCCCGCAAAGAATAAAAGTGTAATCATAGAATTCCGTGTTGAGAATGTTGATGATGAATATAATAGGATTATGGATTTTGTCAACGATATAGTTCAGAAGCCAACAACGATGCCATGGGGAAATCGTTCATTGTTATTTCGTGACCCGGATGGTAATTTGATTAATTTTTTCACACCTGTTACTCCGGAAGCTATTAAAAAATTTAGCTAATAAATACATCTGCAATGGAAATTTCCGAAAAAAAACTCCAAAGTCATTTTGATTTTGGAGTTTTTTTTTATGATTTAAGCTCTACTATTAAGCTAACAACTTTTCTGTTTTACCTAAGAAATTTTCCAGCGCTTCTTCAATATTGAAGTTCATTCGTTCTGCTAAAATCGTTAACCACCAGATAGATTCTCCTAGTTTGTGCTGCAATTCTTCCTGAGTATTTTCTTTTGGCCATCGCCCTTGTTACGACATGATATGACGCCCAACTAAACCTGCATCGGTCAAAAAAGCTAATGCATCTTCTTCAACTGTGCACTCACTTCCATGATGTGCTAACTCTAATTCATGGTAACGCTGTCTTATTTTTAAAGAACGTTCTTTTAGTTGTTCAAAATTTATTGATGCCATAGTTTAGTTTTTATTGAATAATTCTTTAAATGCTACAGGGCTTAAATTCGTTTTTTTCTTGAATAATTTATTGAATGACTGTGGATGCTCAAATCCTAGTTTATACCCAATTTCCGAAACCGAAAAAGTACCGTTAACAATATACTCTTTTGCTTTTTCGATTAATTTATCATGAATAAACTGCTGTGTATTCTGACCACAGAGATTACGCAACAAATCACTCAGATATCTTGGCGACAAATTCAATTCGTCAGCTAAAAACTGCACCGTTAGCACACCATTTATAAGTGTTTTTTCACTGTCAAAATAATCATTTATTACAGTTTCTAACTGAGCAAGCACATCATGATTAACCGCTTTTCTGGTAATAAACTGTCTGTTGTAAAAACGATTGCTGTAGTTCAGTAAAAGCTCAATTTGAGAGATAATTACATCCTGACTAAAACTGTCTATTCGTTCATTAAGCTCAGTTTGGATCGAAGCAAAAACTCCCAGAATAGCTTCTTTTTCTCTCTCTGAAAGATACAACGCTTCAGAAGCTGAATAATTAAAAAACCCATATTTTTTAATGGTACTATTTAAAGAATACGGACGAATAAAATCAGGATGAATATGCAATGACATTCCGCTATAATCAGCTTCCTCATCCTGCATTCTCAAAACTTGCCCGGGTGAAATAAAGGACATTCCACCCTCTTCAAAATCATAAAAACCATGACCGTAGCGAAGTTTTCCCTTAAAGTGAGTTTTGAAAGATATCTTGTAATAATCCAAAATAATTCCCTGTTCAAAATCTTTCGAATCAAAAATGGCTTGTCCATAATTCAAAATACTAATGAGAGGATGGATAGGTTTTGGCTGCCCCATCGCAACATGCAATTCAGATATAGTATGGAATATTTTAGGCTGATTTTTCATTACAATGATTTAGATAAAATCTTATTATTTTTAATAGCCCTCATTTTTACAAATTTGTAAAATGTTGTATTGGCGCAATATTCCAGCTTACACTACTCTGATCAATCATATCATGTACAAGCGAATCGCTTAGTTCAGTCATTAATTTATTCATGGCGTGCGTTCCGTCTTCTACGCTTTCCCATAAAAGTAAATCATATATAACATTCTTTTTTAGTTCAGAAATACTTCTTGAAATAAATCCATTTTGTTTTTTCAAAAATTCATCTATCTCTTTATTAGCTTCAATAAATTGCTGAACTGTACAATTATTTAATCTAAAGGTAGTGAGTTCTATAGCCTGATTTTTCATCTTATCTAAAATTTAAAAAGTAAACATCGTTTTAATTTTCTCAACTTGGGTTTCTGCACCCAATTCTACTCGTTCTTTGTACAAAGCCACAGCATCACTCCCCGCAACATAACGCAATTGTTTGTTATTATCTGTTACAGCGAGATAGATAATTTGAGCAACCTCTTCGACTTTTGTATAATTAGCCAATTCTTCCGGACTATATCCCTTACTCACTTCGGCCGCTAATTGCTTGTACGCATCATGTTGGCCTAATTCCATCGAACGAACAGCAAAATCAGTTTGCATTCCGCCAGGTGCAATAATCTTTACCTGAATTCCAAATTGAGCTAATTCGTACGCCATACTTTCTGAAAAACCATCTATGGCAAATTTTGTCGCACTATAAATCGAACAGGTAGGAAATCCTATTAATCCAAAAGTAGACGTAATATTAATAAACATTCCCCTTTTTTTTTCACGAAAGTGAGGAGTGAAAGCTTTCGAAACCCGAATAACACTAAGTAAATTTGTTGCTATCTGACGGTGAATTTGCTCATCACTCAAAGACTCCAGAACTCCAATTAGGCCATAACCGGCATTATTCATTACAACATCTACAGAATATAAATCCGTAACTTTGTTAATTGTTGAAATAATTTGTTCCGGGTTGGTCACATCCAACGGAAGCACAACTACATCTTTAAGCATATTTAGTTCCGTTTCTTTTTCAGGATTTCGCATTGTGGCAATTACACGCCAGCCTTTACTTTGAAATAGTTTTGCTGTAGATTTACCTAAACCCGATGAAGCTCCCGTAATAAAAATTGTCTTTTGCATTTTTTGTTGTTTTAAATTATAATACAAAAGTCTATAAACATGTATCGAAGAATGTAGCCATTTTGGAATTTAAAGTAGCCAAAATGACAATGGAATATTCTCTAAATATATAAAACAACTAAAAATAGAAGATTCAAGCCATTATTTTATCTATTCCCATTACAGGTAAACAAAATCAGTAATAAAGGCTAAAAACTAAAATAAATCATTTATAACACTGGATGTACAATTTATTTGAGATAAGAATACTTGCTGCGGTATGTCCCTTCGGGTCGGACTGTCTGCTAAATATTTTGCGATAGTAGTTTTTGTCCAGTCTTTGCCAGAAGCTTAAAACATCGCAAAAGGCATATCTAACGAATCTGAGGCCAATAAAAATACAATCTTCAGAAGCAATTCCAATTTTTAAATCCCAAATATTCCCCCAATAAGCTTTGCGAGCTTATTTACTCAGGAC